>ERZ795059.5535-NODE-5535-length-11428-cov-5.750901_pt1 | contig 11428 bp, 2 predicted proteins | sample MGYA00375143_ERZ795059 | MGnify/ENA primary metagenome ERZ795059 (study PRJEB30188, sample SAMN05720168) | activated sludge metagenome | isolation source: Anaerobic digester | place: USA | collected 2015-01-07 ... | reverse complement strand
AAACACATTTGCCTTTTGAAAAGGATAGTTTGTGGTTTGTCTGCCGTGATTCATACTACTTAGACTCATTATTATATCAAGGCAAAACAGTTCAGCCGAGGTGGGAAAGAAGTTTATACGAATCATACTATAAACCAGATACGAAATTAAGCGAAATGCTATACTCCGACAAACCTTGGTGGTTCTATCATTTGCTCTATAATGTCCAAAATGAGAATGAGCATATTGTTTTTAAATATTATCGCCCAAAAACTGGTGAAGAAATACGAATGTTGCTAAATTCAAGCTTGATTCGAGGTTGCAAGGGATTTATCTATGATGGCGATGAAAATTATCATTTTCCTGATTGTCATATGGGAAATATGGGCATTGGCGATGGAACGAGAATAAGCGATACAAGTGATTTCTTTTCAAATTGGGTTGGTGCTGATTATATAGATAATGTAAATAACACTTGGAATGCTTTTAATTATGCAAAACTTGATACACTTTCATTAAGAATGGGTGTACCTGAAAACAAGATTTACATAGGCACTCGTTCATTAAGAACAGAATTATTCAATTTCCATTCAAAAATCAGGCGGGCAGACGAAGAGCTAATGAAACTCCGCCTTGTAGCATCATATTCAAAGGGCTACCGAGTGCAGCAAAACCACCACCCCGACTACCCAGACGACAGTACTTTCAGAAGATTTCTTGCTTGGGACGAAGCAAATAATATGGTAGATACAACGCGTTTTAAAAGCTGGCCAATTGGAAGATTTCATATATATTTTATAGATGACCCTTTTGGACCTATTGGAGGTACACCAGTTATTGAAGTTTTGACAGAGCCATGGGATTCTACCTTTGTTGATATAACACTACTAAAAAATGTTGATACTACAATAAACGATTTGGCGTATATAGGAGTCCAAAACAGACGTACAGACCCACTTATAAAAATTAATAATAATTTTCAGTTCTTTACAACAGCCGAATTTGAAGATAGTTGCGATGCTGTTAAAAATCCAGATAATTATTCAACATACAGAGATTTATTTTACCGAAGAAATGGTTGTCGGTTTGTATTTTTACCTTTTAATCATCAAAATCCTGCCGATAGTACAGAATACGCATTACTTCGTATAACAGAACTCGGTGCAGATTCTACTTATGATTCAACTTGGAGCTACGGAAGAAAAATGGCATTTTCAACAAAAATTGATACTGTCATTGGTCAAGACAGAACTTTAGCAATCCCTTTCCTACCAGGTGAAGGAAAAATATTTAAAGTTCAGGTTCTACATCCAGATAAAAATGTTTATGGTTATCTACCCTATAGTAATCAAAGTAAGTTAGTAGCATATCCGGATTTAGATAGCAACGGTAACGAAACTTCAGCTTATCGGTATTATCTAACTTATCAAAATAGACAGATATTTGATTCTTTAGGTAGAACTGCTGTTTATTTCCGTCGAAGCAAACCGATTAGCAAAAATTGTTTAGATGAGAATTTAGTTTGGGAACAAGAGCTGTTAGTTTCGGACTCTATCCTGATAGATTCAAATGATGTGGTAGCAAGGCCCTGTGACTATCCATCAATAGTAGTTCGCAAAGATATAAATGGTGTTTTAAAAGCGTATATTGTTTATAGTTGCTATAAAAAGAATGATAAAAATATGATTGCTGAAACAATCCTTGATTTAGATAATTTAGATTATGGTCAGCTGCCGATTGGAGTAGAACTTTCTGAGTACTCTGGTTTTGATAGAAGCATTTGGGGTAATCCAGTTATTAATGCTTCAAGTAATGGGAATTATTATGCCTGGTCAGATTCAACAGTTGGTATAGTAGCGGCATGGAAATCACCTAATAATATTTATTTTAATAACCCAAATAGTAAAATTTCATTTAAATATAATGACGATTTAGGAAGTGAAATAAAAGCTCAACATCCTTCACTAAACGTCTATTCACACTTAGACAATTTGGAGGATAACTGTTCTTTGGTCTGGGAAGAACATTCAAACCCAACAAGTGCTTATAGGCAGGATATTCTTTATACACGTTTAAAATATAATAATTCAATACTTACTAAATACAAAGCTAATACTTATATAGGAGATTCTATAACTTTTAGCATAAGAAATAATATTGCTAAACTATCAGTTATTGATTCAAACGTAATTTCAAGAAGTTTTCCTGTTGTAAGTAGAAGTTTAAGCCAATATGTTATAAATCCTTCTACATTATATGCTAATAGACAGGATATAGTTTACTGGCAAAATAATTATAATACAACAGATTCAGCAGGCACATATTTAATGAACTGCACAATTGACCTATATGATTATAATAATCAAGCAAGAAAATGGAGGATTTACTATCCAAGATATATAAAATCAGCATACAGAAAAGTATCATCTCCAAATATTACACAAGGATACTCATTAATAAACATAAATGGATATGAATCCGTTGGAAATTCTACTACGTTAAATTTTTGGTATAATTTATATACTCCACCAGGTTTAGCTGACCTTTCCAGCCAAATAGGTCATTTAAATGTAAATAATCATTCTTATGTTTATTCTTTATACGATTCTTCTTATGATGCTGAGGATAAGTGGGTTCGCTTTGTTGGAAATGGGTATATTCCACACTTGGCAAAACATAAGAATTTTTCGAATACTTTGTGGCAAAATAGAAGAGTATATCAATTTCACAATATCTCAGTATATGAAACTCAAATCTTAACTTCTGCTAAATACTTCTACAAAGGTCAAAGCGATGAAATGCTTGCAGACTGGTATATTGGTTTTGAAACTGCCGATTCAACAAAAAAATCTTTTCTATTTGGCGCCCCGGAATTAGACGAACAGCGATTCAGCTTAAAACTTCCTTTTGAAAAAGTTGTAAGCGATGAAGGTTACATTTCTTTCGTTGAAACTTCAAGCGACACAATTGCATCGAGTTGGTTTTCCATAGAAAGTCCCAAAGAGTTAGCACTGAAGCTAAAAGGCAGTAAAAATGCAAACAGCAAAGTTTATATTCAAAATAAAGAAACAGAGCGAACTTTAAGGTTAAATCTTCCAAACGGTTTAAAAGATAATAAAGGTGCAAAAGCAAAATATAATTTAATCAATGGATTGGGAAATGAATTTCGTTTGCTATTTGTGAAAAACGATGATGCAATGCAATACACAGAAGAACTTTGGATTGAAGGTCTGCCAATTGAAGAAAAACCCGCTGGTTCATTTAAAGTAGGCGATGGAATTGAAAATATTGATTTAATCCAAATAGTAAACCGTTACTACAGCGAAAGTGATATATCAATTTTCCCGAATCCCGCTTCTGAAGTGCTATACTTGCAAGCAAACGTTCCTTTTGAAGAAGCAACCCTAACAGTAACAAACTTGCTTGGAACTAAAGTAATTCAACAGCAAATAAATCTCAGTAAAAGCCCAGAAATTAAACTAGACATCTCCTTCCTTTTGCCGGGAATTTATTACGTAAACATAAGCGATGGTTTGAAAAGCATAAGTGGCAAGTTTTTGAAAAGGTAAAGAACATAGATATTCTATTTTTTCTAAATATGGAATATCTATACTAAATTGTTAATATAAAAAGCATATATAAAATATCATTCCGATACAAAGTGAAGAATCTCAAGTATTTTGATAACAAGGAATTATGAGAATCCTCACTGCCCTCGGAATGATAAGCAGTTATACTCAATTTTTCGTTGAATTGTTACACTAACCCCAGCCCAAAATCTCTAATCCCAATTATCAAACTTAATTAATGCATTAAAATATAATATTATAAACTGCGTCTTAAAATTTTGAAGAAATGAAATATGATTATAAAGTAATATAAAAAGATATGGAACTTAGTTTTTCTAATAGAGTTAATGAAGTAATAAAATTGAGCCGTGAAGAAGCAATTCGGTTGGGACACGACTACATTGGGACAGAACATATTTTGCTTGGAATGATACGCGAAGGAGATGGAATAGCAGTAAAAATTCTGAAGAATCTTAGTATTGATACTTTCAAATTAAAGAAAGAAATTGAAGATACAATCCGTCCGGCAAATATAGCAAATACAACTGTTTCCAATATTCCACTTACAAAGCATGCCGAAAACGCATTGCGGGTAACTTACCTCGAAGCTCGCCTCTATAAATCCGATATAATTGGAACCGAGCATCTTCTCCTTTCATTACTTCGGGACGAAAGCAATATAGCATCGCAAACACTTAAGCCATATTCAGTAAATTATGAAATAGTGCGGCGAGAATTAGACAATTTTTTAAGTGGTAGAGTCAGTCCCAGCGCTAATCCACAAATTCAGGCAACTAAACAAAGAATTATGCAAAAAGAAAGAGTAAAAACACCGGTTTTAGATAATTTTAGTCGCGATTTAACCAAATTAGCAGCAGATGACAGATTAGACCCGGTTGTTGGCAGAGAAAAGGAAATAGAACGTCTTTCACAGGTTATTACCAGGCGCAAGAAAAACAATCCAGTTCTAATTGGAGAGCCCGGTGTTGGAAAAACTGCGATTGTGGAGGGCTTAGCTTTAAAAATTGTTCAAAAGCGAGTGCCACGCGTTCTTTTCGATAAACGGATTGTTGCTTTGGACTTAGGGCTACTCGTTGCCGGAACAAAGTATAGAGGCCAATTTGAAGAACGTATGAAGGCAATTATGAACGAATTGGAAAAAGCAAAAGATGTAATTCTTTTCATTGATGAACTTCATACTTTAGTTGGAGCCGGCGGTGCTTCAGGTTCTCTTGATGCAGCAAATATGCTAAAACCCGCTCTTTCACGTGGGGAAATCCAGTGCATCGGTGCTACTACTTTGAATGAATATCGCCAATACGTTGAAAAAGACGGCGCTCTAGACAGGCGTTTCCAAAAAATTATTGTTGACCCACCCACTTCTGATGAAACAAAAGAAATTCTGAAAAATATAAAAACTAAATACGAAGAGCATCATCGCGTTAGATTTACTGAAAAATCTATTGAAAACTGCATTCGGCTTTCTGAAAGATATATAAGCGACAGGCAATTTCCGGACAAGGCAATTGATGTGATTGATGAAGCAGGCGCAAGAGTCCATCTTGCTAATATCACCGTTCCCAAACGTATAATTGAAGTAGAAGAGCAGATAGAAATTATCAGAAGTCAAAAAAATCAGGTAGTAAAAACACAAAACTTTGAAGAAGCAGCAAACCTGCGAGATTTAGAGAAAAAGCTAATTACTGAAATTGAGAAATTAAAGCAAGACTGGGACGATAATATAAATAAGACTTATCATGATGTCAAAGAAGAAGATATTGCTGACGTAGTTGCAATGATGACTGGCATTCCAGTCAACAAAATTGCCGAAAGCGAAAGCAATAAATTAAGCAATATGGAAGGTAGTTTGAAAGAACTTGTCGTAGGACAGGACGAAGCTATTCTTCATCTTGCCCGGGCTATAAGGCGAGCAAGGGCTGGCTTGAAAGACCCCAAACGCCCAATCGGCTCTTTTATGTTTCTTGGTCCTACAGGAGTTGGAAAAACTGAACTTGCAAAAGCACTTGCACGGGTTATGTTCGACAATGAAGATTCTCTTATAAGAATTGATATGAGCGAATATATGGAGAAATTCTCAGTTTCCCGCTTTGTTGGAGCGCCTCCCGGATACGTTGGCTACGAAGAAGGTGGTCAGCTTACTGAGAAAGTGAGACGCAAGCCATACAGCATTATTCTTCTTGATGAAATCGAAAAGGCACATCCGGACGTGTTTAATATCCTTCTTCAGGTTTTTGACGATGGTATTTTAACAGACGGTTTGGGCAGAAGAATTGATTTTAAGAATACTGTCATTATTATGACTTCAAACGTTGGAACGCGTGATGTCAAACTCGGTGGAAAAATCGGTTTCACTGACGATTTACCTGAAACGGAAAATGAGCATATAAAAAGCACTATTGAAGAATCTATTAAACGGCTGTTTAATCCGGAATTTATCAATAGAATTGATGATTTCATTATTTTCAAAAAATTAAATAAAGAATGTATTTACTCAATTATTGAAATTCAACTAAAGAATATCCGCCAGCGGCTTTCTTCGTCCAATATTACTTTTGAACTTACAAATCATGCAAAAGATTTCTTGGTTGAAAAAGGGTTTGATGAAAAATTTGGTGCAAGACCTCTTAGACGCGCATTAACGAACTATTTGGAAGACCAGCTTGCTGAAGAAATTTTAAAAAATAGTATACTTCCCGGCTCCGAAATTCTTATTGATTTTCAAAATGAAAAACTTACTTTTGAAGTGGTTTCAAATTCACTTTTCAATTTGAATGACAATACTTTAACAGATATTGCCCATAAAATCATCGGCAAGGACTCCCCTGATGTCGGTGGCTTGGAAGAACATACTGCAATAAGCAATAAATTGAATTAGAAAAATAATAGTTCCTCTTATTCAGTCATACTATCAACTTGTTGATAGTATGACTTTGTATAATGAGTATATTCTATCAACAAGGATATGTCATTTCATAGAAATCGGAAATCCAGTACCACCAAAGTTGATTGATACCTGTTTTCGTGCAGGGCTGATATGTTCTTTGAATCCACTTTTCTTATTCCCCTCTTGAGAGGGGATTAAAGGGGTGTGTTCTTTTTTCCTAATTTAAAATGTACTTTCTGAATAAAGAGAAAAATATGCTAATAATAGTTTATCTTCTTGATATTGCTTCAGATGTAACAAGTAATTAAGAACACACCCCTTTGTCCCCTCTCAAGAGGGGAATTGGATATGTGGTAAAAAATAAAAGAACTTATCTGCCCTGCGTTTTCAAGGTTAAGACACTATTTTTGAGATTCATCACATATTCAAGCCATACAATCAACTTGTTGATAGTATGGCTTTCTTCTTATTTGGTTAATTTCCTCAAAAGTAATCGTCTTCGTTTATATACGCTCAGAATGAAAAGTGTAAGATGGATTCTGACATCCGTCAGAATGACAAGACAAATTTTTAATTGTCAATTATCAATTATCAATTATTTTAAAGCTACAAATTATTGTGAATATGCTCAAGAATTTGATTACTTATACTTTTTTTTAGGATTATTTCCTGAATTTTAAAATCATTTTTAATATTAAAATGAATAGGATTTCCACTATTCATTTTATAAATGTCTGGAAGCAGTAATAAAAGTTTTTCGATATTAGAATTGAATATACAAATTTTAGAATAACTATTATGAAAATTTTTTGACATATTAGACTTTTTTTCTCGTAAAATGATAGAGTCGTTGTTAATACAATCAACTGGAATATGGTCAATTTTATAGATAATGTGTGTAACATTTTCAACACTATTGAAAGTAGGTATTTCGGTATAGTCTCCATCAACTGAAAAAATTGATTTATAAAACAATTTGATTTTTGAATTTATTGCAATATCAATCATTTGTGGAAAAATTAGTTTAAATCCATTAATAGCAAGAAGTTTAGCATCCTGATAAGAAATTGATTTAATTAGTTTGGTATTTAAAGCGAATTTCGGGTCACAGCTTCTGAAACCTTCAACATCTGTCCAGAAGGTTATTTCATGAGCATTGAATATAGATGCAAGCAAGGCAGCGCTAAGGTTTGAGCTTTCTAAACCAAGTGTAGTTGTTTGTTGAGTACTTTTACTTTTACCAACAAATCCTTGAGTTAAAACAACTTGATAATCATTAAAAAGTGGGAAAAGTTTTTCCTCGCAATTAATTGAAGTATCTTCATATAAAGGAGATGCGTAATTGAATCTATTATTTGTTACGATTAGGTCTTCGGCGTCAATAATAGCAATTGAGATTTCTTCCTGTTTTAAAAAGAAGTAAACAAGCTGAAGTGCGAGTTTTTCTCCATAACTCATTACTAAATCAAGCGTTCTTGAGGTTAGTTCGTTAGTAATGCATATACCATGAAGAATATTATTAATATCGTCAATATTTTTATTTAATATATAAATTAAGTCATTTAATAAAAATTGGTTATGAATAATTGAAGTTGCAAAGAAAATATGCTTTTCTAAGATATTATTAATAATTAGCTTGGCATCTTCTAAAGAAGAATTTTCAGAAATAAATGCAGCTTGTTTTAACATTCTGGTTGTATCGACAAGAGCAGAGATAATAATGAGTTGTTTAGAATTAATCTGATTTTTAATAATATCAGCCATAGCACTGAAACTGCGGACTTCGGAAAGGGCTCGCCCACCGAACTTTGAAATTTTAATTTGATTTTTTTTCATAAAATTCATTTTTTTTTGAGACGAAATTCAAAAAAATGTGTTTATCTGTTTATGGAAATAGAAAAATTATAATTTTTCAAATAAATTATCGAAATTAATAGAAAAATTAGTAATTTTACTTATAAAATATTGTAAATATTTAATTTTTTTAAAAAGAAAAATTATATTAAATTATATTTTACTATTTTAGCAATTTAGAAATAAAATATGAAAATTGAAATATAAATAACTATAATGTATTATTCTTAAATAATTTAAGGAATGTTTTTATGCTAAACAAATTACTTAAAGCATTTGTATTAATGAGCATTCTAATTGTATATTCATACAATTTATCTGCTCAAACTCCGCCTGCTCGTGCTTTCAAAGCAACGAACCCGTCTGGCTTCACCAAAATTTTATTTGGTGGGAATAGTTTATATACAAATCAACCTAATGATACCGGTTATGTTGACAGAACTGACATCATAATACCGGTAAATATTGACGACGTTTATGATGTCATTATGCAGGGCTTCAAATGGCTCGCCGGTGGCAATGACGAAGTCAAATATGCTCAATATGTAAAGGTATTTATTGACTTAAACCGTGACAGTATGTTTACTGGTGCAGGTGAAACAGTATTTAATCCCGGAACTGCCCGTTATGCGTTCTCCGGAACTATTACTATTCCATCTCTCGCTGCATTTATTGCAGGTCCCGGCTACTATCGTATAAGATTTGTTACCGATTATAACTATACTAATGCAATAGATATTGGCGAAGGAACTACTGTTTATGGTCAGGCAATTGATATGACTTTAAATGTTGGTCCAAAAGTCCCTGCTATTACTTCAACTTTTCCAGGTACAAGTACTATTCTTAAACTTGACTCAATTTATAGCAATGCTGCACAAAAGCCCAAAATTAGTGTCAAAACTAATGGTTTGACTTTCCCTGTGCTTCTTTCTTATAAAATTACAGGTCCTTTGCAAAGATATGCTAACATTCAACCAATTTTAGCAAATATTTATGTAGGAACTGAAGAAACTGATATTAGTGATACTTTAATTAATGTAACCCTTGCTGGTACAACCTTCACTTATAGCTTAACACATGCAAAAGGTATTGCTGCACGTGGATTTGATTGGTCAACTCCATACAGTGTTTTAAATAATGGTGATATTGACTTAAAAACAAGAATTGACAGCTTAGCTGCAGGTGAATATGCAATAGAATCAAATCTTACTATTCCATCTATTCCGGCTTTCAGACAAACTTTCAAAAATATTTTCAACATTGCATTTAACAATGATTTGGAAGTAAATCGCATTGTATCTCCAAAAACAACAGATTACGAACTTTATCCATTTTCTATTCCAGTAAGTGCTGTTGTTCGCAATGTTGGTAAAAATGAAGTTACAGCTTTCAGAGCAATAGCAAGAATATACAGAAATAATTTACTTGTTTACACAAGTATTAAAGATTGGGCATCGAACCCACCATCATTACCAAATATGGCAATGGGTGCAGAAAATACAATTAATTTCGATTTATTTGCTCCACAAGATGCAACACAATTTGGTGATTATACAATTAAAATTGAAGTTCAATTTCCAGTAGCTTCTCTAATTGTTGATGACCAGCCAATCAATAACTTTTTACCAAGAGAAACTGAAACAATTCCATACACTTTCAGAATCAGAAATGAAATTGATGCAAGAGCAGATTCAGTTTACTTCTCATCAAAAGACTTATACGTTGGAAGACCTATTTATCCACAGGCAAGATTTTCAAATCAGGGATTAAGCGATATTTCCAATGCTCCAGCTACTTTGACTATTAGAAGATTACCGAGTATGCAGGTTGTTTATACATATCCAAATTATGTGATTCCAGACATTTCTACTGGTAGATTCGTTAGAGTTGAATTTCCAACTGACTTTATTCCTCCTGCAGACGGTAAATATTTAGCTTGTGTAACTATTTCAGCAGTAGCAGACAGAATTGCAACAAATAATTCAGTTTGCGATACTTTTGTAGTAAAACCAGCTTTAAATGGTATTTATACAATTGGAACAAAGTATCAATACGATACAACAATGAACAAACGCAACTTTTTAACAATTGACAAGGCAGTTGATACATTATTCTTAAAAGGTATTTCTGGTCCCGTTCAATTTATCTTAACTGATACATTATATAACGCTGGAAATCCATTAGCACTTAATGCACCGGCTATTGATTTAAGTTCAAGAATCGTTGGCGTTTCTTCAACCAATACAATAACATTCAAACCATTAGATGAATTAGCATTAACAAAAGAAAGAATTGTTATTAATTTAATAACAAATAGTGGTATTGGTATTTTAATAGGTCAAACAACGACACCGAAGAATGATTATGCCCCAGTAAGAATCTTACGCGAAAGCAGAAAGAAATTATATGCAAATAGCGCCGGTTATATTACTTTCGATGGTGGTGAAAATAAAGCATTCAAATTCACATTACAAACAACATCAAACTTTAGGTCAGTATTTTATTTGACAAACGGCGCATCAAACATAACAATTAAGAACTGCGTTATTACTGACGGCGTAAATCAAGCACCAAGCTATTTAGGTTCACTTCCATTAACAACATATAATACTTCATTATCACAATTTACTTATGAAGATGATAATCGTGGTGCAGGAAATACTTATTCAGCTGGTATTGTATTCCGTTCAATGAGTCCAAAAGATTCTTCAACACAAAATAATTCTTATTTCTTAGATACTTTGGTTAACAAAAGCAATGATATTTCTTACAATGAAATTAGTAATTTTGGTTATGGTATAGTATCATTAGGAACTGGCGTATTATTCAGACAAGCCGCAAATGCTTTGGTTGAATATATGAATACAGAAAATGGTTTTGTAAAAAATGAAATTTATAATGTCGGTCGTGCAGGTATTTATCTTGGATTTGAAAGAACAAGTGCTGTAGTTGGCAACCGTATTCATAATGTTAATGGATTAGGTGGAAATGTCTGCGGTGGTATCTTGCTCGGAGGAGAAAGAAGTACTACATTTAACGGATATAACAACCTTGATTTAACTATTGCAGATAATGAAATGTATAATATAACAGCACCATTACTTGCTTATGGTATAAAATC
>ERZ795059.5534-NODE-5534-length-11429-cov-5.995780_pt1 | contig 11429 bp, 14 predicted proteins | sample MGYA00375143_ERZ795059 | MGnify/ENA primary metagenome ERZ795059 (study PRJEB30188, sample SAMN05720168) | activated sludge metagenome | isolation source: Anaerobic digester | place: USA | collected 2015-01-07 ... | reverse complement strand
TTCCTTATTGGGGGTTTTGCTCAAAAAATGTTCGAACTTCGTTCAAAAAACACCGTTTTTTATAAGAAAATCGTTTTGGTTTTCTTTTTAATAAACAAAAAGCGGTTTATTTTATGAAGAACATACGATTGGTGGAATGTGGTGAGGGAATAAAGTAGAATGGAAAATGAGGAGGGATAAAAAATGGAGGCAAAATTTTGGCTTATTTCTTTGCTGATGATGGTGGCAATAGTAGCCTTTGGGATAATATATTCGGCAACAAATGATCCGGAAGTAAAAAAATTAAACTTTTGGAACGTTGGTTCGGTAGAACAGCCACATGAAACGATGGTTGATCAGGCATAAGATGTGGCGGATGGTTTTGACGTGCAGAGGTAATATTAAAAATGGGTAATGTAAAGATTTTTTGGTGAGAAAAAGGGAGGTTGATAATTTAACCTCCTTTTTTAAATTTATTCGTATTGAGCTAGCCATTGTTCAATGGCAACTTTGCTCAATTTGTATTTGTTTGCTTCAGGATCGAATACTAATGGAATTTGTTTAGGCATAATCTGAGCAAGCTTATTAATACGGTCGGTGCGGATACGTTTTAACCCAAAATAATCTTTAATAAAACTGGCTAGACATATACATCTGTTTTGCCCGTGATGGATGTAGTATAAATGGACTTGAGGATTGGTAGATACGGAATAATGTCCGTTTCTATCTCGTTTGTAATGCAACTGGTTGGCTTGGTCGAAATAGTATTCACCTTTTTTGAGGGGCACGGGGACAGAGTATTTCTCGATGTGTTGAAATTGGCCAGGAATATGTTTTAGGCTTATGGTTTCAACATATTCTTCGGTAGGAATAGTAACTGTAACTGATTTTGTCAAAAATGACCATCTCCTTTTTAATATTCTAATTTTATTTTAAAATATTTGTTGTCGAAGTACAAAGTGCCTTTTGGTTTTGATAAATGTTATTTATAATAAAAGAAAGGATGAGTGAATATTTGCATAAAAAAAGACAATGAAAAAAATTTTGGGAATAGTGTTTTGTTGTTTACTAATGGGAGTTGTCGGATGCGGGCAGAAAACTAATAGTGATGATGTGCAGAAGATATTGGTTGGTTTGTTTGCCAATAAATATGACAAACAGGAGCAGGAGGTGACAGTGAACATTAGTAAGCAAACCGATCATTACGCTAGCGGAGCGGTGCGATTGGGTGATGGTCCGGAAAATGCCGGGATGTTTTTGGCATCCGATTATTTGGGCAATTGGGAAATCGTATGGGATGGAAATGGTATGTTCACTTGTACTGAAGTCGAGCCATATCATTTTCCGCAAGATATGATCGCCGGTTGTTATGATGAGAGCAATGATAATGTGGACGAAAATAATAATCAAATAAGTGTTGACAATGACTTATCAAAAACGATTAGTGATTTGTTTCAACAACAAACAGGATTTGCGGATTTGAAAGCGGAGGACATCAAAGTAACGGTGCAACAACAAGAAGGTAAATATGCCAAGGGAACAGTGGAAGTGGATGGCGGTGGCGCAGGCAATAGTGGAGGTTGGCTAGCGTCCAGCTTTTTGGGAAATTGGGAATTGGTGTGGCAAGGCAATGGTGTGATAGATTGTGCTTTGTTGGATTCGTATGAATTTCCGGAAGATATGAAGGCAGGTTGTTTTGAAGCGCAAAGTCAGCAACCGACTGTCGATGTGCCGGATAATGATGTGACGAGTAGTCTGAAGAATATTTTTGCGCAAAAATTTAGCAAACCGGTGGCGGATATTAGCGTGAATGTAACTGCTGAAGCACAGAATCATGTGAAAGGTTTGGTGAAGGCAGCGGATGAAATAAGTGGCGGGATGTTTTTTGCTACCAATATCAATGGAAATTGGGAAGTGGTATGGGATGGCAATGGTACATATGAGTGTAGCTTGTTGGACCAATATGGGTTTCCGGATTATATGAAAGAGGGTTGCATCTAAAGTTTTTTTGCAACAGAATAATTGATATAATAAAGATGGATGGAAAAGGCGTTTGATAACATATTATTTTTTTATAACATAAATATGGAAAATAATATTGGCGAGCGTCAAAATGGTTTGAATGTTGAAAACAAGTGTTGGGTATGCAAGACGGTAATGACAAGTGAAGAGGACTTTGGGACGGAAGAAGACGGGACAATAAATATGAATTATTGCATCCGTTGTTATCATGATGGAGTATTGGTGGAAGAGGGCGGTGGGAAAGATGAAGCTTGATTTTATCACGAAAAATGTGGTATAAAGTTAAAAAAATGAAAGGGGTGCTGTTTGATGCAGATAGTAAGTATGGTTGTATTGGCGATTATAGTTTTGATACTTCTTGGTGCTTGTACAGCGCAAGCGCAAAGTAGCATCGCTATATTGGCTGGCGCCGGGGTTTTCATAGTAATATTTTTGGGTTCAATAGCGCTAGGAGCCTTATGGCTCTTTTGCAAGATTTTCAAATAAAAAAGAAAGGTGGTTGTTTTTTTTAAGCAACCATTTTTATTTGTAGCAAAGTGGTAGAATGAGATTGATGATATTTTTTAACTCGTAAAATAGCAATGGTATGAAAATCACTTTAATCGGTGCGTCCGAAGGAGTAACGGGATCATGCACTTTGTTGGAAACAAAAAATGAGAAATACATTATTGATTGTGGAATGTATCAGGGAGGGACAGATGCCAGACAGAAAAATAGCGCTGATTTTGGATTTGATCCGAGGGAGATAAAAGCGGTTTTTTTGACTCATGCGCATTTGGATCACTGTGGGTTGTTACCGCGAATAGTCAAAGAAGGTTTTGCTGGTCAGGTGTATTGCACTTTGCCGACGAAGGACATGGCCGAGGTGGTTTTGCTCGATGCAGCGAAGATTGCCAAAGAGGATGCGAAGTATGAAGAAGTTGAGCCATTGTATGATGAAGATGATGTGGCGGTACTGATGAGTTATTTTGTGGGAAAACAATATCACGAGCAATTTGACACGGGCAGTTTGCATGTCAAATTTTGGGATGCTGGTCATATTTTGGGATCGGCGATTGTGGAAATTTTTGATGGAGAGAAAAAGGTAGTTTTTTCCGGGGATTTGGGCAATTATCCGGTGCTGTTGCTGAATAAACCCGATTTGTTGGATGGGGCGGCGGACGTTTTGGTGATGGAATCGACGTACGGTGATCGGGTGCACGAAGATGTTTATATGCGAAAGCTGATTTTGCGAGAGGCAGTGTGTAAGGCGCTGGGCAATGGTGGGGTGGTGATGATTCCGGCGTTTGCCATGGAAAGGACGCAAGAGTTGTTATATGTATTCAATGATTTTGCCGAGCGGGAAAAGATGTGTCGCGGTATGATTTATTTGGATAGTCCGATGGCGAGCAAGATTACGGAAATTTTTAAAAAATATGCTAGTTATTTAAATGAAGAAGCCAGGTGGTTTTTGGCGACGGAAAACGACTTGTTTGATTTTCCACATTTAAAAATAACGGATACAGTGCAGGAGTCAAAGGAGATTAATGCAGACACAAGTCCTAAGGTGATTATTGCTGGATCGGGAATGATGAACGGTGGACGGATCAGACATCATATGAAAAAATATTTGCCGGATGAGAAAAGTGTATTATTTGTCGTGGGGTATCAAGTGGAAGGAACGTTGGGTAGGCAGATTTTGGATGGAGCAAAAAAAGTGAGAATTTTGGGTGAAGAGGTGGAGGTGGCAGCGCAAGTGATGGCGGTGGGAGCTTTTTCGGCGCATGCTGATCGTAATCGGATTTTGCAATGGATAGCGGCGATGGCCGAAATGCCCAAAAAGGTGGTTTTGAACCATGGTGAAGAAAGTGCCAAAGTGAGTTTGCAAGAGAAAATAAATAGTACGTTGCGAACCGAGTGCGTGGTGCCGAAAAAAGGTGAAATTATTGAAGTATAGTTTTTTGTAAATGTATAGAAAAAAAGAATTACAATCAGAACGTTTTCCGGAGTCGATGAAATTGTTGGTGGAAATAGCCAAAGAAGCGGGGCACGAAGCGGAGTGGATCGACAGATGGAGTGGCGGGTTGGTGCGGATAAATGGAAAATATTTTGGTAGCGGTTTTTTTCCAAAATATCCATTGAATTCGGCGACGAGTCGGCAGCTGGTGAAAGATAAGACATATGCATATATGTTGTTGGAAGAGGCGAAGATAAAAGTGCCAAACGGGGATTATTTTTTTCGGTTTGATCAAAAGTATATTGGTCAGATTCAAGGCAAAGGAATGGATGAGGCTCGGCAATGGGCGAATGACCATGGTTATCCGGTGTTTGTTAAACCAAATCAAGGGGCGTTGGGGAGAAATTGTTTTAAAGTGAGTGACGAAGAAGAATTGTTGATTTGTTTAGAAAAAATATTTATTGATGATTATATGGTGTTGGTACAAGAGGTGTTGGAAGGAAAGGAATATCGAGTGATGTTTGTGGATAGCGAGATTGTCTTGATATACGAAAAATCGAGGGCTTATGAGCGGGTGAACGGGAAGAAAAAATATGTTTCGGATGTAGCCAACTTAAGTAGCGGAGGAGTATTGGTGGGTGAGATAGGTGAATGGACGTTGGAATTGGCAGTGTTGGTGAAAAAGATAGCGCAGATATTTGGTTTGCGGTATGGGGGAATCGATTTGATGGGTGGAGAAATAAATAGTGTTGATGATTTGACAGTGTTGGAAGTAAATTCTGATCCCGGTCTGGATCATTTCCTAGCTCATGATTTAGAGAAAGGGAAGCAAATTATGAAAAAATTATTGCGAGCAAGTTGGAGAGAATAGTGTTGGCTTTTGTAGAATGTTTATTTTATTTCATTTTTTTGTTAGTATGTGAAGTGTGTACTTTTTATATTCAAGTAGAACAAGAATATTTATTAACTGTTTGGAGGGTTGGCTGAGTGGTTGAAAGCAGCGGCTTGCTAAGCCGTACTAGGGAGTTATCCCTAGCGGAGGTTCAAATCCTCCACCCTCCGTTTTTTTGGGAAAAGAGAACTGATGAAAATAAGTTTTCTTTTTTTTGTTGCAAAATAGTGATGGGAATTGGATAATATAATGTGAGAAATAGAAAATTAAAAAAATGGGGGAAGAACAATGTATACCAAAGTTTTGATGCGGAATTTTGAAGTTAAATTAATTAGGAGTGAATTGCAAAGTTTTTTGGGGGAATATTGTGATGTCGAAGATGTTTTCGACATATTGGATAAGTATAAAATTGAATGGGGAGAAGTCAGATCAATAAATTTGTTAGCAGCTTTTCGGAAAATGTTTGTGGTTTGGCGAGAGGGAGTGATTTTTTATAATTATGATAAAAAAATTGAAAAGGTAACGAGGTTGGCAGGCACACAGGATTGTTTTGTTTTGGATGTAAAAAATGATGATGTAGTGTGGCTGTGGGCTGGCGAGAAAAACAATGATTTACAATTGTTTGTGTGGAATAATCCATGTGTAAAAAAATTGTGGCCCAAAAGAGTAGAAAGGGCGGTTGTCTATATAAATGGTGATTATAATTTGATTTTGGCACATGGAAGAAAAAGGCTGGATTGCAATCTGAAGGTGATTGTTGAAAGCAAGTTAAATAATTTTTTGAAGAAAGTGGGAGTTGATTTGTCCGATGTTTGTCAGATAAATCAGGAATTACGAAAAATAATTTTTGAATAAAATAAGGTGAAATAAATAAAAATAGTAATCGCAGTAAAAAAAACCAACGTAGATAAAGTTGGTTTTTTTGTATAATGAATGTAGTATTATTTTTTATAGAGGAAAAAAAGAAATGAAATATGAAATTTTGCATAAGCCGTCGTATTCATTAGCTCAAGTGATTTTGGAGAAGGATGAAAGTATTCAGACAGAGAGCGGGGCAATGGTGAGTATGAGTGGCAACGTGACTATTGAAACGGGAATGCAAAAAGGGGGGATTTGGGGAGCATTGAAAAGGACGGTGCTGGGTGGGGAAAGTTTTTTCACCAATACATTTACTGCTCAAGGCGAAGCGGGGGAAGTGACCTTGGCGCCGGTATTGTCCGGTGATATTCACGTGCAAGAGATGAAAGATAAAGTGATGTTGGTGCAATCCGGTTCGTATTTGGCGGGTAGCAAGAGTTTGGAAGTGGATACAAAATGGGGTGGAGCAAAGACATTTTTTTCCGGTGAAGGATTATTTATGCTGCGGGTGAGCGGTGGGGGTGTTTTATTTATGTCTAGTTACGGGGCGATTCATGAGGTAAATTTGCGCGAAGGACAAAAATATATAATTGATACCGGTCACGTAGTCGCTTTTGAAGAACAGATGAGCTATATAGTAAAGAGAGTGGGCAATTGGAAATCGACTTTTTTGTCCGGCGAAGGTTTGGTGGTGGAGATAACCGGTCCGGGTAAAGTGTTGTTGCAGACCAGAAGTTTTGAGTCATTTTTGAATTATTTGATACCCCGATTACCAAAATCAGATAACGGAAGCAGCAATTAATTTTTAGCAAAGAATGTGGTGTCCGGACAATTTTTTGTAGTAATTTTTTTAGAATAAATAATGGGAGAAAATATAAAAATGGAGAAGATTTTGGTGAGACAATCGCCGGTGGTGTTGGTGTTGAGATTGATTATGAATATGATAGTGACAGATTTGACGTTGTTTTTTTCTTCGGTGGTGACAGATGTGTTATTAAAAGGGGACAGAATTGTGTTTTGGAGTTTTATGGAATATGACACTTTTATTTTACTGATATTGTTGTTGGTACAAGTATTGATCGCTGTGTATATTATGTGGGATTGGTATGCCAATTACTATCGAGTAATTGATAATCAAATAATATGGCATCGAGGTATTATACTGCAAAGAGACACGGTGTTTGTAATAAACCAAAGGATGGAGTTGGTGATAGAAGAAGGTTTTTGGCACAAACTTTTGGATTTTGGCAGCATCAAAGTAAAATTGGATTCCAAAGATCAATTTGTGATTGCTTCAGTGCAAAGTCCTCGTTTGCTGCTGAATGTTATTCAAAAAAGTCAACAAAGAGTAGAAGAGGAGAAATAATATGGAGTATATATTTCCCAAGAATTTTTTTTGGGGAGCATCTTCCAGTGCTCATCAGGTAGAAGGTGGATTGGTCAATGATTGGACGGAATGGGAAAAAGACCAAGCGAATAATTTGGCCAAAAAAGGTTGGTCAAGAGCTAGTGATTGGCAAAAAAAATTTTTTTCGGAGATAAATGATCCGGCTAATTATATTTCCGGCAGAGCATGTGATCATTATCATTTGTTTGACCAGGATTTTGCATTGGCAAAAAGATTGGGACACAATGCTACGCGAATTTCCATTGCCTGGGAGAGAATCGAACCGCAATTGGGTCAGTTTGATGAAAATGAATTGGACCATTATAAAGAAGTGGTGCGGTCAATGCGTCGTAATGGGTTGGAGCCATTTGTGACGTTGTATCATTGGCCATTGCCTTTGTGGTTTCGAGATATGGGTGGTTGGGAAAATAAAGAAGCGGTGAAATATTTTGGGCAATATGTGGAAAAAGTGGTGGAGAGTTTGAAACACGAAGTAAAATATTGGATTGTAATCAATGAACCGTGGGTGTATTCGACATTACATTATTATCAAGGTGATCGACCACCGGCCAAGAAGAGTGTTGGGAAAACCTGGTTGGTTTACAATAAATTGGCGGAAGCCCACATTGCGGCGTATAAAAAAATAAAAGCTTTGGATGCGACAGTAATGGTCGGTTCGTCAAAGTGTATGATTTGGTTTGAAGCTAAGTCAAACAATTGGGTAAATAGATTGTTGAAGGCCGGGGCTGATTGGTATGTGAATACTCGTTGGTTGGATATGATTGCTAATTATCAGGATTTTATTGGTTTGAACCATTATCATCATGATCGAGTTGATTACGGTTATACAAAAAATGTGAATAAAAAAGTGAATGATTTGGGTTGGGAATTGTATCCGGAATCGATCTATCAAGTGTTGATGATGTTGAAACGATTTAATAAACCGGTTTTTATCACCGAGAATGGATTGGCTGATGCGGTGGATAGTCGAAGAGAATGGTATTTGAGAGAATGTTTGAAATTTGTTCATAAAGCGATTGGAGAAGGAATTGACGTGAGAGGATATTTGCATTGGTCATTGATGGACAATTTTGAATGGGATTATGGTTTTTGGCCGAGATTTGGTCTAGTGGAAATTGATTATGAGACATTGGAAAGAAGACCGCGGCGATCGGCGTGGTGGTATAAAGAGGTGTGTAGTCGAAATGGATTTTGAGGTCAATTTGATGATGTGGATAAATATTTGATATAGTGAAGATATGGATCAAGAGAAAAGAAAAATTGTGGTGGAGGGAGTGGAAGGATATGAACAGGTGGATAATAGTGTGGATGGTGTGTATAACAACGCAGCCAACCAAGCACCGGTGGTTGAACGGTTTGATGACACGCAAGTATATGAATGGGATGCTTATGAGTTTGAGTATCACCCTAAAGATAAGAATTGGCGATGGGGTTTGTTGGGCGTGGTGGTGTTGTTGATGATAATATTGGCAGTAATGAAAAATTGGATGGGGATGGTGTTGGTGGTAGCCGCCGGTGGAGTGGTGTATCAGTATGCGTATAAGCAACCCAGAAAGTTGCATTATATTTTGACGAAAGATGGATTGTTGGTGGATGAAAAAGTATATGCTTTTGATCAAGTTGTGTCATTTTGGATAAGTCAGGATGGTAGTCTGAATTTGAATACAAAATGGTGGCCACCTAGATTGACGATTGAATTAAATAGTGTTGATGTGGAAAAAATGGAGTTGTTTTTAGCTCATTATGTAAAAAAAGTAAAACGAGAAGGGAACGATACTGCAGATAATGTTTCGCGTTGGTTGAAATTTTAGTGATCAGGGTCGAAGAATAAGTATTTCAATTTGGTGAAGTATTTGTTTTTTATTTGGTTTTCATATATATTTTAAGGGTGGTTAGTTGTGCCCGTAGCTTAGCTGGATAGAGCGTCGGCTTGCGGAGCCGGAGGTCACAGGTTCGAATCCTGTCGGGCACGTTTACGTTGGAACACGATACAAGAAATAAAAATAAAAATAAATAATCAAGGGTCAATATCCAATAGCCAATATCCAATTTAAGCGCAAGAAATCCCAAATACGAGCAATATGCAAGATGCAATATTCAATTTAATCGCAAGAAATCCCAAATTCCAAATTTCAAATTTCAAACGAAGCGCAAAGGAAAAAAAGATAATTAACTAATTCTGTCATACCCGAAAAGACATGAGCGGAGCGAATATTCTTTATCGGGTATCTTATTCGCGACAAGAAAGAAATCCCAAATTTCAAATTTCAAATTTCAAACATAAAACAAGAATCAAGGATCAATATGCAATAGCCAATTAAAATCGCAAAGAAATTTCAAATTCCAAATTCCAAATTTCAAACGCTAATAATATACAAGATGCAATACGCAATATGCAACGAAATCGCAAGGTAAAAATAAATAATAACTGAAGTTGTCATACCCGAAAAGACATGAGTGGAGCGAATATTCTTTATCGGGTATCTCATCAATAACAATAAGCAAGGATCAATATCCAATAGCCAATATCCAATTTAATCGCAAGAAATTCCAAATTCCAAACGAAGTGCAGGACAAAAATGATCAATAAAAAAAGAAAGAAGCCGGAGTGTGTGTTTGCTCCGGCCAAATTATTCTATGAATGAAGATTATTTGTTTTCAATATAGCTAATGATATTGTTGGGAAAATCAGCCAATGGGGTTTCGGCAATTAATGTTTTATGAAAATAAAGCTTAACTATCTCATTTGTCACAGGTAACAATTTGAATTTGTATCGGTATTTTTTGCCTTTTTTGATTACAATTTGAAATTCCCATTCGTTTTGGTTATTAAAACTATAGGAAGTTAGTTTAATATTTATATTCTTTTTTTTCTTAATTTCTTGTTGCAGGAAGGAAGCATAAAAACTGTTTAGGTATGGGAGGTTGAACATGCAGGTTGGTTGAGGTGGAGTAGTCAAAATCGTGGTTGGTGGAGCTGATTGGTTTTTGTCTGATGGTTCAGCTATTTTTTTGGATAGAGGATTGTCAATCCACTCTTTTGGGATAACTTGTAATTCAACGAGGAAAGTTTTGGTGGTATGATACATACCGGAGAAACAAGAAAAATTTATCTTGCTGGCCAAGATAGTGATTAATTTTTTAGTTTTGGCGATACGGTCGCAGATATTTTTTTGAGAATATTCCGGTAAGGCAAGACATCCATCAAGAATACTGATTGTAGTGTGATACTCATTGATCGAGTTACTAATTAATTTTTCGTTATTATTGTGACTTAGCATTATTTCCAAAATCTTTTCCGCTTGACCAATACTGGGATCGGCGGCAGCGGTAAATATTTCGTTAATAATTTCCAGCCGATCAGTGGTGGGTATCTCCGAAAGGAGATTTTCAAAACTGTCTATATCGGCTTTAATGGAATATTGCATTAGTTTTTGAATATAATTTTCTTTGACATTGTCTGGAAGACTGATAATCATTTTTTTGTGTCCTTTCTGTTTGTTGTTAAAAGTACAATTTTTTTTATTTTATCACAAAAAATAAGACGTGATAGAATAATAATATGATGAAAAAAATGAAAATTTGGAATGAGAGCTGGTGTCAACAAATGTCATTTATTTTCTTTTTGATGTTGTGCGTGGCGATGCCTTGGGGAACACGGTTGCAATTTGAAAATCAATGGACGTGGTATGGCGGACAGTTCAATGAGTATCTGACCTATTTTGTGTATTTGTCGGCGATATTGTTGGGATTGGTGCTGTTGTTCTGGTGGTTGGATATGATGATCAAGTTTTGGCGAGATGGAGATTGGGACGACTGGACGATCAGTCCTTGGTCGGCGTTGACGATTATTTTTTTGACGTTGTTGACCGGTTGGGCTTGGTATTCGTTTTTGTGGGCACCGGTGCGTGATGTGACATTATTTCGAGCGGGGGAATTGACAGGTGTGTGGGGTATGGCAAGTTATATAGTGTTAGTAATAAAAAATGATCAATCGAGATGGACAAAGATTGTTTATGCTTTGTTGTTTGGTTTGTTGATACAAGTGGGGTGGGGTTTGGGACAATATGTTGTTCAACATGATTTCGGATGGTGGTGGTTGGGCGAAAGCATATTAGGTCCGTTGGTGGAAGGAGTGGCTAAAGTTGATGTAGGTGGTGGTAAATTGATTCGAGCATATGGCAGTTTGCCGCATGCCAATATCTATGGTTTTTATTCGTTGTCATTGCCCGCAGGCAGCTATCAGATTGCGTTTTCCTATCTGGGATTCAATACCATTATCAAACAGGTAGAACTGGATCAGGATGTGCGGGTGAATATGGAATTATCCGACG
>ERZ795059.5532-NODE-5532-length-11433-cov-5.597469_pt1 | contig 11433 bp, 8 predicted proteins | sample MGYA00375143_ERZ795059 | MGnify/ENA primary metagenome ERZ795059 (study PRJEB30188, sample SAMN05720168) | activated sludge metagenome | isolation source: Anaerobic digester | place: USA | collected 2015-01-07 ... | reverse complement strand
GTTCGGCGAAGTCATCGGGAAATTGGTCGCAGGCCGGCGGATCACCGAGCGGTTGAACGCCGTCAAGGGCATGGAAGAGGAGAGGGAAGAGGTCAAAGACGAGATCAAGCGGGAATTCGGCGCGGTGATCAAGAAGCTGGACCTCGTCAAAGACGCCAACGGCAGAACGTATGCCGAGTTGATTCGGGCAGGCGAAATCGACGGTCTCAAGCCGTGTGAGTAGGCCGCATTTACACTCGAAGGAGCATTGACCATGGCAAAACCTACCTCGCGCAGATCCTTTCTGAAAACCGCTGGACTCGGCGCTGCCGCCCTGGGGTGGGCGGCGTCGGCCAACGCCGGCGAACCGCAGATCCAGGGGTTCGAGAAGGAAAAGTCCGCCCCCCAGCCGGGAGCAGCCTGGAAGCCCGTCTCCGATCGGAAGATTCGCGTGGGGATCGTCGGTTTCGGCGTGTGCCGATTCGGCTCGCAGTTCTCGCTGCAGCACCACCCGAACGTCCAGGTGGTGGCCGTCAGCGATCTGTTCCCGGACCGGTGCCAGGCGCTGGCTCAAGCGTGCAAGTGCGAAAAGACATATCCCTCGCTGGAAGAAATGGTCAAGGACGACTCGATCGAAGCCATCTTCGTCGCCACGGATGCGCCCAGCCATTGCCGCCACTGCATCGACGTGCTCCAGCACGGCAAGCACGTGGCGACGGCGGTGCCCGCTGTCTGGGAGCGTCTGGAGGATGCCGACCGGCTGTTCGAGACCGTGAAGAAGTCGGGCCTGAACTACATGATGTTCGAGACGTCGTGCCTCCATGCCGACCTGTTCGCCATGCGCCAGATCTACAACGCCGGCGGTTTCGGCCAGTTGGTGTACAGCGAAGGCGAGTACTTCCATTACGCCTGCGCCGTGATTCCGTCGTACAAGGACTGGCGGATTGGCCTGCCGCCGCAATGGTATCCGACGCACTCGAACGCCTACTACGTGGGCGTGACCGGGGGCAGCTTTACCGAGGTCTCGTGCCTGGGGATGCCCAGCATCCGTGACGAATTGAAGCCGGAGAACAACCGCTACAAGAACCCGTTCGGCACCGAGATCGCCCTGTTCCGCACCAGCGAGGGCGGCATGTCGCGGATGGCCGTCAGCTGGGACACGCCGGGCTACGGCGGCGAAGTGGGCCGGGTCCGCGGCCAAAAGGGTTCGATGGTCGGTGAGAAGTACGAGGGCCTGGAGAAGACGTTGCCGAACCTCGCCAAACCGGCGCTGCCGCCCGCGGTGGAAGCCGGCGGGCACGGCGGCTCGCACGGCCACCTGGGCCACGAGTTCGTGATGTCGATCCTGGAAAACCGCCAGCCGCTGGTGAACGTCGCCTGGGCCTTGAACATGACCGTGGCGGGCATCGTCGCGCACCAGTCAGCCCTCAAGAACGGCGAACTGATGAAGATCCCGCAGTACACCTGATCGGAAAAGGGGTCAGGACTCTTTTCCAGGAAAGAGTCCTGACCCCTTTTGGGACACGGCCCGGTGCTGCTCCAGTTCCCGCAGCACCGCGGTCAGGTCATCGGGCAACGGGGCGGTAAACTCGATCTCGGCATTGGTCTGCGGGTGCACCAATTTGATGCGGTGGGCGTGCAGGGCCTGGCGGGCCAGCAGCACGCGATCGTCTTCGCGGCCGGTGAGGACTTCGCCCAAGGTCAATTGCGTGCGGCCGCCGTACAAGCGGTCGCACAGCACGGGGCAGCCGATGTGGGCGAGGTGCAGGCGGATCTGGTGCGTGCGCCCGGTCTTGGGGTGGACGCGGATCAAGGCAAAGCCGCGGAACCGCCGCTGGACTTCGTAAAACGTCTCCGCCTGCCGCGTGGTGGCGTGACCGGCGCGAATCGCCATCTTCTCCCGCTGGTACGGGTGCACGCCGATGGGCTGAGCAATGATGTCGCGATCGCGGTCCGGCGCTCCGATGACGATCGCCAGGTACTCCTTCTCGGTCGTGCGGCGTTCGAATTGGGACGTCAAGTCCAGGTGGGCGCGGTCGTTCTTGGCCACGAGAATCACGCCGCTGGTGTCGCGGTCCAGGCGGTGAACGATGCCCGGCCGCGTCGGGCCGCCGACGCTGCTCAACTGATCGCAGTGATGTGCGACCGCCGAGGCCAGCGTTCCTTTCCAATGGCCGCGAGCCGGGTGGACGACCATCCCCGGCGGCTTGTTGACGACCAGCAGCCAGTCGTCTTCGAACAGGATGTCCAGCGGGATGTCTTCGGGCTGGGGGCGCTGCCGCGGCACCTCGGGGACCACGATCGTCACCCGTTCGCCCAACCGCAGGCGATAAGCGGCCTTCAGGTGCTTGCCGTCCACGGCCACACCGCCGGCGCTGATCGTGCGGCGGAGCTGCACGCGGCTGTGACGCGGGAAGTGTTCGGCCAAGTAGGCATCCAGCCGTTGTCCGACGCCAGCGACGTCGACCGTCAATTCGACCGGCGTATCAGACAACTCGTGGGAAGCCATAGGGCACAGATCCTCGCCGCTTGCCGGCGAGTGCTTCAGCTAGTTGGCCACTCAACCTGAGCCCCTCGCCGACAAGCGGCGAGGATGTTGTGAGCCAACTACGGTTTCGGCTGCTCCGCGGGCGGCGACGGCGCCGGTACGGCTCCGGCCGGTTTGGCTTCTGCCGGGGCAGATGTCTCCGACTTCGTGGCGGCCGCCTCGGGCTTGTTTTCCGCGGGTACCGCAGGTTTGGCCGCTGGCTCGGCCTCGGATGCCGCGGCGGGCTTGGCCTCCGGCGCCGATGCAGGCTTGGCTTCAGGAGTTGGTTCCGGTTTCTCGACGGGTGCCGGCGCGGATTTCTCGTCCGGCTTCGCTTCCGGTTTGGCCTCCGGCGCGGCCGGTTCCGTCTTGGTTTTGGGGGCTGGGACCGGTGCGGCGGGCGGTTGTTTCAACTGCTTGGAAATGTCGCTTGCCGGGAAAGATGAATCGGGCCGTTCCGGCAATTCTCCGCCCAGGTCCGCGGGCACCTTGGGACCTTCGCCAGTCGCCTGCATTCCGGCTGGCGGCTTCGGTTCCTGCCTTTCAAACCACGCGAACCAGCGTTCTGCTGCCGGTCCGGAGATCTGTTCGCGGCGGCGTTGCGCCAGTTGGCCGAGGGCCGAATCCGGCTCGGCCGCAGTTACTTTTCCGTAGTAATCGCGAGCCTTCTCAATCTCAGAGAGCGATTCGTACACTTGAGCCAGCCCGTAGCGGGCACGCTGCAGCAGCAGCGGATAGCCAGCCCCCCGTTGCTCGACAGCCAGAAACTCTTTCTCCGCATCTTTCAGGTTTTTCACTGCCTCTTTCCGATCGCGATACAGCAGCGAGGTGCCCATCGCCAGCTTGATGTCGCCCGCGCTCTGCTGAGCCCACAGGGCCGCCGTCGATCCCTCGTGCATCCGCGCCACTTCCTCCAACGCTTCGGGCCGTTGTTCGACCATGGCGCTGAAGTAGTCCTCCCAGCTGGCGCCGGCCCTCGCCTGCTGCTGGGTGCTCAAGTAAAGCACGGCTCCGGCCAGCACGGCGATCGCGACGAGGCCGTAGAGCATCTGTTTCTGGTACGGGCGGATTTTTTGCAGATACATGCCGATCGTGTCCGCCAATTGGTTCGTCTGCAGTTCGTGACGTCGTTGGGTTTTCATCCTCGCCGCTCATTCTGCTAAAGACCCATTCGCCCGGCCACGGCCGTACCTCGGCGCGCAAAGCAGCCGCGAACGTGTCGCAAGTATAGATGTGCCAACCGAAAACCGTCAAGAGAACCGCAGATAGCCCAAATCGCCCAAGGTGACGAGACAGTCGAAAACCGACAGAATGTTTTCGGAAAGTTCCCCCACGGATGGCATGGCGATACCACGGATAAGGAACACCGTAGTTCAATGATTTCCATCCGTGGTATTGCCATGCCATCCGTGGGGCCTTCTTCTGCCTGCGTCAGGAATTCCAATCACGAGACTTTTGTCCCAGTTTTCCTTCCAGATGGGCGAGCAGCAGAGCCAGATCGGCGGGCGTGACGCCGCTGATCCGCGATGCCTGGGCCAGGTTCACAGGCTGAATTCGGGCCAGTTTCTGACGGGCTTCGGTCCGCAGGTGGGAAATGGCCGAGTAATCAAAGTTTTCCGGGATACGTCTGTCAGCCAGGCGTTTCTGACGTGCCACCTGCTCTTGCTGACGCATGACGTAGCCCGCGTACTTGATGTCGTACACGACTTGTTCCACCACCTCTCGCTGGACGGCAGCGAGTTCGGGCAGTCGGGCGGTGATGTCGGCCCAGGCGATCTCCGGCCGTTGCAGGTACTTGGCGAGCGTGACTCCCTCGACCCGGTGCGCTTGCAGAACCTGCGTCACGCGGGCGATTTCGGCCTCTTTCTGCTCCCAGCGGAGGGCCCGATCTGCGTCGACCAAGCCCGTGTCGCGTCCCCAGGGCGTCAGCCGGCGATCGGCATTGTCTTGCCGCAGCAGCAACCGGTATTCGGCCCGGCTGGTGAACATCCGATACGGTTCGTCCACGCCGCAAGTGACCAGGTCGTCGATCAGCACGCCGATGTAGGCCTGATCGCGACCCAAGATCAAGGCCTCGCGTCCCTGCAGTTTCAGCGCGGCGTTGGCTCCGGCGATCAACCCCTGCGCAGCGGCTTCCTCATAGCCTGTCGTCCCGTTGATTTGGCCGGCGAAGAACAGGCCCGAGACGCGCTTCGTCTCCAACGTCGGCCGCAGTTGGTCCGGCGGGCAGTAATCGTATTCGATGGCGTAACCATAGCGCATGATGTGGGCCCGCTGACACCCGGCAATCAAGTGAATCATCTGGTCCTGGACATCGCGGGGCAGGCTGGTCGGCAGGCCGTTGACATAGACCTCGCGCGTGTCGCGTCCCTCCGGCTCCAGAAATAACTGATGCTGCGGCTTGTCCGCGAACCGCACGACTTTATCTTCGATCGACGGGCAGTAGCGGGGGCCCGAGCTGCGGATCTGGCCGCTGTACATCGGCGCGCGGTGCAGGTTAGCACGGATCAGTTCGTGGACTTGTGCGTTCGTGTACGTAATCCAGCAGGGCAGTTGTTGGACCTGCAGTTTGCCGGTCAGGAACGAGAATGGCTGCGGATCGTCGTCGCCGGGCTGTTCTTGCGTCTGGGCGTAGTCGATCGTGCGGCCGTTCAGTCGTGCCGGCGTGCCGGTCTTGAAGCGCAAGACCTGGAAGCCCAACCGCAGCAGCGACTGGCTGAGGCTCTCCGTCGTGCCCTCGCCGGCGCGCCCGCCCGGCGTTTTGGTTTCGCCGGTGTGCATGAGGGCCTGCAGGAAGGTCCCCGTGGCGAGAATGACAGCCGGCGCGAGGTACAGCGAACCGCCGCCAGCGCGGACGCCGGTGACGCGGACGTGGTCTCCTGCGCCCTCGGTCAACAGATCGAGAACGGTCTCCTGCCGCAAGTCCAGGTTTTCTTGCGACTCGATGATGCGCTTGATTTCCGTCTGATAAGCCCGCTTGTCGGCCTGCGCCCGCGGGCTGTGCATGGCCGGTCCCTTACGGCGGTTCAGCAGTCGGAACTGGATGCCCGTGGCGTCGATGGCCCGGCCCATCGCCCCGCCCAGCGCATCGACTTCGCGGACGATGTGGCCTTTGGCAACGCCGCCGATGGCCGGATTGCAGCTCATCTGCGCCACGGTGTCCAGATTCGTCGTGAGCAGGGCTACGTGCGCGCCCATCCGAGCGGCGGCCAGCGCCGCCTCGGTTCCGGCGTGTCCGGCGCCGACGACGACCACATCGTACTCGTAACGACAGACGGACATCGGCTCATCACGTCGCCGCCGTCTTGGCTCGCGCGCGGGCTTCCCGCAAACCGCGGCTCAGAATGTCCCGCAGCATGGGCGAGTAGTCCTCGTACCGCGCCTGGTCGGGCGCCCCGTTAGCGAACTGGTAGATGGCGTCCCGCGGTTTCTTGCCCAGCGCGATCAGGGTGGAACTCACCGTGCCCCGGTCCTTGCCGCGGACGATCATGGTGGGGCGACCGGGCAGCGATGGCGAACGCGCGAACACCTTGCTGGCCACTGCCAGGAACTTGACGGGAGAATCCAGGGTCTGCAGGGTCAGCAAGCGGTAGGCAAGCTGGACGCGCTCGTCGCGCGGGTCGTTCACGTCGCCGTTGGCGATGATGCTCAGCCCCTGGTCCAACTCGACGACGTTCAAATCCTCGCCGCCATGCACCGCCCAAGCCGACTCCTGATCCGCAATCACATAATTCACGCCATCGTACTTGCCTGTTGACAATTCCTCTTGAGCCAGGTCGAGCGCTTGCCGCGAAGAGGTGCAGCGCAGCAGTTCACGGCACAAAACCCCCCGCGATCGCGCCGCGATCGGCGGGCGAGGTCTGGGGCGATTACAGGCCGCGACAAACATACCGTTTTGGTTGACGCCCAACCAGGTTCCGCCTGCCTGTTGGTCGATCCCGCAAAGAATTCGCGGCTTGCCGGACTGGATCGACGGCGATTGCGAAGGACGATCGTAGTACTCCTCGCGGTTGGCCGCGACCAGGATGGGCGAATCTTCAACAAGCTGGTACTGAATCGCAAGAATGCACATGGGTGTCGATCACGCCTTTCGTTCGAGGATTCCTTTGGTGACACATCCCAGGTGAGTTAATCGAAACACCTCCTGTGTCGATTTCCGTGCGGCCTGGCCTGATTCCCATGCCTGACGCGCCCCCCGCCCGTCGCTGTGCGTTACAGCCTGCCCCGCTGATTCGAGGAAGTCCGCATGGTGTGCAAATCACGGCCCCAGCCGGTCAAACCAATTTATTGCGCAGACGGCCCCTTCAACACCGCATATTAGGGGGAATGGAATAGATTCTTTCCTTGGGCCGCAGACCCTGAATTCTGGCTCTGCGGCCTTGTGAAACTGGCAAAAAAGTTCTACTCTGCTCCATGATGTGCAAGTTTTCCCCTGAAAATCCCGTCAAGATTGCGATTATTGGTGCCGGAGCGGTCAGCGATTACCATCATGTGCCCGGCATCCGTCTGGATCCACGGGCCAAGCTGGTGGCGGCCTGCGATTCCAGCGGCGAGCTGTTACAGCGCCGCCGAATCGACTGGGGTATCGAATCTGTAAGTGTTGATTATCAAGAGGTTTGCGCCGATCCTCGCGTCGACGCGGTCGTGATCGCCACGCCCAATTTCACGCACAAACCGATCGCCCTGGCGGCGGCTAAACACGGTAAACACGTGATGTGCGAGAAGCCTTTAGGGCTGGACGCGGGTGAAGTCCGCCAGATGTACCATGCCTGCCGCGATGCGGGAGTGGTGCACATGTCGGCGTTCACGTATCGGTTTGCCCCGTCGATGCGTTACCTGCGGCACTTGTTGCGAGCCGGTGAAATTGGACAACCTCGTCACTTTCGCAGTCAGCGGTTCCTGGACTGGCCCGAAACCAGTTGGGGTTGGCGGCAGTACAAGGGCCAGGCTGGAGCCGGCGACCTGTTTGACATGACGATTCACCGCATCGACTTTGCCATCGACCTGCTCGGCCCCATCCGTCGGGTCTGCGGGGCCGTGGCTCGGTTTGCTGCCCGCGACGTGACCAAAGACGGCAGTCCGTGCCCGCCGTCCGAAGTGGACGATTGGTCCTCGCTGATCGGCGAATTTGACAGCGGGGCGGTCGGCGTTTGGGAGGGGACAACGCTGGCCAAAGGCTACGGCCTGAACGGTTTCGGGCATGAATGGGCGGAAATCAACGGTTCGCAGCGGTCCGTCGTGTACCGTTTGCACGAGCCGCACAAGCTGTGGCTGGGACGCACCGGGGAGGACTTGGCGCCGCGCGACGTCCCCGCCGAATTCCTCAAGCCGGCCGGGAGCCCTCGCGATCCGCGCGCCGGCGTCGCGGCCACGGTGTTTCGATATGACTTGATGTGGGAGTTCGTCTCCGCCATCGTCGAAGGCCGGGACGCGGTGCCCAGCTTCTACGACGGACTCCGGGCGCAGCTCGTCGCCGACGCGGTTCTGCAATCGCACGAGCGCCGAGTATGGATCGAAATCCCCGAGGAGCCGCGCTAAGAATCCGGCCGTTGCACCACGCGATCTATGACACCCCGAACCTCCCCTGCCGACGTTTCGCCTGCGACGCCTGCCGATTGTGCCTCGGCGGCGACACCCGTGATTTCCCCGCGTCATCGGACGGGCCTGTCCGGACGCGGTCGGCTGGGCACGCTGACGGGCGTCCAGATTCTGGCGACCGGCTCGTACGTCCCGGAGTGCGTCGTTCGCAACGAAGATCTGGCGGAATTGGGTTACGACGCCGACTGGATCATCCAGCGAACCGGGATCCGCCAGCGGCGGCAAGCGCCGCCGGGCCAGGCCACCAGCGACGTGGCCTACGAGGCCGCCGTGCGTTGTTTGCAGGCCGCCGACGTTCGTCCGGCCGACGTCGACCTGATCCTGGTCGCGACGATGACGCCCGACTCGCCCATGCCGACGACGGCCTGCTTGATCCAGCAGCGATTGGGCTGCATTGCGCCGGCGTTGGAGATGAATGCCGCCTGTTCGGGATTCATGTACGCGCTGGTCACCGGCAGCCAGTTCGTCAAGACCGGCTGCAGTCGCCGGGTGCTGGTGATCGGCGTCGACTTGATGTCGCGGTCGGTGAATCCGGCGGACAAGCGGACGTACCCGCTGTTCGGCGACGGCGGGGGCGCGGTGCTGCTGGGCCCCGGCGAGCCCGATCAGGGGCTGGTGGCGTTCACCTTGGGGTCCGAGGGCGATCACGAAGGCTGGCTTTGGCAGCCCGCCGGCGGGACGCGCGAGCCGCTCACGCCGGAACGGCTGGCCGCGGGCAGGCACCTGATTCACATGGAAGGCCGGTCGGTCTTCAAGTGGGCGGTGCGCGTGCTGATCGACTCCAGCTTGGACGTTTTGCGATACGCCCAGTTGAGTCCCCAAGAGATCGACTGGATCGTGTTCCACCAAGCCAACATCCGCATTATCGACGCGGCGCTGAACGACTTGGACTTCGATCGGCAACGCGTGATCATCAACCTGGACCGGTACGGGAACACGTCGGCGGGCAGCATGCCCCTGGCGCTGGACGAACTGTGCCAGCAGGGCCGCATCCGCCGCGGCGACCGGCTGGTGTTGAGCGGTTTTGGCGGCGGCCTCTCCTGGGGCACCGCGATCATGAAGTGGTAGGCCATCGTAGCCCTCACGCTCCGCGTGAGGCCCGGCCCAATTGGTAGCATGGCTCTCCGAGCCGTGCCGTTCCGCGGGATTTCGAATCGCAGCGGCCGGCGGCGTTTGCCGGCGACGGCCTGATGAAATGAAAGTACCCCACCATGAGGCTCACCGCCATCCTGACCCTCGCCCTGCTCGTATCGTCGCTGCCGGCCGCCGCGCCGGCCGCCGCACCGGCGCCCGCGCCGATCGCCCTCCATCCTGACAACCCGCACTACTTTCTGTGGCGCGGCAAGCCGGCGATTCTGATCACGTCCGGGGAACACTACGGAGCCGTGCTGAATCTGGATTTCGACTTCGCCGCCTACCTCCGCGCCCTGCAGGCCGACGGTCTGAACCACACGCGGACCTTCTCCGGAGCCTACCGCGAGATTCCCTCGTCGTTCGGCATCACCGACAATCCGCTGGCCCCCAAGCCGAACCGCTATGGGTGCCCCTGGGCACGCAGCGGAACGCCCGGCTATTTCGACGGCGGCAACCGGTTCGATTTGACGAAGTGGGATGCTTCCTACTTCACCCGCCTCCACGACTTCATGTCGCAAGCCCAGCGCTGCGGCGTGGTCGTCGAGTTCAATTTGTTCTGCCCGATGTACAACGACGAGTTGTGGCGCGCCTGTCCGATGAACGCCGCCAACAACGTCAACGGCGTCGGCGCTTGTGGCCGCGAAGAAGTCTACACGCTGAAACATCCGGATCTGCTGGAGGTGCAACTCGCCCTGACCCGCAAGTTCGTCCAGGAATTGCGGGACTACGATAACCTGTACTACGAAGTCTGCAACGAGCCGTACTTTGGCGGTGTGACGCTCCCGTGGCAGCACAAGATCGTGGACACGATCGTCGCTGCGGAGCGAGATTTCCCGCACCAGCACTTGATCTCGATGAACATCGCCAACGGCAGCCAAAGGGTGGACGACCCGCATCCGGCCGTGTCGATCCTGAACTTCCACTATTGCACGCCGCCGGACGCCGTGGGCGTGAACTACGGCTTGCGGCGGGTGATCGGCGAAAACGAAACCGGCTTTCGCGGCCGCGCCGACGTGCTGTATCGCACGGAAGGCTGGGACTTCCTGCTCGCCGGCGGTGGGCTATACAACAACCTGGACTACTCATTCACGGACAAGCATCCGGACGGCACGTGCCTGGACTATAAGTCCCCTGGGGGTGGCAGCCCGGCGCTGCGCAAGCAACTGCGGATCTTGAAACAGTTCCTGGAGAGTTTTGACTTTGTCCGCATGTCGCCGGACGCCAAGTCCGTCCGCTGCACTACGGCTGGTGTGCAAGCGCGAGCCCTGACGCAGCCCGGCAAGGCGTACGCCGTCTACCTGTACGTGCCGCTGCCGAAGAAACCTAAGCCGGAAGAGTTGCGCCAGTACTCGGAGAAGGCCAGGAGAGCCGAGTTGGTCCTGGACCTGCCCGCCGGCCGGTACACGGCACAGTGGTGGGACACCAAGACCAGCCAAGTCACGCCGGCAGGCCCGTTCACTCACCCCGGAGGCGACAAGGTACTCACCTCGCCGTCGTTCACCGAGGACATCGCTTTGAGGCTAGTGCGTCGTCCAGACTAAAAAGTGGGGTAAGCTTCCAGCTTGCCATCAACAAATCACCGCAAGCTGGAAGCTTACGCCACTTCCGCTGCCCCAACATTTAGCCTGGACGCCGCACTAGTCGCGGCGCGGTGAAACCACGTAGGCGAGTGACTTCGAGACTCGCTCCCGCTCTCGGAGACATCGGCCATCGTAGATCCCGGTCTCGGAGAGACCGGGCGACGTGGTTTCGCGATGGTCCGGTCATTCGACCTTCAACGCCAAACTCTCCGAATGGCTGTTGAATTCCGGGGCGTACATGCACTGGATTTGGGCCATGCCGGTTTGGTATTGGCCGCGGTGCTGGACGCGGACGGAGTACTCAAAGACGTACACGCCTTTGGGCAAGTAGTCGATGAAAAAGTGACTGGCCGTGTCGCGCGTCGCTTCATAGTAGCCCAGGCCGTCTTGGTACTTGTACTGAGACAAGACGTTCACCGGCTCGGTGCCGCTGCCGCGGTAATCCTTCAAGTGGACGTACTCCATGTCGCGGTCCACGCGGACGACGATGCGCGTCACCAGTTCGTCGCCGACTTTGACGGGACCGGCCACCGGCTCCAGGACGGGGCCTTTTTTGGTGTGGACCTTGGTAAAGAGTTGCTTTTGCAGCTTCAGCGGCGTGCCTTCGTACGGCGT
>ERZ795059.5531-NODE-5531-length-11434-cov-7.169786_pt1 | contig 11434 bp, 11 predicted proteins | sample MGYA00375143_ERZ795059 | MGnify/ENA primary metagenome ERZ795059 (study PRJEB30188, sample SAMN05720168) | activated sludge metagenome | isolation source: Anaerobic digester | place: USA | collected 2015-01-07 ... | reverse complement strand
CTTTCCTTGGAAGCGGCACCACGGCCATGGCATGTGAGCTTCTTGATAGAAGATGGATCGGCATAGAGCTTGAGAGGGAGTATGCGGAGATAGCAGCCGCCAGGGTATCAAACTCTGGCCTTAAAATTAGGGCCAGCTTAGAGAAAGAGAGGCCTGATTCTTAAAATGGACATGAAATCACTTCTCGCATCTTGGATAGATGATCCTGTGAGATTTTCAGTTGACTGCTTTGGCGAGGAACCTGACAATCTACAGAGGCCGATCTTTGAGGCTGTGGCAGAGCATGACAGGATAGCTGTTCGTAGCGGAAACGGCCCCGGGAAGACATGGACAGCGGCAAAGCTTGGGCTGTGGTTCTTTGTCACAAGGCCAAAATCAATAGTTGTCACGACTGCTCCTACTTGGCAGCAGGTGCAGCGGATACTCTGGAAGGAGATCAGGGCCAATATTTCCAAAGCCCCGATTTTAAGGCCATTCCTATACCTTCCACCAAGGGATGCCGAGGTCTTAATGATAAGGCCAGACGGAAGCTACGGGGACGACTGGGCCATGATAGGGAGGGCCTCAGACAAGAAGGAGAACATGCTAGGATTTCATGCGCCATATCTTATGTTCATAGTGGATGAGGCGTCAGGGGTGCCAGATGAGATCTTTGAGGCCATCGAGGGGACGCAGACTCAAGAAGGTGTGAACTCGTCCAAGATTCTTTTGATTGGTAATCCCACGAGACCAGAGGGATTCTTCTACGACATCTTCCACTCAAAGAGCTCAAACTGGAGGACATTCCACCTTGACGGGAGACTTAGCCCAAGGGTGTCTAAACAGTGGATATCCCAGATGGCCGAAGACTATGGCAGCGACAGCCCGTTCTTTCAGATCCATGTGCTGGGGAACTTCCCGCCTGCAGATAAGAATACCTTGATACCGCTCTCCTGGATAGAGAGGGCCCTAGTCGATCCAGAAGGAAAAGGAGAAGGTGCAGCATATTCCGGATTTGACGTTGCAGAGATGGGGGATGACTACAGCGTCTACATCAAGGCCTCACTTCGCCAGGGAATATTCAATATTTATGATATAGATTTCATGGTAAAACTAGAGATATCGCCCCTCACTAACTGGGCAAAAAACAAGCTGGACAATGATCCACCTAAAAAGCTTGTAATAGACTCAAACGGTGTTGGAGCGGGCGTCTACTCAAATCTAAAAGAGGAGGGCTATCCCGTGATAGGATTTAGGGGAGGGGAGTCCCCATTAATGCTTTCAGAAGAGGCAAAGTTTTCTAATCTGAAATCCCAGGCCTACTGGAATCTTAGATCATTGTTTGAAAAGGGCGAGATTAGAATCCAAAAAGTCCAAAACTTTAAGAAACTTGTATCAGAACTCTCCACAATAAAATACGATTTTGATTCCAAGGGAAAGATCATCGTGAAGAGGGAGAATGACAGGAAGTCGCCTGACTTTGCAGATGCACTTAGCCTATGCTGCTTTGGGCCCTATCTTTCGGCACAAAAATTAGGGGTTGCGCTTGTCGATATCTGGTGAGATTAAGGCCGGAAAGAACTCCAAATATACTGACCAACAGATCAGGAAATGCATTGAGTATCTAGAGAAAGGCCACAGTGAGAGGTATGTGGCCTTAAAATTAGGGCCTGACTGGACCAGGGAGAATGTCAGGTACTACAAAAGGAAATATATTTAGAAAAATAAAATAAGTTTTATGAAATGTGATTAAGTAATATCTTCTTCTTTTAAGTCATTATATTTTAAATTAGCGCTTAGTTCTCTCAATTTTTTTAGAAAGTCAAAAGTAATCGCAAATTCTTCGCCCAATGAATTATCTTGAATAAATCCTCTACCCCTACAGTATTCTTTCTCGTTATCATCAAGACACCTGTATACATATACTGTCCTCTTATTCTCCTCACCTTGCATTTCAAATGCCTTTTTACTCTTGATTATAATCGAATGCAATGTCTTATCATCTCCTGAAACATCTCCCAGAACTTCGGCAAGTATCATATGTTCGGATTGTATTTTATCACTTTCATGAGCAGTTGCAATCTCTTCAAAACTTTTTATTTTTACAGGAAGTACAAATGGTTGATGGGATGTCCACATATAGGCCTTACCTTTGATTGGCTCATTCAGCAACTGTGTTAAAACATCTTCAGAATAATGGGCATTTGCCTTTTTCAATGAGCTCAAATCATCTTTACTCAACAAGTGAAATGTGAAGAAATTGTCCGCTTGACTTAGTATCTCATTTGGTATACTTCCTGGTTGTTGTGTTATAAAAATACCTCCAAGCATATATTTTCTTCCCTCTTTAGCCAGTTCTACAAATCGAATATTGCCTGAATTAGCACCAAGAACTGATTGTGCTTCTTCAATTACAAAAACTGCTTTTTTTAATCCCTCAGGACTTCCAGAAAAATGTCTTTGATTATTATTGAAAAAATGGCCCACAATTATTGAACAGAATTTTAAAGCGTTTACAGAATCCATTAATGAGATATCTATTATTATTACCTCGCCTCTACCTACCGCCCTTTCGATTACCTTCAAAACTTTAGATTCAGGATCGTGTAATTCCCATATTGGAGGTATTAGATTATTTAATATTGGCTGTAAATCTGCTCCACTAGTAGTGCTATTTGGCCCTTCTAGTATTCCTCTTATCACTTCTCTATCTGCACCCCATCCTTCGTGATAAAGATAATCCACTAGCGCATTCCATCCCTCTTGCTTCAGATTCATCAATTTACCAAAAAATATGTATTCCTTTTTAGAGTCGGGAATAATCAAAGGAATAATGAATTTTGGATGAAAATCCTTCAGATTAAATCTCAGGTCGGTTAATACATTTGTCTTGCCAGAATAGTTTCTCCTATTAGTGAGTAATATTGCTGGAATTTTGTCCATAATCCCTGGTCTGCCCTTATCATCAGTAAACGCATATTCTCCTTCAGGATCAAATATAATCAAACTGCCAAATTCTTTTTTCCAGTTGGAGGCCAATACTTTCATCAGATTACTTTTACCATAGCCTGCCCTAGCAAAAATAAAAGTTCTTTTGGAAATTAAATCTGACAAATTAAAATGTGTTTTAATTTGATCGTCCAGCCAGTATGTACCTATCTCTGGACCCTTCTGTTCTTCAAGAGCCTGATTGCATATCATTTCTATTTCATCAGAAGATGGTTTAGTCACTGTACTAGTGATATGTGGAATCTCCTTAATACCGGGAGAAAATTTTTTATTCTTTTTGTTGAAACTCCCAAGTAGTTTAATCTTTACTCGATAGCATATCTTTTTGTTCTTGATATCTTGGCCTATGGCGTCCGGAGTAAATGCAACGTCGGCGAGCCACTTCTCGCCCATAAAAGACGTTAGCTCTCCCCTAGGAACGTAATCCATAACTCTTGCAACTAAATATTCTTCAATATTATCTATTAACATAAAACTGCTAATCTTTGGGCGAAAATCTGATTGATAAGGTGCAATAATTTCCGCGATATACTCGTATGAAGAATTCTGCAATCCTAAAAATACACCTATAATATTATTACTCAAGAAAATCCTCCTCCTAAAACCCCTTTGTTAACTATTTCGTTTATTAGATGATAGTCTCTAATATATTCGGCTAACGATTTATCATCCAAATCAATTAATTTTTCCATAACTTTGTCTTTGATAAGAGAAGCTGTGAATCCTATCATAGCAGCTTTTTCATGAGCCCTCATTATAGTTTGAGGGTAGCCTAAATTTGGGTAGGAAAACATAGAATCCTTAATCAAATGGCCAAAAATCTCACTTAACTCGCTATTAGAATATATTGGCTCATCTTTATGAACATCGAAAGGTATCTCAATAGTTACGAGAAGATTGCTATACCTTGATAGTTTGGCTACATACATCTTCCCAAAAGCATATGTAAGAATATCTCCTTCTTGTATTTTTCCTTGACCACTCCATTTATATGCCATCAATTCTAAATTATGTGGGATTTCAACATAACCAACCTTATCTGGTGGAAACACTTTTTCTATAAACAGTGCTGAAGAAATAAGACTTAGTAACTTTGAAGTTTTTGAAACTCCAACCAATTTAGCATGTTTATTATTTTTAAGTATTGTAAGCATTTTGGGAACATATTCTTGTCTGATACTTTTGGTTCTTAGAAGTCCGTCTTTCATTACTAGGACTGGTTCATGGTTATTATTCGAAATTCTATCAAATATGCAAGAATATTCAGCTATATCCATGGCAATCAGTGAATTTTTTAAAACTGAAGAAATATCTGTGACAGAAGTCTTACCCAATAAATCTAAGAATCTTCGTATATACTCTAAATTATCTAAAAATGAAAATACATTAGAATCAATATCATCCATGAGACCTTTGGGAGTCACAAATTTGAATAGTTCTCTTCCGTTTGAATCTGCAATATTTATCAAATCCATCTCAAAAGGATTAAATTCAATATTCATTTTGCCCCCGTCAATCGCTTTATATGTAACACAGCTATAGTTACCTACAGAATCAACGGGAATAAATGATAATTTTTTAACAATATCTCTTAATCTTTTCATTTTTTCCTTTTGTTTGGCTATTATATCTTCTAGATTTTGAATATTTTGGATCCCATAAGACTCATCCACTTACAGCCCCCCATCATTTCTAGCTGAATGTACCAGAATAGATATTTTTTCCCTTCTAAATTCTTTGTATTCTGCTTTAGTTTTAGCCCTATTAATAAACCATCTTTGATACCAATAATCGGCAAGTTTTTCAAATGGCATATCAAAAAATATTGGTTTATTGGAATGGCCGTTCAAAAATTCAAGATAATTCTTTGCTAGAGGTACAGAATATATTTCCCTTTTTATCCCATGTTTTAATAGGTCATCACTAAAACCTAAATATTTAAGACTAGTTTTAGCCGCTCTAATCTTCCAGTTAGGTCCTTGACCAAATTTATATGCAACAGCTACTCTATAATCTTTTGTTTTGAGATATTCTACCATATCTTTGTATAGGCCATTGTTAAGATGAAAATGACCGTATCCCAATGATTCTCCAATTTTTTGATAAACTGTTCTCTCCTCGTATCTTATTCGATCGTATAAAGAAGATTTGCCTAAGGCTGAGCCCGTAGTTAGTAAAACTAGACTTGGATCTTTGATCTGTTTTTGTATAATGGTCTTTTTATCTTTATATTTAGTTTTAATAATTTCTCGGACTTCATTTGATGCGGCGGCCAAAGCAGTAAGTTTGCCTCCTAATAACAAATTATAAGGGGGTACAGCCCCGAGTATGAATATGTCCATAACGTTGTATAATTTTTTACATCTCTGATGATGATCCCATCCCACCAATGAATCTCTACATCTTAAATTAAAAACGGGATCACCAAGAGCGAACAATCCAACTACCTTATGATTTGATTCGTCCCAAATTAAAAATTTAACACGTCTGCCGAATCCATTTGATACTGGAACAGACCATAATAAGGTCGCATACTTGAATATGTCATACTCTTCAGTATTATATTCGATTGCTTGAATTTTTGGAGAAAAAGATTCTATTTCAATTTCTGTTCCATTAGCAAAATATTTTAGAATATCTTTTTCTTTTTCTTTGATAAATTTAATATTTTTTTGGTACTTATCTTTTCTAGCATCAGAATGATAAGCCCTCAGATCCAGTTTGTTATTCATGTCTGGCGGAATAATATTATTATTCTCATCAATTGTGAATCCTTGGGAGATTATTCTATCTATAATTCTCTGCCTTAGATCATTCTCTTGATTTCTATCTGCATTACTCTTAAGAAAATTATTAATATTCTGGATTCCATATCTTTGATCAAATTTATATTTTAATGAATCATAAAATGTTTTTAGTAAGGGTATTTCTTTATCAATTACGTTTTGAGTTTCATTCAATACAACAGTATTTTGCATTCATCAGAAAATATATTAGAAATGTTATAAATGTATCTAATTTAATACAAGAATATGGAAAAAAATAGGGAAAATAGGGAAAAGCTAATATTTTCCCTATCTTAAGGATAAAGTATAAGTCTATATTAGTTCTAATAAACGTAGGTGATGCAAAACGGTAGCAATAATTGAAATGAACGGGAAGAAGTTTGTTGAGGGTAACGAGATAATAGCCGCTTGGAAGAGCGAAACAGGCTGGCACTGGTTTGCAACTGAAGTTTCTGAAATAAGGAGAGTAGGGGACGAGACAGGTGGCTCAATAATTAATGGCAAGCCAGAGAATGACATAATCTACTATGGCTTGGTATTAGGGCCAACGGAGGAATGGGGCTACTTCTCTGCAAGAGAGTTGGAGATGGACCAAAGGGTAGAAAAATTATTTTAATTTTTTATAATGTTCTATTTGTAATGTTATAGTTTTCCGTTACATATGTTTTCATGTCTGTAAAAAAGAATTCTACAGTTTTTTTGTAATCCTTCACTCTGAATATTTCTTCCCAGTAATTTTTAATCGGAGACTCTCTTTCAATTCCGTATGACGCCTCAATCTCGACCTCTCCTGTTTTAGAAATTTTAAGATAAGGCATTATAACTGCATCAATCTCCTCGATGTTGAAGACTTCACTAGCAATCGTGCAACAGTCCTTGTAGTAGCTACCCTCATTTGAAGATAATGGCGAAAAGTCTCCGCTTACAAGAGAGATGACGCAGACCCCATTTTCCTTGGAATAGATGACCTTGTCTATCTTAAGATCGATTTTATCCTTCAAGAGTGCATACGTTCTTGCAACTACCTCGGCAGGATCTGCTTCAGGATGCCCGATCAATTTTTCATCATTTGTCTGAATTTCATTTTTAGGCGAATTAGATAAACAAGCACTTAATACTAATACAGCAATTGGTATTAGAAACACGATATATTTTCTTGATGACATTTGATAGCCTCAGATATTTTGTTAAATTGATAAAAACTTTATATATAAATTTTTAGATAAAATTATATTAAATTATGGCCCCATAGTTTGATGGAACATCTTCAAAGTTTTTCCATTCGTACCATTCAGAAAGATTCAAGATATTTGCCCAATCATTGATTCTTTTAATGTCGCCATCTAAGTTGTTTTCATATTTTTCTATAATCTCAATAAGTAATTTGCCTTTAACCTCAAATTCAAAATTATCGTAGGCAGAATCTAAATCAAATTTTGTATTTTTGGCTAGGACATTAAAATAAGTGTAGTTCATTGAATGTGAAGCTTCATAGATTTTATAAGGTGTTATTTTTCTAACATCTTCAGTCAATCCTCCTAAAGCTTCCTGCAGTTGGGATTGAAAAGAGATTTCCTGAAATTCTCTTAATCCTGGATATTCATTATAGATCCACTCTTCGATTTTTAGGTCGACAGGCTGATTAGTAAGTTGCATTACCAGACCTTTGAAGAGCATTTCAATCAATTGATTAAGTTTTGATTCAGGTATAATTTTGGATATATTATTAATATCCTTTCTGCTTTCTTCAAATGCATGTTCATAATTCTTAGATGAAAAATAAGGGATAAGTCTCTCGGATGGGGCAGCTTCATAAATTCTAAGTATATGGCCACACTCGTGGGCTATTATGTGATTGATTCTTCGATCCACGCCTTCTTTGTAGTATACTATGTGATTTTCCATATCTGCTCTTGCCATCTTCAGCTTTGCATGGGAAGTTATTTCGTTGTTATGAATGAATTTGAATTTTTTCTTTGTGAGATTCTCTACCTTTTTTAGGATCTCTTTTGTTTCGGGAATAAGCTCTAAGTCCATGACATCATAACTCACAAAATCAATAATGTATTGTTTATATTAATTATTTCTTTTAAGCTTATTTAAGAAATGAATATGGAAAAGAAATCTTTTTCCCTATTTTCCCTATTTTTTTCCATATTCTTATATATGGGGAAAAGTAATAATATTAACAATAATGGGGGAAAATAATGAGGCCTAAAAAGATTTTATCTATTGTCTTGATCTTTATTTTTAGTCTAACTTTTCTAACTACTGTAGTTTCTGCGAGTGAACTACCTTCAATTGACACATTATACTATGATGAAGGATATGGAAAAGTATATTATTTTACAAAGGGGGATACTATTAAGACTTATGTTATCTGTGGAAAAGATAGCACCAAATATCAATCAACAGTTTACCACGTCTATCTAGAAAATAGTAAAACTTTTGAAGGGGGTAAAATTTACACTCTTCCTAAAGAGTTCGAAGTTGATAAAAGTGGATATTATCTAATCGTTGCATGGAATGGAAATACCTTCAGTGTCCAAAAGGTCGATAAAAAAACAAGTATTACAAATAAGATAACTAATAATACTACTACTCCTTCTAGTTCTGGATATTACAATTTGACATTAGGATCCACGAATATAGATGCTAGCGGAAATGACAATTACAATCTAAATGGGGAGTGGGTAAGCATAAAATGCACATCAGGTTCAGTAAATCTTTCAGGATGGAAGATAAAAGATGAATATGGATGGACCTATTCTTTTCCAAGCGTCACAATAAGAGAGGGACAGACCATTAAGATTTATACTGGATGCGGTACCAATACTTCAACTTCGCTATATTGGTGCAGAAGTGGGGCGGTATGGAACAATGATGGGGACACTGTCAAACTAATTAAACCCGATGGTAGTCTTTATGGGTCTTGGAAGGTACACAAGTAAGAGTTGTAGGTGATTAAATGGAAGATAAAAAATTTTGTATAAACTGTGGAGAAGAAATTCCGAAAGAATCAATTTTTTGCTCAAAATGTGGGGCTAGTATAAAAGCTTCTGGTATTGACCTAAAAAATAAACCTGTCTCTAAGAATAAGGCTCTACTTCCAATAGCTCTAATTTTGATAATTGTTGTTGTAGGAGTTTATGCATTACTACCAAAATATGAAATTGATGAATATAATGAATTAATAGATAAAATAAATATTGAAATAGAACTCGGAAATGCGGCAATTGAAAAATACGATCGTGAAATAGAATCTTCTACTGAAATATGGGAAGGCATTAGTTGGAGTACAGAAAATACTTACATTCTACAAACTAATCTCAATGTAATGAAAAACGTGGATAAAAATTTGAATAATAATACGGAGTCATTGAACGCAGCAAATCAACATTTTAGCAAAGCTATTAGTTATTATAAAGAAATAAAAGATTTGTATCTCCCTGATTGGTATTATCAATATACTGATTTGAAAATTAAATCTCTTGAAAAGATGCAAGAGGCATTGGCAACTAGGATATCAACTGACAACAAAAGAAAAGATATGAGAAAAACAGCTATTGGAGTTATAGATGGAGCTATCGAATTAATTAAGGGTAGCGAAGAACTAATAAAATTAGACCAATACATATACTCAAATAACTATGTTGCAGCAGAACAAAGTTTAACCAAATCGACACAATATCTTGGGGCTTCCATAAACAAATGGAATGAATCCTATAAGACTGTACCATTAATCTCCTTAAGGAGTGCTATTAATGCAGTAGAATGTATTCAATCTTCAGTAGATTATCTCATAGATGCCATATATTATGAAAAGAGAGGAAATTATTACAAATCCGAAGAACTCGCTGAACTAGCATTCAATAACTTAGAAAAATGTGTTCAAATAAGATCATATGAGAACATGGGATTAGAATTGGATTTATGGGTTACAAAGAATATCGATCCCCTCGTTAGAGAAGAAGAAAGACTTTTTAGTGAAGCCGATAGTTTCGATAAAGAAGCCCAGGACCTATGGGACAAAAATAATAAATAATTTTATATTTTTATTTTAAACTAGGTGTAAACAAATGGACTCTGAAACATCAATTCAAAAAGCAAAAGAGCTTGTCAAAATTTTCTGTGAAATGGGGATTGGGACCAATATCATAATCCAAAAGATCTTGCAATCGGCATAATAACAGAGTCTTCTGAACTTTTAGAGCATTTTAGATTCAAATCGGATAAAGAGATTGAAGATTTATTAAAAACAACTTGGTAATCATTTGAAAAATTATGAATAAAAATTGAAAGATACTTTTCACAAATAACTGGTTTTGTCCATGAAGAAATTAGATTGTCTGAAAATAGTCATTTGCCAGAGATTATACCTCAAAAAATAATCAGTAGGTTAGAGATTTGAAGATAGAAAATCTATCAACGAGAACTCTGGATTCACTAAAATTAAGACTTTCATTAGCAGTTTTTTCTTAAAAGAAGTGTATTTATAGGTTTAGATGATTCTATGATAAATCTTAATCCTGAAAGACAGAAAAATACAGTTGAATTATTAAAAGGCATATCAAGAAAGATAAAATTAACAATATTCACATGCCATCCAAAACATGCGCAATTACTTGTAGAGGATTCAAAGATTTAGATAGCTTATTGTAAGTTTTATACCTAAGACAACTCATATAAACTCTTTACCCAGTCTAAATACTCTTTGATTGTCTTTTCTTGCAAAAATTAATCCCTACGGCACAGTCATTTCTGGCCTTAAAAATAGAGTTGCATTACTGGAGAAGGAGATCTCTATAGTTGGGCAGGATGGCAACCTCTACCTAAAGGAAACATCCGAGCCGAAGTTCCCAACGATATCAAAGGAGAAGATTCTGAAATACTGTGATCATTCCCCGCTTGTCCAGCCAATCCATAACGCTATAATACGTGAGGTCACAAACGCCGGATGGTCGATCAAGCCCCTTTTCAACTCTAAGTGCAGCAAATGCAGGAAAGAGTATGATAGGTCTGAAAATGTTAGTTGTGATTGTGGGGGTAAGATATTAAGGCCAGAATTAGGGCAAAAAAACAAGCTCCAGTCCTTCATAGACAATCCTCATCCAGATATAGATCTTTATTCGATCATAAGATCCGCCCTCAAATGGGAGCTTTGTATCGATGACTATTATCTATCCCTTTCCTACATAAGGCAGAACGACAGGGGAAAGTATTTCATAATGGAAGAGCCCCAGGCGCTCTATGTTGAGAATCCTCTTTTGATTGGGAAAGTTAAGCGTGGCGATTCTGATTGGTCGTACTTCTGCCCCATCTGCAATCTGCTTGATGAAGAATATTTATCTGATTCAAAGGAGAAGTGCCCCAAGCATAAAATAGAGCTTTGGGAGACGGCATACGTACTTTATTCCGGGAGCAGGATAAGAAGGCGCTACTCCAAGAGAGAGATAATTGAGGGACATTTCAACAGAAGATTACCTGATGACTACGGTACTCCAATAATTCAGGCTTGCATAAATCAGATAGAAGCGGCCCTAAATCTAGACCTCCTGAATCGTGACACTTTTGAGAAGGGCACTCTCGCAAAGATATTCGCCTTCGAGGGCTATACGCAGGATGAAGTGGCATCGCTTGAGCAGGCTATTGCATCAATG
>ERZ795059.5524-NODE-5524-length-11443-cov-5.507815_pt1 | contig 11443 bp, 9 predicted proteins | sample MGYA00375143_ERZ795059 | MGnify/ENA primary metagenome ERZ795059 (study PRJEB30188, sample SAMN05720168) | activated sludge metagenome | isolation source: Anaerobic digester | place: USA | collected 2015-01-07 ... | reverse complement strand
TCTACACTGGATGGTACACTCTTTCCCTACACGACGCTCTTCCGATCTATGCGTGATGCCCAGATCGCGCAGCAGCGATTCGAGCCGCTCTTTCTGCTCCGACGGCGGCAATTCGAGCGTTTCGAGAATCGCCAGGATGTTTTCTTCGACCGAGAGCTTGCGGAAAACGGACGGTTCCTGCGGCAGGTAGCTGATGCCCTTGCGCGCGCGCTTGTACATCGGCAGTTCGGTGATCGGTTCATCGCCGAGCATGACCCGCCCGGCGTCGGGACGATACAGGCCGACGACCATGTAGAAGTTCGTCGTTTTGCCCGCGCCGTTGGGTCCCAACAACCCGACGACCTCACCCTTGCGCACTTCCAAACTCACGCCGTCAACCACCTGGCGGCGATGAAAGGATTTGCTGAGATTTTCCGTGCGCAGCGACAACGTTGCCGAATTCACTACGCCTATTCCTCCCGTTTCTTCTTGTCGCCCGACGCCTGTTGCGCCGCATCGCGCGCCGAACGCGGATCGATCGTCGCGGTCACCCGGCGCGAACCCTGCCCGACGATCTGCACCCGCTGCCCTTTGACCTGGATGACGATTTTGGCCCCGCGCAGCACGTCGCGACCCTGGCCGACCTCGGGATTGCCGGTGAGGACGATCGTCCCGGTCCGATGATCGTACTCGGCGCGGTCGCAGGTGGCGCGGCGTTCGCCCTGCACCATCTGCACGCGGCCGATCGCCAGCAGGCGCTTGATCTGTCCGCCGGTCTGCGCCAAGCCGGCCAATTCGCCCTCGGCGGCTTCGTCCTTCTTTTGCGACGCCTCGTAATGGATGATCAGCAGATCGCAATTGAGCACCGCGTCGTTCTGCACGACCACCACGTTGTCGACGAAGCGCACCAACTCTTCGTTCTGGTCGGCCTCGAGCCGATCGGCGGCGATGTGGATCGGCTTGTCCGGATCGAAGCTCGGCGGCAGAATGCCCCCCTGCTGTGCCATGGCAGACGTTGCCGCCAGGAGCGTCAGGAGCGCCAGGGCGAATAGCCAACGCTTCATTGCCGCGCCTCCCGCCACAAGCTGGCCCGCACGCGTTCGCGCAGGGCGAAGGTCTGTCGTTGCAGATCCAGATCCATACCGACGGCCTCGATCGTCAAGGACGGTCCCTCCAGCAACACCGCTTGATCGGTATTGGCCGTTTTGTTGCGTGCATCGAAATGCAATTGTTCCGTATGCAAAATGTAACCATCGTTCGTCTTGCCGACCACGTTGCCGCGCAACGAGCCGCTGCGTTTTTCCAGGTCGACCTCGCCGCGTTCACCCTGCACGGTGATGCGTCGCGCGCCGGACACGGCCTCGCCCTCGACTTGCTTGAGCGTCAACTGGTTGCGTTGCTGGAAAAATTCCGCTTCCCGGGCCCGTAACTCCCACTGCATCGCTCCGCCTTGTGTGCGGGTATACACAAATTCGCTGAGAATTCCTTGAGCGGCGGGCTCGACGGCATCCGACGATTGCCGCTTGGCCGGCTCGGCAGTAAGGTTGATCCAAACGATCGCCCCCCCGACGACAACCAAGACGCATAACGCAGCAATTCGAAGCGGTTGTTTTCCCATAATGTGCGGCCATTATAGCACGATTTATGCCAATTCCCCAAAGGATTTCAGCAGGCGCCCTTCACTCATTTAACATATCGGAATTACAATGCAAACAGTTAAATCAATCGGGTAATGCCGATTTCTTTTGCTTTGTTTTTCGCATGAAAAGCGCCGTTGTATAGCGCAGGGCCATCCATTAGGATAAGGGCTCATTTTCCGGAGCGAAACGCGTGTGAAACAGACGTCGACGAACATCCCGGCCTATTCCCTGTGCCTGACGGCGGCACTGGCCGTTCGTTTGGGTTTTCCCCGCATATTCGGCGGGTTGAGCGAGCGCAGCCTGGAGCAGATCCTCGATGCGCGGCAGTGGAGCGAAATCGGCCACTGGACGCTGCCGGGCGCGCCGCACTATTTCCTGCTGGCGCAGTTGCGCGATCTGCTGGGCGACTCCCTGCCCGCCGTGCGCTGGCTGCCGGTGCTGGCCGGGTTGGCGGTGATGTTGCTGCTGTATCTGCACGGCCTGCAAACGGGACGACGGCGCGCGGGACTGATTGCCGTATTGCTTTACGCGGCGATTCCGCTCGCGCTGATGGAAAGCATTCATCCGTCGCCGGCGGCAAGCGCGACGGCGGGGGTGGTGTTCGGCTTGTATCTGCTGGACCTATCGTTCTCCCGACATGTCCCCGGGCTAGCGGTCGCGGCGGGGCTGTGTTGGGGACTGGCGTGGTGGATCGTGCCGGGCGCGGCGCTGCCGATCGTCGCGGCGGGAATTCCGCTGCTGGGATCGCGGCGTGATGACAAAACTCCTCGGCGTATTTTTCCGGCGGCGACGGCCGGATTCTTCGCGTTGTTCGTTCCGCTGACAATCGTCCGTTATGCCGCCGATCTTCCCGCCTTGTCGCCCGGCCTGCCGGCGGCGGATATGCTCGGCTCGACGACGATGATCCTGGCCGCGGCAGGCAGCGGGCTGCTGCTTTTGCCCGGTTTCCTTTCGTGGAAGCGCGAATCTTTATTCGACCGGAGCGCGTGGTGGATGGGCCTGGTCGCGCTCGGGTTGACCGTCACCGGTTCGCCGATCTTGCGCGAAACGGCCGTGGGCGTGGCCGCCGCGATGCTGGGCTGGTCGGCGGCGGTGCGCCTGGATGCACTGCTGCCGTCGACGTTCGAGATAAAAGACCGGCTTCGGTACGCACTGCCGCTGGCGTTGATCGTCGCCACCGTCGGCGGACCGGCGCTCGCCTATCGCGTGTTGAACGAAGCGGATCGTCACTGCGCCGCGCGGGTCGAAGCGTTGCGCCGGCTGGACATCGGCGAGGGCGTGTTCGGCGGCGGCATGGCCCTGAACTTTCTGCTGACGAGCGAACGCAATGTCGCCTCCGTTGCCGAGCTGTCGCCGCGCGAGCGGAGCAGCGCCGAACACGACGGGTTGGCCGGTCTGTTGCGCGACAAGAAAATCGCCGGGATCGTCCTTGATCGCCGTCGCGACGATCCGCGTTGGAGCGAAGAACTGGACCGCGATTGGCTGGCCACGCGGCTGTTGGACAACGGCGATTTTATCGCCTATCGGCTGGAGGACGTTTTCCCGAACGATCGGCAGCAGTTCGTGGAATGGAGCAAGCTCGACCCGGCCTGGCCGCGACAGGGACGCATCGTCAATCACGAAACACCGACGCGGCTGGAACTGATCAGCCAACCGCGCGCCGGCGAGCCCTACGTGCCGGGCATCGACCGGCGGGTGCTGGTCGAACTGACCGACGAACCGGGCGGCGACGACGTCTATCAAATCGAAGTCGATTGCTTCGACCAAGCGGAAGCTGCGCTCTGGCAACACCGGGAGACGATCGACTTATCCGAAAGCGTTGCGGGCCCCGGTGTGCGCCTGGCGCCGATCGCCTTGGAGCGCAGCAAGCGCAGCGACGGCGAAGTGCTGATCGTGCCGCCGATGATCCAGCAGATCGCCACGGTGCGTATCAGTGCCATGCCGAAAAATTCCCCGGAACGAAAGCTGACCATATTGGCAAGGCTGCCGCTTTGGTGGTAGGGTCGATCGATGCGCAAACAATTGAAAAGAGAAACTTTATACTTCTGGGGAATCATTGCCCTGGCGCTGGGTTTGCGCCTGGTTTTCTTTCATCAATTCGGGAATATTTTCTCGCATGAAGGCGAAAGTTACAGCAAAATCAACCTCGCCCGCGGTTGGGTGTACGGCGGCATGCCCTACCCCGATCCCAATTTCGGACCGCTGCACACCTGGTTGATCTATGCGCTGTATTGGCTGTTCGGCGATTGGGTGACGCCGCTACGACTGTTCGGCGTGATCGTGGGCACGTTCAGCGTCGCGTTTTTCTACGGCGCGCTGCGCGAGGAACTGGGCGCGAAGGAAGCGCTGTTCGGCGGCCTGCTCTACGCCGCCTTCCCCATGCACCTGCGCGCCAGCCCGACGGGCCTCGCCGAAACGCCGTACATCTTCTTTTTGACGATGGGCTTGTACGCTTTTTTGCGCTTGCGCAATCGCGAACAAAACCAATGGTTCAATGTGCTCGTCGCCGCCGTCGGCTTCACCGGCGCGGGCATGCTGCGTTACGAAGCATGGCTGTTTCTGCCGGTGTTGTGTTTGCTGTTGCTGTTAAAAAGAAAAATCGCGGCCACCTTCGTTTTCGGCCTGCTGTGCGCGATTTTCCCCCTCGTGCACATGTACGAAACGTACAAGCTGACCGGCGATCCGACAAACTTCTCCAAGGTCGCCGCCACCATCGCGCATCAATACATGCCCTGGGTGTACAGCGATTTCGAGCGGCTGACCGGCTGGTCGGTGAACATCTTCAACGGCGTGGGCGCGCCGGCGGCCGCGTTGCTGTTGATCGGCCTGCTTTACAGCTTGTCCAAACGCCAGGGGTGGATCTTCGCGGCGATTCTCGCGGCGCCGTTCGCGGCGGTGCATTACAAGTCGTACACCAACACGATGGACCCCTCGTTGGAACGCTATTCGCTGTCGTTCGCCACGTTGTTGCTGCCCTACGCGGCGTTGTCGCTGGCAAGCGTCCACGACTGGCTCCGCTCGCACCGCCCGGAATTCATGCACGTGCTCACGGCGGCGGTCCTCGTCATCGCCGGCTACCAGACCTACCTGGGATACACGCAAGCGCAGGTCAACCAGTTGCCGATCGACATTCAGAACGTCGTGAAGTGGTTGCGCAACAATGCGACCGACAAGGATCGCGTGCTGGCCGACAAGCAGTTCCACCCCTATGTGGTGATTGAAAGCGGTTTGGAACACGAAAATTTTGTCAGCATCGAATGGGAAGCGGGCACCGACAAAATCCAGGAAAATGCGCTCGAACGCATGCTGACCGAAAAAACGCCGACGATCGTCATCCTGGATTATACCTTTGCCAACATTCCGCACGTCAATTCGAACCTCGACGCTTTCCCGATTCCGAAGGACGAAGATCGAGCCGCCTTCCACGGCTTGGAGTTCGTCAAGGAATTTCAAGAAGGCAACTACGCCGTTTTCCGCGCGGTCAAGCCGGAGCCGATTCAGCCATGAAACGTTGGCGCCAGAAGCACACCCACAACTTGTTGTACGGCCTGCTTGCGGCCGTGGGTTTGCTTGTTTTATTTGAAGGGCTCTTGCGCACCTGCGATTATCGCGGCGATCCGGGCGTCACCGATTTCCGGTTCCGGCTCGGCGACGTGGTGGTCGAAGGCAAGCCGGACCCGATCCGCTTCTGGAAAATCGAGGGCAACGAGCCGCACTTCAACGATTATGACCCGCGCATCATCTGCATGGCCGATTCGGTGTTGGTGATCGATGTCAACAAAAGCTACGCCGCCTTATTGCCCGACGCCCTGTACGAAGCCGGCTATTCGCGGTCGGTGCAGGTGTTCAACGCAGGCGTTTCGGGTTACACCTCGCTGCAGGGGAAGCGTTACCTGGAGCATGAACTGTTGCCGTATCGTCCGGCGATCGTGACCGTCGAGTTCGGCTGGAACGACCACATGGACAGCGGCCTAGGCATCAGCGATCACCAAGCCCGCGTACCCTCGTCCGCCGTTTTGTTCATCCAGAAAAGGTTGGCTTTCCTGCGCACCTATCGCCTGTTGCGCACGACGATTAAACCGCGTTCCAAACCGGCCGGCGTCCTGCGCGTGCCGCTGCCGCAGTACGAGGAAAACCTGACCGCGATCGTCGACATCGCGCGGCGCAACGACATCGCGCCGATTCTGATCGTGCCGCCGTATCTGGAGCAAACCAACACCGATCAATCGATGCATTTAAAGTACATCGACGCCACCCGCGCGGTGATCGCCCGGACCGGCGTGATCGGCATCGATCTGGTCGAACAATTTCGCACGCGCCCCGATTTTTTCTTCTTTCCCGAAATCGACTGCGTCCATTTCAACGAGCACGGCGCGGCGTTGATCGCCCAGACGCTGGCGCAGACAATCGTCGAAAAACGGCTGCTGGACGGCAATTAGCGCCATCCTGTTGAGATTAAAAAGCATTTGCGTTGACAACCGACGACGGATGTTTATAATCTGCCGATCGAATGTTGGTTGAATTTCCCTCAGTTGGAGGAAGCGATATGTCCCAAAAGAACTTCCTGTTCACGTCCGAATCGGTGACCGAAGGCCACCCCGACAAGATCGCCGATCAAATCTCGGATTCCATTCTCGACGCCATCATCAAAGACGATCCGGCCGGCCGCGTCGCTTGCGAAACGTTGGTCACCACCGGCATGGCGGTCATCGCCGGTGAAATCACCACCAACACTTACGTCGACATGCCCCAGGTCGTGCGCGAGACGATCCGCGACATCGGCTACAATGACTCGAACATGGGTTTCGATTGGGAAACCTGCGCGGTGCTGACCAGCATCGACCGCCAGAGCCCGGACATCTCGCAGGGCGTCACCGCCGGCGAGGGACTGCACGAGGAACAGGGCGCCGGCGACCAGGGCATAATGTTCGGCTACGCGGTGAACGAAACCGCCCCGCTGATGCCCGCGCCGATTTTCTACGCGCACAAGCTGACCGAAGGACTGGCCAAGGCGCGCAAGGAAGGCCGTTTGCCATTTCTGCGTCCCGACGGCAAAAGCCAGGTCAGTGTGGAATATATCGACGGGAAACCGACGCGCATTCACACGGTGGTCATCGCCACGCAGCACTCGCCGCGCGTGACCTACGACGAGATCGTCGACGGCGTGAAAAAGGAAGTCATTTTCCAAGCGCTGCCGGCCGAATTGCTTGATTCAAAGACGATCTATCACATCAACGCCACCGGACGTTTCGTCATCGGCGGCCCGCAAGGCGACTGCGGCGTAACCGGGCGCAAGATCGTCGTGGACACTTATGGCGGCATGGGCCGGCACGGCGGCGGCGCGTTCTCGGGCAAGGATCCGAGCAAGGTGGACCGCAGCGCGAGCTACATGGCGCGTTACATCGCGAAAAACGTGGTCGCGGCGGGGCTGGCGTATCGCTGCGAAGTGCAGCTGGGTTACGTGATCGGCGTAGCCGATCCGGTCAGCGTGTACGTCGACACGTTCGACACGCACAACGTCGATCCGGAGAAGATCGCCAAGGCGATCCGCGACGTGTTCCCGCTCAAGCCGGCGGAGATCATTCGCCACCTGGACCTGCTGCAGCCGATTTACAAGAAAACGGCGGCTTACGGCCACTTCGGGCGCGAGATTTTCACCTGGGAAAAAACCGACAAAGTCGCGGACCTGAAAAAGGCCGTGCGGTAGCGAAACCCCTTGATGAATCGACGGGTAGGCGCTAGCCTACCCGTTTGTATTTCTCAGCAAAGGAGAGGGAGATGATCAAGCACCACGTCAAAGACCTGGCGTTGGCGGAATTGGGGAAAAAGCGCATCGACTGGGCTGAAAAAGATATGCCGGTGCTGCGTTTGATCCGCGAACGATTCAACAAAGAAAAACCGCTGGCGGGCTTGACCGTCGCCGCCTGTTTGCACGTGACCACCGAGACCGCCAACCTGATGAAAACCCTCAAGGCAGGCGGCGCCGAAACCGTGCTGTGCGCTTCCAATCCCCTGTCGACGCAGGACGACACGGCGGCGAGCCTGGTGGTGCACGATGAAATTCCCGTCTTCTCGATCAAGGGCGAGGACAACGAAACGTACTATGCGCACATCAACGCCGCGCTGGATTTCCACCCGCAGGTAACCATGGACGACGGCGCGGACCTGGTCAGCGTGCTGCACAAAGAGCGCAAGAATCAGCTCGCCGAAGTGGTCTGCGGCACCGAGGAAACGACCACCGGCGTGATCCGCCTGCGGGCGATGGCCGCCGAAGGCGTGTTGGGCTTCCCGATCATCGCGGTCAACGACGCCAAGACCAAGCATTTCTTCGACAACCGTTACGGCACGGGCCAATCGACGATCGACGGCATGGTGCGCGCAACCAACCGGTTGTTGGCCGGCAGCAATTTCGTCATTTCCGGTTACGGCTGGTGCGGACGCGGCATGGCCATGCGGGCACGCGGCATGGGCGCGAACGTGATCGTCTGCGAAGTCGATCCGATGGTTTCGCTCGAAGCGGTGATGGACGGTTTCCGCGTGATGCCGATCGCGGAAGCGGCGCAGATCGGCGATTTTTTCTGCACGCTGACCGGCGATATCAACGTCATCGACGTGCCGCATTTCGCAGCGATGAAGGACGGCGCGATCGTCGCCAACAGCGGCCACTTCAACGTCGAGCTCAACCTCAAGGGGTTGGAGAAGATCTCCGTCGCACACAAGGAAGTGCGCCCGTACGTCGAAGAGTACACGCTCAAGAACGGCAAGCACGTGTGCGTGCTGGGCGAAGGCCGGTTGATCAACCTCGCCGCGGCCGAGGGGCATCCCAGCGGCGTGATGGATATGAGTTTCGCCAACCAGGCGCTGTCGCTCGAATACCTGTGGGCGAAGAAGCCGGCGTTGGAAAAGACCGTCTACCCGGTGCCGGAAAACATCGACAAGGAAATCGCACGGCTCAAACTAGCCGCGATGGGCATCACCATCGACACGTTGACGCCCGAACAGGAAGCTTATTTGCGCTCCTGGCAGATCGGCACCTGATTTCACCTTCGGTTCGGAGAGACACAGATGAAAGCCTGGATCCGCGCGATTGGATTCTATCGCGGCTTCCTGTTGGTCAGCTTCGTTCCCACCAGCCTCGGCGTGGCGGTCGCCTTCGCCCAGACGAGCGGCTTTTCCTGGGGCCTGTTCGCGCTGACCATGCTCGCCGTGTGGTGCAGCCATGCGGGCGCCAACCTGCTCAACGATTATTACGATCACGTGTCGGGCACCGACGACATCAACAAGGTGCGCACGCCGTTCTCCGGCGGCACACGCGTCATTCAGGAAAACATGTTGCCGGCCTGGAAGCTGAAAATCGCCGCGGTGATTTCTTTCGGTCTGGGTGCGGTGCTGTTTCTCATCCTCGTCAGTCTGACCGGTTGGCCGCTGTTGCTGCTGGTCGTCTTCGGTCTGGCCAGCGGCTGGTTTTACACCTGGCGACCGGTGTGGCTGGCCTACCGCGGTTTCGGTGAATTGTTCATTCTGCTCAACTTCGGTCCGGCGTTGGTCTGGACCGGTTATTACACGCAACTGCGCGGCGTCGATCTGACCTCGTTGACGATCGGGCTGATCGTCGGCCTGTGGGCGGCGGCGATCATCACGATCAACGAAGTGCCCGATTACGTCGCCGACAAATCGGTCGGGAAAAACAACCTGGTCGTGCGCTTCGGCCCGGCGCTGGGCTTGAAGTTGTGGGCGACCCTGCTCTATCTGGCGCTGGCGCTGCTGGTCGGCGGCGTGTTCACCGGCATCCTGCCGCGCACGGCGGCGCTGGCGACGCTGGTGACGCCGTTGATTATCCGCCTGACCGACCGCGCGAGCCGGGCCATCGAGGAAATCGGCGAAGTGGCCGAGCTGTGCGGCGGCCAGGTCAAAAGCGAAATCGCCGTGTGGGCGCTGCTGCTGATCGCCTTGATCGTCACCGGCTTGCAGGGATGGGCCTGATGCGCATCGCGATCGTCGGCGCGGGCCCGGCCGGTTCCTACTGCGCGTCCCTTCTCGCCCGTCACGGGGCCGACGTTACCCTGTTCGATCGGCAGGCGACCGCCTGGGAAAAGCCCTGCGGCGGGGGCGTGCCGCCGAAAGTGCGCGAACGCTTCGCCGAGGTGCTGGCCTACGACGGGCCGCGCCAAGCGGTGGACATCGGCGTATTCACCTCGCCGTCGGGCGTGCCGGTGCGCCTACAAAGCGGGCGGCCGATGTGGATTATCGAACGCAAGCTCTTCGACGGCTACCTGCGCGACCTGGCCAAACATGACGGCGCCAAGTTCGCACACCAGCGCATCCGCCGCGTCGAGCAAGCCGGGCGCGAGGTCGTGCTGCACGGTGCACACGAGCATCGCTTCGATTTCGTCATCGGCGCGGACGGTTGTTTTTCGGTGGTGCGCCGCGACCTGTTCGGGCCGATTCCCAAGCACCTGGTCAGCATGACCGTCGGGTATTTCATCGAGGCGCGGCAGACCGAGGCGGTCACTTGGTTCCTGTCCAAGCCGGGCTATGTGTGGGCGTATCCGCGCCCCGACCACATTTGCCTGGGCGGCGGGTCGAGCGATCCGCACCTGGACATGTGGGCCGAGGTCGAGCGCATCCGCCGTACGCATTATCCGGCCGCGACCGTGCGACGGAAGTGGGCCGCGCCGATTCCGTTCATCCGCGATCCGGCGTTCTTCCGCGGGCCGACGACCGGGACGAATTTTGCGGTGATCGGCGACGCCGCCGGGCATGTGGATGCGCTGACCGGCGAAGGCATTTTGTACGCGCTGTGGGGCGGCGCGCTGCTGGCGCAGGCCTTGCTGGCGGGCGACCATCGCCATTACGAAGTCGCCTGGCACGACGCCTACGGGCGCGAACTGGAAAAAACAAGCGATCTGTCGGCGCGCTTTTACGATCCGCGCACGATGGAGCGCGTGTTCGGCGTCGCGGCGCGCAGCGCCACCTTGCGGCGCTATTTGATGGACATCATGACCGATCAGCCGAGCTACCTGGAAACCGGGCGCATGTTCATGCGGCGCCTGCCGATGATCGGCCTCGATTTGTTGCGGAGTCTGTGGTGAATACACCGTTGCCGGCCAAAGCGCAGTTGTGGGCGTGGGGCATCGTTTCGTGGCTGCTGGGCGCGAGCTTCACGTTCTATGTAACCTTCGTGCAATACGCGCTGCTCGGACGCGCAACGACCGAGCTGCAACTGCGCGAGGAGGATCTGACGATCGGCTTCGGTCTGCTGGCGCTGCTGGGCGTCGCCGGCTCGCTGCTGGCCGGGTATTGGATCGACCGCCGGCGCGCGCGACCCGGTCAACTGGTGCGGGCCACGGCCTACCTGTCGGGCGCGCTCGCGCTGTGCGCGGTGCTGGCGATGCAGGCGCCGGGGCGCTGGACGCTGACGGCCGTGTTCGCGCCGATGGGCCTGGCGTTGGGTCTGTTGATCGTCGTGTTGCTGTTCCTCTTTTTATCGCTGCTGCCCTTCCGCGTGCGCGGCATCTACGCCGGTTTCACCGCCGCGGTGGTTTATCTGATGGCGAACATCCTGGCGCTGTTCACCGCGACGCCGGATACGATCGGCCTGTTTGATCTGGGGCTGATGCTGGGCAACGTCGCGCTGGCCTTGGTTTTCTACGACATTCTCACCTCCGTGCCGGCCGAAACACCGGGCGTCGAGCGGTCGCTTAAAACCATGCCGTTGCGGCTGTTGCCGCTGGCGGCGGTCGTGCTGATCGACACCGCGCTGTTCGTGCAGGTGTCGCGGGCGCCGGGACAGTGGCCGGTGTACGCGACCGCGCGCGATTGGC
>ERZ795059.5522-NODE-5522-length-11446-cov-5.418049_pt1 | contig 11446 bp, 5 predicted proteins | sample MGYA00375143_ERZ795059 | MGnify/ENA primary metagenome ERZ795059 (study PRJEB30188, sample SAMN05720168) | activated sludge metagenome | isolation source: Anaerobic digester | place: USA | collected 2015-01-07 ... | reverse complement strand
CCTGAAACGGGGCGTCGCGTGGCTCAGCACCCAGGGGCCTTCCATGGGCAATGGCGCCAACATGTACTACAACTACTACGGCACCCAGGTCTGCCGGCAGTACGGCGACGAAGTGTGGGAGAAGTGGAATTCGAAGATGCGGGATTTCCTGGTCAGTACCCAGTCGAAGGACGGCCCAGCCCAGGGCAGTTGGTTCTTCGCCGGTGGCCACGGCGCGGAAGCCGGCGGACGGCTGTACAACACGTCGCTGGCGACCATGGTCCTGGAGGTCTACTACCGTCACATGCCGATCTATCAGCAACAGGCCACCAAGGAAGATTTCCCGCTGTAGCACCACCCGCTGTAGCACCACTCGAAGAACCTCGTCACGTCACCTCCCAGCCGTTGCGGTAGGTGCCGTGGATGATCTCGTCGGCGGCAGGCGTGCCGGGGACCTGCATCCGGGCTGCGTCCCAAGCGATCTTTTTGCCCAAACGCAGGGCCAGCACGCCCAGCAAGGTGATTTCCGTGAGCCGGGCACCGTACTCGAAGTTGCTGCTGGCCGGCGGGCCGCCCTTGCAGGCGTCGATCCAATCCCGATGATGGCCCGCCGACCGCTTCAGCGTGGGTTCGGGCTTGTCGAACGTGGCCGCCGGGTCCAGCAGGGCCAGTTGCGGCGGTCCGCCCGCCCCTTCGCAGGCGATGTATCCTTTCTCGCCCACGAACAGCACGCCACGGCGGTACTTGGACCGCGCGCGATCATAGGCGGCGGGCAGTTCGGGCATCAGGCCGCCGTCGTACCAAGTGAGCTTGACCGCCGGCCGGCGCTCGGTGGCGGCGAAACGGTAGTAGCACAGGCAGCCGTGAGGCTGGATCTCCGGATGGCTCGCACCCACGCCGAAGGCCTCGACGCTCTCCGGCGCGCCCAGATCGAGGGCCCAGCAAGGCGCGTCCATGTCGTGGCAGCCGAAATCGCCGAAGCTGCCCGTGCCGAAGGCCCAGAAGTCGCGCCACGTGACCGGGGCGTAAGCCGGGTGCCAGGGACGCGGTTGGCGCGGACCGATCCAGAGGTCCCAGTTGAGGCCGGACGGGACGGGCGGCTGGTCCTGGGGCAGGCCGGTCAGTTCCGGGTTCCAACGTCGGGTGGGGACCCAGGAATGCACCTCGCGCACCGCGCCGATCGCGCCGGCCCAGATCCATTCGCAGGTCTGGCGGATGCCGTCCCGCGAGTGGCCGGGATTGCCCATCTGCGTGGCCACGCCCGTCTGCTGGGCCACCTGGGCCACCAACCGCGCCTCGCGGATGTTGTGCGTCAGCGGCTTTTCGCAGTAGGTGTGTTTTCCCTGACGCATGGCGATCACGCTCGCATAGGCGTGCAGATGATCGGGCGTGGCGATCAGCACCGCGTCGATGGCCTTTTCCTTCTCCAACATCACGCGGAAATCCTCGTAGTCGGCCGCGTGAAAGTTGGGCGTCTTCTCGGCGTAGTGCTTCTCGATCTCCGCCTTGACGGGCAGCCGGCCGCCTTGGCCCTTGTAGTAGAAGCGGTCCAAGTCCCACTCGGTGCTCGGGTCGGCCAGGGCCGTGACCTGTACGTCGTCCAAGCGGAACAACTCGCGCACGTTCGAGCGTCCCTGCCCGCCCGCGCCGATCAGCGCCACGTTTACCTTGTCGCTGGGCGGCACGAACTTGGGCCCGCCCAATACGTGCCGGGGCACAATGGTCGCTGCCGCCGTCGCTGCGGCCGCAGTCTGCACGAATTGGCGTCGCGTCAACTTGGTTGTCGGCTTCATCACTGCTCCTTTTTCATGCGTTCATGGTATTCGACAAAGTTCTCCAGCATTTTCGCGGGCGACAGGCGAATATCGTCGCCGCCAAGCACGATCATCCCCTGGCCATAACGTCTGGCCAACAAGTACGGATACGGATCATCGTTTCCGTTGGCCGCGGTCGCCAGCACCGTCCAGGCGCCGGAATCGGCCGGTACGAAACCGTAGGCCGGCGTAATGGCGGACTTCAAGGCCCGGAGCAGGTTGTTGGGTTTCGTGCTCCAATCGCCCGGGGCAAGGAACGTCGTGGTGCGCGCGGCCAGTGGGATTCGGCTGCAGGAGACTACTTTCACTTGGAGCGACGGATCCTGGAAATACTGATCCAGCGGGATGCCCCAGTAGGAAACGAAAACCGCCACCGCGCCGTTCTTGATTGCGGGAGCCAAATGCTTCTGCCAGTAATCGGCCGGGACCTTGTTCGGACCGTGCGGATGGCGGAACCAGTAGGCGTCGCACGGATCCTGAATCGAAAGCAGTTCTTGCTCGCTGGCGGTCAGGCGAATTTGCCAGCCCAGCTCCGTGAACTCCTGGATCAGGGTCGCGTTCCGTTGCGACTCGCGATCCGGTGCGCCGGACCACCACAGCAGGTGGCGGTCGGTACGGGCTGCCGAGCGGAACACCAGCAAGGCCGTGTCGCGTTGGGGGAAAACGCTCGGCGCCAAATCCTGTCGCCCTCCGTGGTGACGCAAGAACCGCGCCTGCCAGGTCTCGTTCGGATTGGGCATTTGGCCGAGTACGGCGAAGGGAATCGTCATCTCCGCTTCCCACGAGTCCGCCCCCCGCCGCGTTTTCGCCTGCCAGTCCGGATTCCATTGGTCTTCCCTGACGCCCACCACGGACTGGCGATATTCCTGCTGTGTCCCCTGGGAGTTGACCGCGAAGTGCCAGGTTTCGCCGGTCACGCCGGAAGCTAGTTCCAGTTCCACGCTGTCATCTTCCACAACGTCGTCGTCACGCCCCGCAGCTTCCGCCTTGACGTTCTTGATCTGCAAGTCCTGGCAGAGCCAGTTCACCAGCAGCGATTCTCTGGTCCAAGCCAGACGCACTCGGCTGGGAAACCGACTGGCGTCGCGGGCCGCCGTGACAAGGTCCTGGGACCGGGAAGCGGATTGGGCGAAGTCGGCGGCCTGGGCCAGCAACGGCAGATTCAGACGGGGAGTGTCGGTATCCAGCCAGTACAAATCTTGCCACTGATTGAACAGGACTCGCTCTCGCCTCAGGGCGGCCGCGGCCCGATCCCTGACGGCCGGATTGTCGATCTTTAGCAAACGCTGTTCGGCCGACGCAAAATCCGCGGCCACCTCCGCACGCAGTTTGTCGGTCAGCAGGTGCGGGGCCGCGCTCAAGGCGTTGCCCAGAATCGTGGCATGGATCGGCATGGCAGTCCAGGCGCGGTCCATGGCCTGGTAGTAGTCCAACATCGGCGCGGCGGCTTCGCCAAAGACAATCTGACACCAGTCGCGCAGCACGGCGGCCATTTCCTGGTCCGGTTCCCACAGCAGCCGGGCGTAGAGGTAGAGGGACAGGCGGTTCTGAACGTGGTGCGCATAGGCTTCCGGGCCGCCTTTGGGGGACAGGGAGACTTCCGGGATGAGGGCCATGTGGCCCAAGCGCCGGCTGGTCTTCACTGCATCGTCGATCACGCTCAGAAAGGGGATGAAGCGGGCGTTCCTGCTGTAGATGTCATACTCGTAGGCGTAATTGCCGATCGGCAAGCCGGTGGCCTGCCAGGCCAGCATGGCCTGCATCGTATCTTCGTTGTGCCGGCAGTCGGGGTGCCCGTAGGGGTGGATGTTGCAGCGGCTGTAGCTGGCATATTCGATGAACTCGCTGTTGCGAATCGGGCACTTGGGCACGTCGCGGTAGCCTTGATAGGCGATCGTGGCAAACTTCAGATTCGGGAATTCCTGTTTCAGCGTGTCGGTCAGCCGGTTGTAGAACTCGAACCAGGCGGTGGAAACGTCTCTCTTGGCGCATTGGGCACAGCGGCAGTAGTCCTGGTTGTCGCTCGGAAAGACGCTGAGAATGTCCAGGAAAGGCCGCTTGCGCAAGTAAGCGGCCGTCTCGGCGGCGACGATCCTGTCCACTTCCGGATGGCTGAAGCAGATGTTGTTCTTGTAGCGCTTGCCTTGGATCTCGGCGAAGTACTCCGGGTGCTGGTCGAAAAGCGCCTGCGGCAGGACGACGTTGTGGGAAGACCACATGGCGTAAAAGCCCCTGCGTTTTTCTTCGGGCGGGGCGGCATGACGATAGAGGTTGATGAAGTTGCGGCCCATCCACTCGCGGAACAGGTCGACATCGCGCCAGTCGCCGCACAGGTGGAAGCCCCGATAGGCCAAGGCGGGCGTATAGTTGTATTTCAAATCGGGCAGGGACCAGCTCTTCTTCGCCGGCACGAATTCGCCGTCGGGGCCGGGCCACAGCCAGCGCACGCCCAACTCGTGCTGCAGAAAACGGTACACCGCGTACAGCGCCCCACGCGGCTGGTTTCCCGCCAGGTACAGCCTGCCGTCCAAGGTGCGTACGGCGATCTCCTCGACCTTGCCCGCACGGAGGTGGAGGGCCTCGGCCCGCGATTGCACCTGCGGGTTGTTGAGATCGCCGATGATGATCGTCCTGCGATCGGGCACCTCGACCGAGCACAGCACCTCAAAGTCGGCACCGGAAATCTTCTTCAACGCGACGCTCAACTCCTCGGCGGCAAACGTCTCCGTCGGTTCGGCTTGCGGGGACAGATAGATCTTCCAGTCGGTCCGGCCGTCCTGGAAGAACATTTCTTCCGCCAAGGAGGTTCGCGCTGCCAACAGCACCAAGGCGGCCAGAAACAACCTCGGGCAAAACATCCTCGGGCGAAACATCCTGGCGACTCCTTAACGCGGGCTGATTCGTTGCGGGCAGGGACAGGAAAGCCCCAACATGCGCTGGTGGAACAGAAAATGCAAGCTCTCACGCCCCGGATTTGTATCGGCGTCACGCTCCCATGAAGTCCGGCAGACAATCTGCTAAGATAATGGTGTCTTGCGGCCGCAATCCCGCAATCCAAGGGCTCCGCCCGGCACCGCCGCCCAAGGATCCTACCACTGCCAGAAAGCCACGCATGGAACCGACTGCTGATCCACTTGCCGCTTGTTGTTCGTCTGCCTTGTCGACGGCTGAGGAGCCGCGCCGGGCCTTGGCGGAGGTCTGCGACCGGGCCCTGACCCGCCTGGGCGGCACGCCCGACCTGGCGGTGCTGTTCCTGTCGGCGGACCGCGCCGAGATGGGCGACACGATCGCCAACCAGGCCTGCGATCGCTTGAGAACGGAATGCGTCATCGGTTGCACGGCCGAATCCCTTGTGGGTGTCGGCCAGGAGGTCGAAGGGGTGTCGGGGCTCTCGTTGTGGCTGGCTCGATTGCCAGGAGCCCAAGTGCTGCCCATGCACTTGACGTTCGAGCGTACGCCCGAGGGCGGTGCGATCCTGGGCTGGCCGGACACGCTGGTGGAGCAGTGGCCCGCACCAGCTGCCATGTTGCTGTTGGGCGACCCGTTCTCCTTCCCGTCCGACTATCTGTTGGAGCGGATGAACGAAGATCACCCCGGCGTGCCCGTGATCGGCGGAATGGCCAGCGGCGCGTCGCAGCCGGGTGAAAGCCGCCTGATCCTGGGGCGGCAGGCATTGGCCGGCGGCGCCGTTGCCGTGTTGCTGTCCGGCGCGGTGCGCGTGCAGGCCGTCGTCTCGCAAGGTTGCCGGCCCATTGGCAAACACTTCGTCATCACACGGGCCGAGCAAAACGTGATCTACGAACTGGGTGGCAAGCCGGCCGTGATCCAGTTGCACGAACTGCTGGTAAGGCTGCCGATGCGGGAACAAGAGATGGTCCGCCGCGGCCTGCATCTGGGGCGTGCCGTCAGCGAATACAAGGACCGCTTCGAACACGGCGATTTCCTGGTCCGCAACGTCCTGGGCGTCGACCCGGACACCGGCGCCGTAGTGGTCAGCGACTACGTCCGCGTCGGGCAAACGGTCAAATTCCACATCCGCGATGCGCAAACGGCCGATGCGGACCTGCGGCAATTGCTCGCGGCGGCGCGCGAGCGAATGGACGGGAATCCCCTGGGTGCCCTGCTGTTCACCTGCAACGGACGCGGCACCCGGATGTTCCCGGAACCGCATCATGACGCCGCGGCGATCGGCAGGGTCTGGGGCGAGATCCCGCTGGCAGGCTGCTTCGCCGCCGGTGAATTGGGCCCCGTGGGAGGCAAGAATTTCGTCCACGGATTCACGGCCAGCATCGCGTTGTTCGAAGCCATCACAGAATCCTGATGACCCTCGACGCTCTCCTTTGCCGCCACGGGTTTGGTAAAACCCTCGCATCATTGCTCTTGCCGCCACGGCGTGGTTCTGTTAGAAGTCTCGCCCCGGAACCTCTCGATTCCCGACCTATTTTCGTTTGGCATTCCGGGCGGACGGATGCGGAGAGTGACCATGGCAAGGAAGCGCAAACGCAAGCCCACGATTTCGCAGGCCCTGATCGGTGTCGCCACGACGGGCATGCCGCAGCCGGTGCGGGCCATGCTGGGAAACCGCTTGGTGTCGTCGCTGGTGATGATCGCCGCGCCGATTCTGTTGGTGACCGGCGTAGTCAGCATCCAATGGGACGGCACCTTGCCCAAGGTCTCTGTGGACCAGCAGCGAGCCCAACAAATCCGGGCCCAGGCCAAGGAATCGCTGCAAAGGTTGCGCGAGAAGGAAGACGGCCTTCTGACGTCCTGGCCGCGCCGGGACGAATCCAAGGAAGCTAGCGAACCGGAGTCGTCGCAGCACGAGCAGCCAATTGCCAATCTGAGCGAGATTCTGAGAACGCTGCGTTAGCCCCCGCCGAGCACCAGGAGGCGTGGCTCGAAGGGTTGGTCAAGAACCAGATTCAGCACGTGCGATTGGTGCCTGAGCGGCTGAATCCGTAGGGCTTTTTCATCTTCCATCGCTCGCTAGTACCGCATCCAGTTGGTAACTTCCGCGTTGCCGTCACGCGGAACTAAGCCACTGGAAGCGGCACTAGGCCGCGACTCTGCCCAGCCCAGTCACGGTCGTTTGGCGGAGCGATTTCTTGGCCTTGTTTCTTGCTCGCTGGATCGCTATGCTAGCGATGCTGGCGGAACGCATCGGAACCCCCTCTGGAGAAGCATTTTTGGGGGTTTCAAAAAGTTTTCCGAAGTAACTGTTGACGGACTCCGACAAAACGTTAGACTGCTCGCCTGCCCAACATATTGTGGTCGTCGCACCAGTGAGATACAATATGTTGGGGGTTCACGTTATCTCTGCCGCTGTTGGCAACTATCCCATTTTTTCTGAACCTCCCAAGTTCATGTTCGATCGAAACGGAAATCGATCCGACACGTTTAGTGAACCTACGTACATTATGTAGGATGCAGATTTCGCGATTTCGACGGATCGACACTGCTTGCAGAAGGAGCTGGCCATGGCAACTGTTGCGGAACGAATTCCCTCTCAAGTTTTCTCGGCGGAACCCAGTTCCCCGCACGAAGCTCGCGCCGGGTTGCGCGTGGACAGTGTTTTCTGCCCCGTGGACGTCAAGGACCCATTGGAAACCGTCGAATGGGAGTTGCGTTCGGCGGCGATCAAGGACGAAAACGGCGACGTCCTGTTCGAGCAGACCGACTGCGAGATTCCGGCTTCGTGGAGCCAGTTGGCGACGAACGTGGTCGTCAGCAAGTACTTCTACGGCGAGAACGGCACGCGGGAGCGGGAGCGGAGCGTGCGGCAGTTGATTCATCGCGTGACGCGAACGATCGCCGACTGGGGCCGGCAGGACGGGTATTTTGCCAGCGAGGCCGACAGCGAGCGGTTTTATCGCGAGTTGACGTGGCTGTGCTTGCACCAGCACGGCTCGTTCAATTCGCCCGTGTGGTTCAACGTGGGCCTGTATCACCAGTACGGGATCACGGGCGATCGGTGTACCTGGCACTACGACCAGCGCAGCCACCGCGTGGTCCAGCCGGAGAACCCCTACGAGCATCCGCAGGCGTCGGCGTGCTTCATCCAGAGCGTCGAAGACAACATGGAAGACATTATGCGGCTGGCCGGCAGCGAGGCCATGCTGTTCAAGTTCGGCTCCGGCACAGGGACGGACTTGTCTTCGATTCGCTCTTGCCGCGAAAAGTTGTCGGGCGGCGGCCGGCCGTCGGGGCCGTTGTCGTTCATGCGGGTGTACGATCAGATTGCGGCGGTGGTCAAATCGGGCGGCAAGACGCGCCGCGCGGCCAAGATGCAGTCGCTGAAGATCTGGCACCCCGACATCCTGGAATTCATCGAGTGCAAGTGGAAGGAGGAGCAGAAGGCGCACACGTTGATTGAAAGCGGCAAGTACGAAGCCAATTTCAACGGCGAAGCTTACAGCTCGATCCTGTTCCAGAACGCGAATCTGTCGGTGCGGGTGACGGACGAGTTCATGAAGACAGTCGAGCGGGGCGGAACATGGACCACGCGGTGGGTGACCAAGAACGCTCGCGGCGAGCCGCCGGCCTACGACGCCCGCCATCTGCTGACCCGCATCGCCGAGTGCGCTTGGGCTTGCGGCGATCCGGGCGTGCAGTACGACACGACGATCAATCGCTGGCACACGTGCCCCAATTCGGGCCGGATCAATGCCAGCAATCCCTGCAGCGAGTACATGTTCCTGGACGACACGGCCTGCAATCTGGCCAGCATCAACTTGATGAAATTCCGCAAGCCGGACGGGGTGTTCGACGTCGAGCGGTTCAAGGCGGCGTGCCGGCTGTTTGTGATCGCCCAGGAGATCCTGGTCGATCACGCCAGCTATCCTACCGGTCCGATCGCGGAGAACAGCCATCTGTACCGCCCGCTGGGGCTGGGCTACTCCAATCTGGGCAGCTTGCTCATGGCCAGCGGCCTGCCGTACGACTCGGACGCGGCGTACGGCGTTTGCGGTTCGATCACGGCCTTGCTGCACGGAGCGGCCAATTTGGCCAGCGCCGAGATGGCGGGCGTCGTGGGTCCGTTCGAGGCCTTTGCCGACAATCGCGAACCGATGCTGCGCGTGATGCAGATGCACCGCGACGCGGTCGAGACGATTGACGAGGCCGGCCCCCGGTACTTGAAGGACGCCGCCCGCAAGCTGTGGGACCAGGTGTTGGTCACCGGCCGCCGGCAGGGGTTCCGCAACGCCCAGGCCACCGTGTTGGCGCCGACCGGGACCATCAGCTTTATGATGGACTGCGATACGACGGGCATCGAGCCCGACATCGCGCTGGTGAAATACAAGCAACTGGCGGGCGGCGGCATGCTCAAGATCGTGAACAACACGGTGCCGCTGGCGCTGCGTTCGCGGGGCTACGACGACCGGCAAATCGAAGCAATTCTGAAGTACATCGACGCCCACGACACGATCGAAGGCGCTCCCGAACTGCAGGAGGATCTGCTGCCGGTGTTCGATTGCGCGTTCAAGCCGGCCAACGGTTCCCGCAGCATCGCCTGGCGGGCCCACATCCGCATGATGGCGGCCGCCCAGCCGTTCCTGTCGGGCGCCATTTCCAAAACGGTCAACATGTCGGCGGAGACGACGGCCGAGGAGGTGGCGGAAGCCTATACCTGGGGCTGGCAGATGGGCCTCAAGGCGCTGGCCATCTACCGCGACGGTTCCAAGCAGAGCCAGCCGCTGTCGACCAAGAATGAGAATGACAAGGCCAAGAAGGACAAAGAGGCCGCCGCGCGCCCGCGCCGCGAACGGCTGCCCGACACGCGGCAGTCGCTGACGCACAAGTTCAACGTCGGCGGCCACGAGGGCTACATCAACGTGGGCCTGTATCCGGACGGACGGCCCGGCGAACTGTTCATCACCATGGCCAAGGAGGGCAGCACGGTCGGCGGGCTGATGGATTGCTTCGGCACCGCCATCTCGATCTGCCTGCAATACGGCGTGCCGCTGGAGGTGCTGGTCAACAAGTTCTCGCACACGCGGTTCGAGCCGATGGGGCACACCACCAACCCCGACGTCCGCATCGCCAAGAGCGTCGTGGATTACATTTTCCGCTGGCTGGGCATCACCTTCCTGGACGGCTTCCGCGAAGCGAGCAACGGCCTGCCGTTGGGCGAGAAGTTGGGCGCCGCCGGAGAGGACGTGTTCGGACATGACGTGGCGACGGAGAAGGGCAACGGTCACCTTTCCGGCGCGGGCAACGGATCGGCCAACGGCCACGGCCAGGCGGCGCACAAGAAAATCGACATGGCCGTGCTCGAACGGGCCGGTGTGGTCGGAGTGCAAAGCGAACAATTCGCCCGCTTCCAAAGCGACGCCCCCGCCTGCGACAACTGCGGTGCAATCACCGTCCGCACCGGCAATTGCTACCTGTGCCACAATTGCGGTAACAGCATGGGTTGTTCATAACACGGCCGCCCCTTGCCGCGTGGCGCGGCAAGAAGCGAAATCTGGTGAGCGAGAATCATGATCCGCTGCATTTGGTCCGTCGCCGCTGTAGGTCTCCTGGCCGTCTTGCCCGCAGCGGCCGACGAGTCGCCTTGGAGTCGCTTTCGCGGTCCGAATGGCACGGGCATCAGTCACGCCAAGACGGTGCCCGTCCGCTGGACGGAAAAGGACTACAACTGGAAGATCGTTCTGCCCGGTCCCGGCCACTCGTCGCCCGTGATCTGGGACCAGCGGGTGTTCGTCACCTGTGGCGACCCGGCCACCGCCCTGCGCACGTTGCTGTGCGTGGATGCGGTGACGGGCCGCACGCTGTGGAAACACGAGGAGCCGTCGAAAACCTACCGCCAGCACCGCGACAACGGCTACGCGACGGCCACGCCGGTCGTGGATGCCGATGGCGTGGTGATTACTTGGACCACGCCCGAAGCGGTCATGCTGGCGGCCCTGGATCTGCAGGGCCGCGAACTCTGGCGCCGCGACCTGGGTCCCCTGATCTCCCTGCAAGGCAGCGGCTCGTCACCGATCCTGTACGAGGACCTGGTGGTGCTGGCCAATGACCAGGAGGACATGGAACGGAGTCCGGGCCGCAGGAAGGACGGTCCTAATCCGGCGGGGCGGAGCTTCGTCGTCGCCGTCGATCGAAAAAGCGGCCAGACCCGTTGGCTGACGGAAACCAAGACCTGGCTGGCCGGCTACTCGACGCCCTGCGTCCATCAGGCCGACGGCGGCCACCCGGAGTTGATCTTCTCCAACACCGCGCACGGCCTCATGGCGCTCGATCCGGCCACGGGAAAGATCAATTGGGAATTCGGGCAGCCTTTCCTGGATCGGGCCGTGATCTCGCCGGTCCTGGCGCCAGGCCTGGTGATCGCGGGCCACGGGGCGGGGATCCGCGGAACTCGCTGCCTCGCAGTCCGGCTGGGTTCGCCCGGCCAGGCGCCCGCGCCCACGGAAGCCTATACAATCACCAACGGCATTCCCATGGTGCCCACGCCGCTGGTCAAGGACGGGCGGCTGTTTCTCTGGGCCGACGACGGCGTGGTGTCGTGCCTGCGCGTGGCCAGCGGTGAAACCGTCTGGCGAGCGCGGGTCGAGGGCGGATTCTACGCCTCGCCCGTCTGGGTCGATGGCTATCTGTACAACGTGTCCAAGACAGGCGAGGTTGTCGTGCTGGCGGCGGGAGACACGTTC
>ERZ795059.5515-NODE-5515-length-11451-cov-6.688399_pt1 | contig 11451 bp, 14 predicted proteins | sample MGYA00375143_ERZ795059 | MGnify/ENA primary metagenome ERZ795059 (study PRJEB30188, sample SAMN05720168) | activated sludge metagenome | isolation source: Anaerobic digester | place: USA | collected 2015-01-07 ... | reverse complement strand
CCTATGCCCGACAGCTTCATGACCAAAGTGATCTGCCCGCAGGAAGTTTTGAGACACAGTTTTCTTTCGCTCAAGTTCTCACGGAATCTGCCAGACTGGCAAAGAACTGTCTGCTCGTGATCAGCTTGCCAGCCTCTGACACTACCGGTTCACCCCATACGCAGGCTGACGATGTGGAGGTAGGAGGCATAAGGGGTCGCGAGGCCCTTGATCGTTTACGAAATGTAGTGGGTAGGCTTGAATCATCATGGACGCCAGCTACTGCTGAAGAAGGTTTTGAGATTGTCAGAAGAAGGCTTTTCGAGCCCATGAATGACCCGGCTCGATTCAAAGACAGAGATGTAGTAGCTCGGACATTTGCCGACATGTATCGCACTCAGCATCAGGAATTTCCCCCCGAGTGTCGGGAATCTGATTATGAAAAGCGTATCCGCGCTGCCTATCCAATCCACCCTGAGGTATTCGATCGTCTTTATACCGATTGGTCAACGCTTGTAAAATTCCAACGCACTCGTGGTGTATTGCGCTTGATGGCAGCGGTTATCCATAGTCTGTGGGAGAAGGGGGATAAGAATCCGCTTATCCTTCCTGCAAATATTCCTATTGATGATTCACGTGTACGTGATGAGTTGACGCGCTATTTGCCTGATGTATGGAAGCCGATCATTGAGAAGGATATAGATGGCCCTAATGCATTACCTCTTTCCATTGACAATGCTACAGCTAGTCTGGGAAGGTTTGCCGCATGTAGAAGAGTTGCTCGAACCATTTATCTTGGCTCTGCCCCTACAGCAACGGCTGCACATAAAGGCCTTGAAGATAGGCGTGTAAAGCTTGGTTGTGTAATTCCCGGTGAATCTCCTGCTGTGTTTGGAGATGCTCTGCGTCGTTTAGCCGGTGCGGCAACATACCTCTATCAGGATGGTCCACGCTATTGGTATTCAACACAGCCCACCGTCACCAAACTTGCTGAAGACAGGGCTGAGCAGCTGAAACGTAATCCTGATAAAGTTGTCCATGAACTTGATCAGAGATTACGTTCGGATCTTAGAACTTCCGGGGATTTCTCTCGCGTTCATCCAATGCCGACTTCCGGTGCCGATGTACCGGATGAGTTCGAAGTGCGATTGGTTGTGCTCAGAGTGGATAGTCCATACAGCAAAGAAACTGGGAATGCGGCGGAGAAAGCAGCCAAAGCCATTCTTGAATCGCGCGGGAGTACGCCTCGTCTTTATCGTAATACGCTTGTTTTCCTTGCGGCGGATAAGGTTAGATTGCAGGATCTGGATGAGGCAACCAGGAAATATCTTGCCTGGGAATCGATTTTGGCAGAAAAGGTGCAACTCGATCTTTCTCCATTGCAGGTAAAACAGGCAGAAACTCAGAGAACCGCTGCTGATAGTGCTGTGACGGCACGACTTCCTGAAACCTATCAATGGTTGCTGGTCCCAGTACAAACTTCCCCACATGAAGCGGTAACATGGGAAGCCCTCAGGTTATCCGGTATGGACGCGCTTGCAGTGCGTGCGAGTAAGAAATTAAAGAGCGAAGATCTTTTCTTCACTGTCTTTGATGGAACGCGATTACGCATGGAGCTCGATAAGGTGCTTTGGCGTGGCGATCACGTTTTCATAAAACAGCTCATCGAGGACTTTGCGAGATATACCTATCTTCCACGGTTGAAAGACAGCAACGTTCTTATAGAAGCCATACAGTCCGGAATAGAAAAGATTACCTGGGAAGAAAACTTCGCCTATGCCAGTGCATTCGATGAGGCAAAAAATCGGTATATGGGATTAGTAGCAGGGGGAATGGCCTCAATTATCGTGGACAGTAGGAGTGTAGTTGTAAGGCCGGAAGTTGCAAAACGGCAGATCCAGATGGATGAGGAACAGAAGGCGGCTGAAAGAGAACGGGAAGGTGTTCCTGGCCAGCCCAAGACGCCGGAAGGTAAGGAAGAAACAGAGAGAGAAAAACCCGAGCCAAAAGTTCAGGAAAAGCCTAAAAGATTTTTCGGGACAGTGAATCTTGATGCACTTCGGCTATCGCGAGATGCCGGAAAAATTGCAGAGGAGATTGTTCAGCACCTTAGTGCATTGCCTGGTTCAAGCGTTGAAGTTACCCTCGAAATCCATGCTCACATCTCTGATGGAGCACCTGAGAATATCGTGAGAACAGTGAATGAAAACTGCAGCGCCTTACGTTTCAAGAATTTCGGATTTGAAAAAGAGTAATAACCAATTGAAAATTATTCTAAACTAAAAAGAAAGGGGCATAAACAGCATGAAGGAAGTCATCATAAATAAAGATAAGTTCAAATTTAATGATTTCACAGCATCTATATTAGAATTTCTTAAATCCTGGGGGATGGAAGTACATCCTTCTTATGCAATTGCCATGGTTGAAGAGCCTGGCGACGCACCAGAATACGGTCCAGAAGAAGGAAGAAATAATTTCTTAGATGAACTGTCAGCAGGGAATTATCTTTTCTTCCCTTTTTCTACTTCAAACTTGGATGAACCTATAAGTTGTGCGAATGGTAAAGCATATAAGCTAGATGAAGAATCTGATTTTGTTATCGGGGACATTGATTGTGTGGGATTTTTAATAAAATTAGATAATGGGAATTTCATTATAAATTCAGCAGTAAATGCAGGAGGTGCCTGTATGGCTCCCCCTCCATCTGTAGATATTACGGATTGTGATATCTTTGATAAACCTATGAAAAATTATCTCAATAATTTCATGATTAAATAAATAGGGATCTTAAAATGAATGATAGAGAGTTGGAAAGAATACTTAAAAAATTTAATTCAGACCAGAAATTCATTATATCAGATGCATATCTTGATGGAGGGGTAGACCCATTATTCCAACGACTTGAGCGTGCTGCAAGGGATCAAATGTCACATGACCCTGCTTCATTATCAAGATATGCCATCTGGGCAAATACTGTAAGGGATAATATCTGTTCTGCAGAAAATAAAATGAGGAACGGCAATCATCAGTTAGCGTGCAGGGTCACCCTCTGGACTTCAGGATGATACCGTAGGGAGAGACAAATGAAGATCAGGAAGTTAAAACTGAACAAGGAACTTCTATACCCCGATGATGGTGGTGAAATCATCCGTTGTCCTGTTTGTCAGGATGTATGGATGAAGTATGATGAACACTCAGATTCGTTTTGTCCACATCTTCGTTTTGTTTACTGTACTGTTGACAATGATTTCGTCTTCTTTGTCGGAGATTGGAATCATGAAGCCTTCAAGGAATCCTTTCTGGAGCTTGCACACACAGAAGAAGGAATAGATGAAATGAAGGCATTCAGAAAAATCACGCATCCCGAAGTAGATGCCGTGGTGTATTTGGATGAGAAAGATTTCCCCCTGGTACAGTGGTCAACATTCTGGGGCTACAGGACAGAGAAGCAGAGCCTTCAAGCCAATAAAAAAGGAGTCTGATAGGAGACCAGGAATGAAAAATCCAGAAAGATTTTATACCGACATTTTGATGAGCTTGTCAAAAATAGCTATGGATAAGGGACGAATATCAAAAGAATTAAGTGTAGTCCCTGAGCTTATAGTTGAAGGAGAAAAATATATTTTAAATTGGTTTAGAAATGATGCTTTCCAGAAGAATTTCAAGGATGATGTTACAAATTATTATTACAATATAGCCATTTTCTCTTTTTGTGGTGGAGTTTATTATGCCAGAGCTTGGAATATCGACTTCAGTAGTACCGTTAATGGCACTGCCCAAAAGTATTTATATGAAAATGGTGTAATTGAAACAGCTTGTGAAGTTCTCGATATTCAGGACAGTTCAGATAAGGATACTTTGATTTCATTTATTGGAGAATTGTTTAAGGAATGGCTAAATTGCATGGAGCCTTATTGGGAGCTTCGGGATGCTAGAGGTCATACTTTAAAGGGAATGCTGGCTGTGTTCTGTATTGGAGTAGCTGTTCAGATGGAGATGATGGGTTTTTAATCCTTGTGGATCTGGATTCTGAAGGTGTTAAATGAAACTTCATTGGCAGAAACTGAGGGCAGAACAGATAGAGATCAGATGTCCTGTCTGTGACCACCAGATAGCACCTCCAGGGGATCCCTACTGTGAGCATACCCTCTTTGTATATGTTGATCCATCAACAGATGATTCCTTTTTCGACTTCATTCATCCAGATATGACCAAGCAATTGGGGCAGAATTTCAGAAAAAGTACCAAGCTCCGTCGGAGCATGATCAAGAACTTGGGGTTGCCGTATACTTGCCAGGTCCATGATGTAACTGAATCATCTGGGCAGTATCCAACACGAGTTGTAGTAGGATTTATAGATACAGAGTTGTGAATTTATCGATGGATGATGGTTAACACCAAAAGTTGTTTTACTACAGTATTAAAAATAACATTATTCGATTAATTGAGGTTATCTGAAATGAAGCGAATCTCATGGCAGGAGAAGCTTGTAGGTTCAAAGTTACCTCTGGCCCTAGCCAAAATTGAATGGCAGAACGTGGGTGAAGGGGAACAGCAAGTAGGATGGGACACGATGAACAATGAGTGGAGGAGAGAGAAAAATACTCGATCATATTGGGACGAGAAGAGTAAAGAGCCTAAACTGATTACTGAGACCATCCCTGGCTTCAAGATGTGGACTACTTTGATGTCTGAATATAGGGAAGCTGTCAATCTGCCAGTGTTCATAACTGTAGATGAAGAAGGAAAAATAGAGGATATTGAGATCGATGCATTTGTATCATATGGACCGTGTCATGGAAGGCCTGGATACACCACTGCTCAGCAACGTGAAGAACATCAGATCGGGCGACTTCTCAAGGCGTTGTTAAGGGATAGGTAGCATGTGATAGCTATTTCAGTTCATATTATTTCTTTCTCCGGAGATCATTAAGAACCTGTGCTGCATACTTCGGAATAAGTTCGTACTCAATGTGAGGAGGATCTATTAATTCTAGAACACCTGCATCAACACTACGTAGCTGGATTTTATCTATACCGCTTCTTGTCATAATAGGATGTATACAGATACTGACTAATCCTGATAGGGGGCAGACATCCCATAGCTCAAATTGCCCATCCTCTGTGTCAGTACATCTTAATCCGTCTGGTGTCAGTAGATAGGTGCGAGAAGATATGTTATCATCACCATATAGTAGGACTTCAAAGTAGAGGTCTTCCTTTGGAGGCAACATATCTATTCGTACAAGTGTAGCGCAGTTTACACCATCGAATGTGGTATGACCTCCAGCTATAACTTGGAATATATTGGGGATGACTTTGTTGCCAATGAACCTCTTACCTGAAGGGTTGTAAGGCCCTAGTTCGCTACCACAACCACATGTTGGATATTCAGGATCTATATCAGCATCATGCCATTGATTATCATACCAGATAGATTGGAAGGTTCTCTTCTTCCAACGATAAAAATGTGATGGAAGAGTGTAGTATCCACTACTACAACTCAAGAAGACTATTTGGTCAATGCCGTCAATTATTGCCTTAGTGCACCAATCAATAGTCGCAACAGTTGCCAAGAAGCTACCAATCGAAATTTTTAAGGGTTGGATATCAATGTTCCTAAGCTTTTTTTCAGTAATAAACTCTTGCACAAGCTTTATGGATGAGAAGAGCAGAGCAGTTCCATCATTACTATGAACCAAGTTAGTGCCTAGTCCCACTGTAAGTCCAGGATATGATATTAAATTATCCCCACCTTTTTGCTTATATATAGAGTAGAGCTTCATACTATAGCCCCTCTGGCTTATTATCTGAAAGGTTAAAAAAGATATTGCTCTTAACTCTGCTGCTTGCTGGTTGTTATAATTCTTAACTCAATAGCTTTTTTAATTCATCTGCATAATCAATAAGTTGCGTATTTATTCTTAACATATCAGAGATGAGAATATCATACTCGGGGAATTCTCTCTGAAGTTGTTGAGGGCTCTTTTCTTTAAGTTGCTCAGAATTAGCATTGTACCATGTTCTGAATCTAGCTTGCCATTTTGTAAGATGAGGTCGAAGTCCATTGTTGAGAGTTGCAGTGGAAATTCTTACTATTTCACGTGTACTTACTTCCTTACGTACTAATTCCGCTGGCAGATTACCAATGAGTTCTCGAACCTTAGAGAAAAGAGCATACCAAGAATCATATATTTCAACTATTACATCATGTTCAGGATCAACCGGTATGGCAGCTTTACGTGTTACCATTTCAGTCCAAATTCGATGCGCTACTTGCATATCTTCGATGTTTGGACTAAGTTCTACTTTCCCAATATTACCGAGAGATATATTAAGTTTGACTACCCTGTAATGTCGGAAACCATACCTGATAAAAATACCAATTAGAACCAATAGAATTAATACAGCAATTAACCAGGGTGAAACATCAAGTGAGAGGGTGTTTTTTTGAATATCATAGTAGAGAGAAAATAAATTCATGATGCTGTCCATTAATGAGTTATTCCACAAACCAAACATCTAACATTGTATTTCATCATATCTTGAGAGTTCGTAATAAGATTAGCACGAGTTGTACGTGCGTTATAGGCATCATCTATCCATCCACCCAGCTCATTAACAGTACGAGGATATACCCAATATCGAGCATAACAACCTATATGACCGCTGGTCCAGTTTGCCTCTAAACGAGGCGGAAGGTAAGCATTATTACCCTTACTAGGTAATATGATACCGATCAGTCCATTTGGTAGGTTCTCACCTTGTGTTAAAGAACTCTTTATTTCCCAATCAACATAACGTCTGCTATGAGTACAGTTCCCAATCAAAGCTATTGTAACTGTTGTATCCTGAAGATATTTTCTTCTTATCTGAGACATAACGTAATCTGTATTCGTACTATTAATAAAATCATCGTTATTGCTTACACCTAATGCATAAGGAGTGAAAACACCTTCTTGGATAGCAAAATAATTTATAAAATTATCTACCTCAGATTTATCACCACCATAATATGAGATAAACACTCTTCTCTTGACTCCTTGGTATGCCATAAAAACCCTCCTCTCTTCAAATAACGGACAACTCTTCAGAGCATCGTGAATCACTGGGAGAAGTTAGATCACTTGAGTTATAAATTCCTGGCTTGCCCTTGTAGAACTCCTCTCATCATCAAACATAGCTATTAATATATAATTGCTCCATTAAAATAATAAGTAAATAGTCAAATATGATAAAAACCCTCATGCCTATGCATTACATTGTAAGATGGCTACTAACCCTATCTATCATTTAATCCTCGTGAATTGATATAGTATAGCAAGGTTGATCTCTTCACCCCGCATATCTTAGCTACTGATGCTTTTGATACCCCAAGGCTTATGAGCTTCTCAATCTCACTTTTCTTTTCATCAAGGCTGTTCTTACCAATACTCCCCTTTGGGCGGCCTAGAACCACACCAGCAGCCTTCCTTGCAGCTAAGGCATGCCGGGTACGATCACTGATAAGATCCCGTTCCAGTTCTGCAAAGAGGGAGAACATGGTAACCATTACCTTACTGGTAACATCATTCGTTCCGTAGATATCGATATTCTGTTTGATACTGATAAACCTTACTTTCCTTTTAACCAGGTCATTGACCAGGTTGATGACCTCTGCAGTACTCCTACCCAGTCGAGACAATTCACTCACGATCAGAATATCCCCAGAGTTGAGTATTGCCCAGAGTTCCTCGATCCGTCTTTTTGACTGACTCTTCCTGCTTGAGATCTCTATTTCAATGAACTTATCAATCTTGATTTTCTTGCCATGAGCAAATTCAAGAATCTCATGACGCTGGTTTTTGGTGTCTTGTGAATCAGTACTGACACGTATGTATCCGATGGCCTTCATGGGTGTGTTTTCCTCTACTGTCAGATTAAATGCTTATATGTGTATTTTTTGATCACTTTGTGTCAGGAATAATTAACCGTTTTGGTTGGCACATATGATCAAATCATACGTTCCTTTATTTAGTCATAGCTCCACTACTTTGAGATTTATTCCCATATGGGTCACTTTGACTATCTCCCCTCTATAGATATGGAGGTTTAAGCCATTATCACCTCTGTAAATACACTCTTTGTGTTTGTCGCAGTTTTTAATAAACTCATTGAGATCACCTTTATCAGCACATGCAATTATATAATCCATTGCCTTATTCATATATGAGCTCCTTCTGTGTCCATTTTTTAATGAGTAGTCCCGCCGGTGCCACTACCAAAAGAAGTCGCGCCACAAAAAGCTCCGGGCTTATCGAATCTATCCATGAATTCTGATTCCAACTCTGATTTCAGTGACAAGTAGAAGCTTTTTGCAGAGGAAACTATAGCAGCTGCAAAACCATATTGTGCCTTTGCTTCCATGGAAAGTTCTCCCCAGGAGATTAAATCCGGATGGCGCCGATTGACAAAATCTTCTGGACCCTGCTGCCATCCGTTCTCAAACATAACTTGAACGAAGCTTAGGTGTGCTTCTTGATAATCGACATTTTCATCCTGGATGAAGGGAAGGCACCGTGCCATTAAGAACTCTGCTGTGGCCGGGCTCTCAAAGTCAAAAGGATTCAGGTTTTTTGCAAATCGAAATGCAGCCATGCTCAAACAGGCTATGTACAAGACAACATCTACGATCCGTTCAGCATCTTGGCTCATACTCTATATACGAATTAAGATGATTTGTTCTAACAATTATTTTCATTTTCCAGAAAGTTGTTAGAACAAGTCGACAAGATTCGTATATACGGTATGACAACATTAAATAAGAAATTGGTAGATCGGGCACGGAAGATTGCATTGATGATGCAGTCTCCCTTTGAGAATGAAGTTATTGTTGCAGCCTCATTACTCAAGAAACTGCTGGATGAGCACAATATGACTTTGCAGGAGCTTGGTCTTAAAAATCTTAAAAATGAGGATCTCAACCGTACAATTGTTAAGGAATCAGCAACCGAGATCAAGAACAATAATTTGAGAGATGTCATCAGAACTTCTGAAGCCAGTCATGAGATAACACCAGCAGCTAATATCAAAGAGATGCTCTATAAGCATCTCATATGTGACATGCACGTTTGGTTTCTGTGCGTGCTTGTTAAGATTGCACGAGCATATGGAGTCTGGATTGTTGGCGACAGGTATGGGACTTGGGCTGAACGATCTTATTTTTTAAAGATTGTAGGGTTTTCTGCTGATGTTGAAATTCTAAAAATTGTAATAGTCAACCTTCGTAAATTTATTGAAACCCAAATTTTAAAACGGGGTTATGTTGATAAAACCCAGATTGCCAATTATGCATTTGGGTTGATTGATACAATTATTAATAAAATCACAGAGGACACTGCCCGGAGATCCACCTACGAAAGTAGACTTCTTTCAAAATCCAAATCAGCAAAGTTAGCTGAATATATGTATAAGTGTTATGGTCTCACAACTGATTGTGATCCTATAGATTTAGGGAGAGATGATGGAGCTTACAGAGTTGGACGGTGTGATGGTTATCAGTATTTTAAGCCTAACAGCTGTAAAGAAGCTTTCTCGGCAATTTTAAAGAAGAGCGCTGAAACTGCTATGAAGAAGGTGGAATGAGTACCTGAAAAACCTGACACTCCATAGACTCTTAAGGGAACTGTCAGTCTTGATTATCATAACCCTGTTTCTTGACTTCAGAATTAACGTGGACTGCATGCTTAGCTAAAGGTGGGTGTAGGACGGGTGAGGGGGCTAGATTTCGTTAAAATGACTATGAGATGTGTTAAAAGCTATATGATCTTTTACGCCAATCCATACTGGAGAGAAATCCAATTTGACCAAGATGGGCTTTAACACTGGTCGACAGCAAGGTGAACTCAACTGGTCAAACAATGATAGTTCAGACTGTATCTACTATTTTCCCCGGTGATCCGATTCAACCACAAACCATCTTGTCGCCAGTTTTCATTTTTCATTATATCAGCAATGATCTTTGCAATTTCTCTTGCCTCAAAAGTAGCAGCAGCGCCTTCAGGAGAACTGTCTTCTTTCACAGCAATGACTGCATCAAAAACTTTCATTAAAGTAGTGAGGTCATGGCAGTTATGATCTCGTTGAATCTCAATTATATATTTGCCTAAAATATATGCGGCCACTTCAGAACGAATTAATGTGAGAGCTTCTTGAAAGGATATTGAATACCAGCCAAGAGCAATGTTCTTGTGATCTATCCATAGTGCCTTTCGTATATTTTGAACAATGTGATAGCAATCATTTTTCAAGAGTAACTTGAAGTCCACTGTATAGGGAAATGGACTTGAGCCAGTCATATTAAGGACTCTTACCAATGATGCTGGATGATCTTCGTTAAGACCTATTTGAACCATTCCAGGTTGAGATCTGTTTGAGATTATATACAGCCACTGCTTCATAAATCACCTCTTAGGCTCAATGTGGAATATTTAAAAACCTGGTCTAGATGTATTAATGCAAGCACATTTCTTTGATGTATGAGATAGGCTCAGCAGCTTTAGATGCAGGGGGAGTAGGTCGATATGTCCTTAATTTTCCAGAGGGCTGAAGCACATAAAAGATATGTTGGTTCTTGAATTGGGTAAAGGCCGCCTGATGCACCCCTCCTATTAAGAAAACCGTGTTTCATAGCATGGATATCAAAATGTGTGGTAAAATCAATTTCCCTGTTAATCTACTGAGATTTGTGTGACCAGGAGAAGGTAATCTTGATGCCATATATAATGCACGGGATTTCATAAGCAGTTGCTATAGTGATTTATCAGACCATCTTTTTTGTCCAGTACACAATAGATAGTTGATGGTCAAATAGTCTGTGAAAGATGGGGCACATGACATTGAAAGTGGGTAATTTGTGTAGTTCCAACTGCAATTCATCAGTACCTACTGATGCCAATGACTACTGGTCTAAAAGATGATACCTAATTTTTCATTAAATAATTAAAGGGATCATTTATAGAAGCTTCAAAACAATACATAATCAAGATCGATATGTTTATTGTTACCTACCTGCATACCTCTCAGAATGTTCCTTGTGGTCATTGAAGTTCTGAATGTACCTGTCCACCAAAGGCTTATTCCCTTTGATGATCAGAAGGTTCTCTGCATTCTTCTCCTCTGCATCTTTTGTGAAGTTAAAGGAACCAGTGATCAGAGTACTCCTGTCAATAATCATAATCTTGTTATGGGCTATGGCATGGGCTGAATCCACATAGGTGATTATTTCAGCATGGGCTACAAAATCAGCTGATGAATACCTCTGGGACTGTTGGCTTTTATCGAGTACTACTACAATACTCACACCTCTCTTCTTGGCATCTATAAGAGCTTTGGCAATCGGTCTACTAGTAAAGGAATATGCCTGGACTAATATCTCAGACTTTGCGTTGTAGAGTTCTTTCAGGGTGGCATCTGTACATCCACCATGAGGGG
>ERZ795059.5512-NODE-5512-length-11455-cov-6.375877_pt1 | contig 11455 bp, 12 predicted proteins | sample MGYA00375143_ERZ795059 | MGnify/ENA primary metagenome ERZ795059 (study PRJEB30188, sample SAMN05720168) | activated sludge metagenome | isolation source: Anaerobic digester | place: USA | collected 2015-01-07 ... | reverse complement strand
GAAACAAAAAGTAATCCTTTTGGGTAATTTTTTACATAATTTTCAAGCCATAGGATCATTTCATAATCCAGATGATTGGTTGGTTCATCGAGAATCAGCAAATCTGGCTCATTCACCAGTAACTTAGCCAGCTGTACACGGGTTTTCTCTCCGCCTGAAAGTGATTTTAGCTTTCGGTTTATCATTGATGCATCAATTCCAAGCCCAGCCAGTATCTTTTCACATTTTTTGGCATAATGATATCCGTCTGCTTCTATGAATTGGGTTTGTAAAAGCCCGTACCGTTCGATAAGACAAGGAGATGTGTCATGTTCCAGTTGTTTTTCCAATAAAACTAATTCTCTTTCCATCTGTTCAATTTCAGTTGAACGGCATGCTTCCTGAACGCTTACCTCTTCATCTAAAACAAAATTCTGTTCCATGTAAGCGATATTTATCTGTTGTTTAGGATAATGGATTGTTCCGGATGTCGGGTGTAGCTGTTTTAAAATCAATTTGATTAAGGTGGTTTTGCCTTTTCCATTCGGACCAATCAGGGCAATTTTATCATTCTGTCCAATATCAAGGCTGATTTCATTGATAATCGGTTCGATTGCGTCGTCATATTTGTAACTAATTTTTTCTGCTTTTATGGTAAACATATATTTCCTCCGTATTATTTTCTTTTATTGTGTAAGTGGACCCCGAAAAATAATAATACGCCTGCTTATTAGCAGTTCAGAAACATATACTGCGTCTTATGATTTTCAGGAATGGCTATTTGCTATTCTGAGTTGTTTTCATTCGACTTCCTCCATAATTAATGATGCTATATTCGTTTAACGCTATTTTTTGTCAAGTACAAGTTGATGTTTTTTTCACTGTATGGAGACATTATTCATTTTCTTATTCTATCCTTATACCTCCCTTATCTGGTTTAAACAAAATTCGTATGCAAATTGAGAAATCCTATTATTGGGGTGAGAGCTTTGAATTAGTCGCTAATGTCATATTTAAAACTAAAAACAGATGAAGTTAAAACAATTTAAAGAAAAGTCAACGTTATAGTGCTTTTTTTGGAACTAACTCAAAAGATAAAATCCTTAAAATCAGCGTAAATCGTGTCTATAAATCTTTTCCTTTCTAATTCAAAGCTATTGAGTTTGTTATAATCTTGCTGTTGTAAATTGGAAAACTATTTCTAAAATTAGCAGGTTTATTGATTAGATTTTTCAGCACTTGTGAGCAGTCTCTGCTATTTTTAAAAAAATCACTTGACTTTTTTTCTTAGCAATCTATATTGGAGTTTGCTAAAAATAAAAAATAGCTTAAATTATAATGAAAAAAGTATTGGAGGAGAAAATGACCTTAAAACCAATTGAAGACAGAGTTGTGATTGAGATCGAAAACGAAACTGCAGAAAAGAACGTTGGGGGAATTATCATCCCTGATACAGCAAAAGACAAACCAAACCTTGGAAAAGTAATTGCTGTTGGCACAGACGAAGAATTACAAAAAATCATCAAAGTCGGTGACAGAGTGATTTACGCTAAATACAGCGGAACAGAAATTGAAGTAGAAGGCAAAAAATTACTGATCGTTTCTAAAAATGATATCTTAGCGATTGTTGCATAAGATCAGTTGATTTGCTTCTGTAGCCAATCATTCATTTAAAAGGGCAGAATATCTGCCCTTTTTGATTTTTCAGACTGATTATGAACATATGTCAAAAAAGAACTTGACAAACGAGCCGACTTTAGAATAAATGACATATGTCCATAACGGGTGTAACGTAAGCTACCAGCTTGTGTATCGTTGTACCGCAAGCTACCAGCTTGTGAACGGCAGAAAAAAGCTACCAGCTTGCGAAATTACCCGTACTACAAGCATCTTGCTTGTAGAATGACGTACCGCAAGCTACCAGCTTGTGTATCGTTGTACCGCAAGCTACCAGCTTGCGCTAAAATGGATAATCATCATAATGGAGGAAGAAATGCCACGCAGAGACGGTACAGGTCCAATGGGACAAGGCGCATTCACCGGACGGGGAATGGGTGGATGTCAGACAGTAGATGCAAACAAACAGAATACTGGATTTTATGGAAGAATGAGATCTTTTTTGGGATTTCCTTGTGGAAGAGGTCAGGGCAGAAGATGTTCAGATTTAAACAGAGGTGGATTTTCTGGACGAAACAGGCAGAGAAATTTTATTGGTGTTTACACCGATAATCAGATGATGGATGAAGGTCAGCAGATCGAAATGCTGAAAAGACAAAAAGAAAGATACGAAACAGATTTAAAGAGGATAAACCAGGAACTTGATAAGTACAAAGAAAATTAATAACTTTAAAAAGGATTAGAATATGCCAAGACCAAGAAAAGGAAGACGGGTTTGTTGTTTACCGGAGAATAATGAATTTGGAACGATAAACAATCACTACAGCTCAGAAAAAGTGGTTTATATGACAGTTGAAGAGTATGAATGCGTAAGACTGATAGATTACGAAGGGATGATGCAGGAAGAATGTGCTGATCGTATGAATGTCGCAAGAACTACTGTTCAAAGGATTTATAACGATGCCCGAAAAAAAATTGCTGATGTATTGATGAATGGTTATATTCTGAAAATTGAAGGTGGCAATTATGAGCTCTGTGAACATAATACGCAGGGCTTTGGTTGTCACAGATGCAGAAAAAGAAAAAATTTATGTGAACAATCAGAATAGGAGTATTACATGAAAATCGCAGTACCAGTAAATGAAAATCATATAGAATCAGGTATATGTCCCTCTTTTGGACGATCCCCCTATTATCTCATTTATACGACTGATACAAAAGATGAACAATATTTAACAAATCCGGCAGCCAACAGTCAAGGAGGCGCCGGGATTAAAGCAGCTCAGTTTTTAGTCGATCAGAAAGTGAACGTGGTGTTGGTACCTCGATGTGGAGATAATGCGGCTGAAGTACTTCATGCGGCTGGCATTAATATATTTAAAAGTCAGGGTGAATCCATTCAGGAAAATATAGATGCTTTTGAACATAACAAATTAGCCGTATTAGATCAGTTTCATGGCGGATTTCACGGTCATCACGGATAAATGATATGAGAATCGCAGTATTAAGCGGAAAAGGCGGAACTGGTAAAACTCTGGTTTCAGTAAATCTTGCCAGGCTTGCAGGAAATTCTCATTACATTGATTGTGATATTGAAGAACCGAATGGGCATCTCTTTTTTAAACCGGCATTGACACAAAAAGAAGAGATAAAGGTAAAGATGCCAGTTGTTGATCATACAAAATGTAATGGCTGCAGAAAATGTATTGACAAATGCCGTTTTAATGCCATGGCTTACATTTATAACAAAGTACTCATATTTGAAGAGGTCTGCCATTCATGTGGTGCATGTTCTCTTTTATGTCCTGAAAAAGCAATATCCGAATCTGATAAAGTCATTGGTGAAATTCAGCATGGGACTTCAGATATGGTAAAAGTGAGCAGTGGCTTTTTAAATATTGGTGAATCTTCCGGAATACCGGTGATCAGACAGTTGCTGAAACAAAAAACGGGTACAAATGATGTCATTATTGATTGCCCGCCAGGCAGTGCCTGCTCTGTTATGGAGAGTATTCAGGATGCAGATTTTTGTCTTTTAGTGGCAGAACCCAGTATCTTTGGTGCTCATAATCTGAATATGGTGTATGAACTGGTTAAACTGTTCAATAAAAAGCATGCTGTTGTTTTGAATAAGACGATGGAAGGCGAAAATCCCTCTGAAGAATTTTGCCAAACACACCTAATTCCGATATTATCAAGAATTCCATACAGCCAGGAGATCGCAAAGCAAAATTCTGACGCTGAGATCATCATCGATACAAACCCGCAATACAGAGAATTGTTTGCACAACTCCTTGAAAACATAAAAAAGGAGCTGGCAATATGAAACAACTTCTTATTCTAAGTGGAAAAGGCGGAACCGGTAAAACAACGGTTGCGGGTGCATTTATCAAGATATCTCAGGCTAAGGCTTATGCCGATTGTGATGTAGATGCACCTAATCTTCATCTGCTGATGTCTCAGCATGTAAACCCAGAACAAAAAGACTTTTATGGACTTGATAAGGCGATTATTAACCAGGAATCTTGTGCCGCTTGTGGTCTTTGTGCTCAATATTGTCGTTTTGACGCCATTCAAAAAAACGGAAAAGTATATCAGGTAGATTCATTTGCTTGTGAGGGCTGTGGTTTATGTGATGAAATATGTCCAGTTAAAGCCATTTCCATGACTCCCTGCATTGTGGGTAATCTGAAAATGTATAAGGCTAAGGATGTATTCTCTACTGCTCAGTTGAAAATGGGTAATGGTAATTCTGGTTTACTGGTTTCAGAAGTTAAGAAGCAGATGAAAAATAACAAGCCTGAAAACACTCATTTAGCTGTCATTGACGGTTCACCTGGTATTGGATGTCCGGTCATTGCATCTCTTAGTGGCGTTGATATGGTTTTGATTGTAACAGAACCTTCTTTGTCAGGGATGAGCGATTTAGATAGAATTGTAAAAACGACCCATAAATTGCAGGTGAAACCGGCAGTCTGTATCAATAAATATGATACAAATCAACAAATTAGTAACAAAATTAAAGATTACTGTGAAAAGGAAGGGATTCTGTTTACTGGAATGATTCCGTATGATAACATGGTGATTAAGGCAGTTAATCAGGGTAGAAGTATTATGGACTATGAATGCGAAGCAAGGGAAGCCATCAAAAAAGTATATCAGAATACAATCAAACACATAGAATTAACGGAGGAAAAATGAAAATAGCAGTTGCAAGCGAAGGAACAAATGTAACAGAACACTTTGGACATTGTGTCAATTTTAACATTTTTGACGTGGAAAACGATCAGATTGTCAAAAGCGAATCAATCCCTAATCCAGGTCATCGTCCTGGATTTTTACCCAATTTCTTAGGTGATCTGGGTGTAAATGTCATTATCTCTGGTGGTATGGGCGGTGGTGCAATTGACATCTTCAATTCAAGGGATATTGAAGTCATCGTCGGTGCAATGGGAGATGCCAGACAACTGGCTGAAAAATATATCAAAGGTGAACTGAAATCTACCGGATCTGTTTGTCATAGTCATGCACATCATGATGACAGTTGTGGTCATTAAATCGGTTTTTTTGAGATAATTTTATAATTCTCAATAACTCATTTCGAATTTTGTAAAAGACGTCCAATTTGGGCGTCTTTAATTTTAATCTCCAAAAAATTGTGATACACACTTGTGATTCGAAAGCGTCAAAAAGATCGCTAAAAAATCTTTTTTGAGATTCTGGTAGCTTTTTTCTGCCGTTCGCAAGCTGGTAGCTTGCGGTAAAACGATTCACAAGCTGGTAGCTTGCGGTACAAGCGTGCCAGATATATAAGTGATTAAAAAACATGGAAATATTTAAAAAAAGCGGTCTCATGAGATATTTGTCTTCATTTTTTAACTTACAAAAACACAATATGATATGGATTGATTTACAGTAAAAATCAGTTTAAAAGGATAACTCAAAAAAAAATCAAAAAAACTCAAAAAAAAGCTTGACTTTATATCATGTTTTGTCAATATTAGTCATGTTTGATCAAAAAATATCAAACAATCTCATATAAGTGATCGGCAAAATGCCTTGAATCAATAAGTTGAAAGGAGGAATCGTGTCTGGGGATTTTTTAGGAACCTTTGAAAATTCTGTCAATAAACAACGAATTATTATTCCAGCTCCGTTTAAAGCGAAATTTTCGCACGAAGCAGACCAAAGTGCTATTGTTACGATTGGACCTAATCAATCTATCGCGATATATCCTCTGGATAACTGGAAAAGTTTGAAAGAAAAGGCAGCAAACGGAGATGATCGGGCGAAAAGATTTTTAAATAACCTGATTGATTTCGCTTGTCCGGAGCAAGCACTTGAAGGTCCCGGCAGAATCAGAATCAGTGACGAGCTCCTGGATATTGCCAATATTAGTGAAACCGTGATTATTAAAGGTGAGGGTTCTTATATTACTTTATGGAATCCTGAGAAATTTAAAGAAATGCGTGTGCGTAAACTGAGTGCTCATCAAAGCGAATTTAACTCAATGGATTATCAATTATGACCTATCATGTCCCTGTAATGGTTAATGAAGTATTAGATTATATGAAACTTAAAGAGGGTGGTCTTTATGTGGATGCTACTTTAGGTGGAGGTGGTCATAGTTTTGAAATGTTATCCAGACAGTCAGGGATTCGATTAATTGGTTTTGATCAGGATCAGGATGCGATTGATTATGCAGGAAAACGACTGGAAGCATTTCATCATCAGGTCTCAATCATCAAAGATAATTTTAAAAATATGAGAACAAGGCTGGCTTTAGAGAAAATTAACTATATAGATGGTGCTTTATTTGATATTGGCGTCTCAACCTATCAGATTTCCAATCCGGAAAAGGGTTTTATGTTTATGGAAGATTCTCCTCTTGATATGAGAATGAATCAGGATAATCCTCTGACAGCAGAGCAAATCGTCAATGAATACAGTGAAGCGCAGTTAAAAGAAATCTTTTTCAATTTTGGAGAAGAAAACTTTTCTGCTCATATTGCAAATGCAATTGTGTATCACCGCAATGAGCGTCGGATTAGCAGAACTGGAGAATTAAGCGCTATTATCGATAAAAGTTTAAATCATATCAATCGAAAACATCAGGTTGAAATCAACAGTATAAAAAGTAAAGCCAGAATATTTCAGGCTTTACGAATTGCAGTAAATGATGAATTGGGTATATTAGAACAATCATTACTGGATGCCATTTACTGTTTAAGACCAGGTGGACGTTTACTTGTCATCTCATGGCATAGTCTGGAAGACCGTATTGTGAAACAATTATTTCAAAGAGAATCATTAGATTGTCTTTGTGATAAGAGTATTCCTCAGTGTATCTGCCAGCATAAAGCCTTAGTGAAAATAATGACCAAAAAGCCTGTCGTGCCTCAGGAAAATGAGATTTATGAGAATTCCAATGCACGCAGTGCTAAACTCAGAGTTGTAGAAAAATTAGGGAGGAAATGATGAAACCTGTGGTTGTTTGTGGAATTTTACTCTTGGTTCGTGTGTTTTTAATGCAGTTTAGTCAACATAGTGTGTTGATGAACTATCGTGAAATCAAGGAGTTAAAATCAGAATTAGTTGCCGCAAGAAATTGTAAGGCTGAGTTATTGTCGAAAAATAATCAGTTATGTTTAAGAGAACGTATTTGTAATTATGCTTCCAGTAATCTGGGTTTATTTAATCCGATTTCATCAGATTCAACCGCATCAGCTCGTATTTCTTATGTTCGTGAAAATAAGAAGAACGATAATGTGATGTATAGTTTAATTGATTTCATTTCACCAGAAGCTCAGGCACTAAATCCACAAAATGAATAGACGGCTTTATTTTCTCAAAATTATCATTTTTTTATTAGCCCTTTTATGGGCTATTTACTTGTTTATTGTGCAGATTTTTGACCCTTTTAATCTGTCATACAGACGTCAGATCAGATACAATCCCAGTAAGGAAATCAGTATTCCTGTCAGGGGAAATATTTATGACCGAAATGGAGAAATGTTTGCCAGTACCATTAAATTCTATCAGATAGATGTGGATCGGAACAAGGTTTTTAATTATAGCAAGAAGAAAAAAAAGAATCCTGCTGAAGTTTTTGATTACATTAGTACTGTGATTTGCAAGTATTCTGAAGAAGAAAAATCTAAAGTTCTCAATAAACTATTGAATAAAAAATCTAATACCGTTCTTATATCAAATTCAATCAAAGAATCGGAACTACTTAATATTACAAACGAACTTGAAAAAAAGAATTTGTCTGTAATCATCCCTTCTTTCAGATCAATGCAACGCATATACTCCAAAGGGAAATTAGGTGCCAGACTCTTAGGTCTGGTAAAAGAAATCCAGGATGAAAGTGATCCTAAAAACAGGTCGGTTTATCGAATGGAAGGTTTTTGTGGAGTTGAAGCTTCTTTTGATGAATATCTAAAAGGCGAATATGGCTGGAAAGAAACACTTTATGATGCCAATAAATCGATTGTGACTTATCCAGATCTTCAGGAAAAACCGGCAAAAGACGGTAATGCCGTGTATCTTACCATTGATTCAGAAATTCAGCAAATTGTCGAAGATAACCTGTGGGAAGGGATTAAAAAATATAATGCAGCCAATGCCATGGCTGTTGTCATGAATCCAAAAACCGGTGAAATTCTGGCAATGGCTGGTTTATCACGAAGTGATGGAAACACCAGTGAATCCTTAATACGTTCGAGTATGAACCTGCCTGTTACTCATCGATTTGAACCTGGCTCAACCATCAAACCATTTGTCTCATTGTTGGCGCTTGATAAAAAATTGTTTAGAACCAATGATTTAATTAATTGTGCAAGATACAATGTGGGCAGAAGAACAATTAAGGACAGTCATGAACTGGGTACAATCAGTTTTGAAGATATTATTGTGAAATCCAGTAATGTCGGTATTGCAAAGGTAGCAGAAAGAATTGGATCAGTTGAACTGTATAATCGTTATATCGCATTGGGATTTGGACATAAAACAGGTGCCAATATATACGGTGAGAGTGCCGGAAATTTGAAAAAATATACGGACTGGAGTGGATATACCCTTCATTCTCTATCCTTCGGACAGGAAATGACCGTTAATACGCTACAATTGACGAATGCCTACAGTACAATTGCCAATGGTGGAAAAGTATTGAGACCCTACATTTTAAAAGAAGTCAGAGATGCAAATAATAAATTGATAACAAAGACAGAACCAAAAGTCATTCGGACAATTTCTAATGCCAATAATATCAAACTTGAACAGCAATATTTGAAAAATGTAGTTGAAAGAGGAACAGCAACAACTACTCGTTTAAACTATGTATCAATTGGTGGTAAAACAGGTACAGCTGAGAAAAAGGCAGAAGGTTCAGCTGGATATGGTAAATATACCTATTCTTCTGTATTTTCTGGATTTTTCCCTGTCGAAGATCCTCAATATGCAATCACCGTTATGTTTGATGAACCAGATTATGCTTACCATTTTGGATCGATGTCTTCTGTGCCAACTTTTAAAAAAATAACAGAGCAAATCATTGCATTACCAACTTGTAAGTTAATTCCCAATATGAAACAGGGAAAACAGATCATGGTAAAAATGCCAGATGTCATGGGACTTAGTATTAGCGAAGCAAGAAGTAAACTGAATAAAAATAATATTAAGTATCAGATGATAGAAAATGACTTAAATGGAATTGTTATCAATCAGTTTCCAAAACCAGATGTCTCTTTTGACAGTGTGAATGAAGCAATTGTAGTCGTGGATAAAAAAGTAAATTTAAGCAAGCAGAAGATTGATACCTCTCAAATGCCAAACCTGGTGGGAATGACAGTCAGAAAAGCAATTAGTTTGGCAAAGAGTTTAAAGATTGAACTGGAAATTTCTGGGAGTGGAATCATTACCGCTCAATCGATTCAGCCAGGAGAAAAAATAAAATTTTTACAAAAATGTAAAGTGAAGGCAGAATGAGAAAGATAAAAGATTACGTTCAGATAATCAGAGAAGATGTGATTTATCAAAATTGCTGTTATAATGGCGTTACTTATCTAAATTCTCAGGATTTGCCTTTAGAATTATTAAATCAAAACATTGCCCATTTATCAGTTAATACGAAATCTGTTACTGAAAATGATATTTTTATTTGTATTAAGGGATATGCTGTTGATGGGCATGATATGGCTCAAGAAGCAATTCGAAAAGGTGCAATCGCATTGGTGGTTGAAAGAGAACTACCTTTAGATCATATTTTTCAGATAGTGGTAGAAGATAGCCGAAAAGCAATGGCAATTTTAGCCAAATATGAGTATCAAGCGCCTGCTGATTCATTTAAACTCATCGGTATTACCGGAACAAATGGTAAAACTACTACGGCCTGGCTGGTTATGCAGATTTTGATTGCCAAAGGATATAAAACCGGTATGATAGGAACAATCGGTTATTATATCAACGGTGTTCAGTATGAGTCAGAAAGAACAACACCAGATGTTATGGAGCTGAACCAGATTTTTTGTCAGATGCGAGATGCCGGAGTAGAATACGTGGTAATGGAAGTATCATCCCATGCAATTGCACTCAGCAGAGTATATGGATTAAAATTTGAAACAACTGCCTTTACTAACCTGAGTCAGGATCATCTCGATTTTCATAAAGATATGCAGGATTACGCAAATACGAAGTTAAAACTATTTACTGATCTCCAAGATAGAAAAGGGAATGCAGTGATAAACATTGATGATGCATTTGGTAAGGAGATAATCAGAGAAGCTGTTGGAAGTATTAAAACGCTTAGTCTAAATAATCATAACAGGGGAGTTTATCCTAATCTATATTTGGCTCAGGATATATGTTTTGATATTCAAAAGAGCGCTTTTACACTTAGTATTGATAAACTAGAAAAGAGATTTGAAACGAGTTTAATTGGTGACTACAATATTCAGAACTGTATTACCGCAATTGCCATAACCGATGATATTGAAGATAAATCCGGAATTGGGATAGAAGAGATTATACGCACAATTAAGCCTGCAAAGGGGAGGATTGAATCTGTTCAGAATCATCAAGGGATAGGCATATATATCGATTATGCCCATACGCCAGATGCAGTAGAAAATGTATTAAAGAATTTAAGCAGATGTAAACCACAACCCAATAAACACATAGAGAGAAAATCCAGAATCATAACTTTGCTGGGTGCTGGTGGTAATCGTGATAAAATGAAGCGTCCATTGATGACTAAAGCGGCTTTAAAATATTCCGATTTGCTCATTTTGTGTGATGATAATCCGCGAGATGAAGTCCCTTCAGAAATAATTCTGGATATGCTATCCGGAATTGAAACGACTGATCAGATTTTGATTCTCAGAGACAGAAAAAAAGCAATTCATCAAGCACTTAAACTGGCTAAAAAAGGGGATATTGTTCTGATTGCAGGTAAAGGCCATGAAACCTATCAGGAAATAAATGGAGTTAAATATCCATTCAATGAATGTGATATAGTGAATGAATTTCTCTCAATGCCTGATTTGGATGAGCATGATGACGAAAAACTGAGTATTGAAGTCGATATAATGAATTTTAGTCTGTGGTTTGCACATGAGTTTAATACAGAGAGTCTTAAAACCTTTAAATCCATCGATTTTATTAGTACAGATTCACGAAAAGTAAAAGAAAATACCTTGTTTATCGCATTAAAAGGTGAAAAGTTTGATGGGGCTGATTACTGCGAATCAGTTTTAAAAAATGAAAGCGTATTTTGTTTGATAAATCAAAATTATGCAAAGGCAGATGAGTTAAAAAAACAATATCATGACAGGATTATTTGTGCAGCAGATACTCAGAA
>ERZ795059.5506-NODE-5506-length-11470-cov-13.824442_pt1 | contig 11470 bp, 7 predicted proteins | sample MGYA00375143_ERZ795059 | MGnify/ENA primary metagenome ERZ795059 (study PRJEB30188, sample SAMN05720168) | activated sludge metagenome | isolation source: Anaerobic digester | place: USA | collected 2015-01-07 ... | reverse complement strand
CTACGAAATAGCCGGATTTTCACCAATACCTACCGGAAAATTTTCCTTATTTGAGGAACATCATGGTGCGCTTTTCTTCAAAGTTGTTGATGCGCATCGTATAGATGTACATGCCGCTCGGCAGGGGCTGACCGTAGTCGTTGCGGCCGTCCCACACCACCATGTGCGCCCCGGCATTGAGCTGCCCGGCGACCAGGGTGCGCACCGACTCACCGCGGACGTTAAAGACGGTCAGAGTGACGCGACCCGCCTCCTTGAGGCTGAAGCTGATCCGGGTTTCGGGATTGAACGGATTGGGATAGTTCTGTTCCAGAACATGTTCCGTCGGAACCGAGACTACCGCGCTGACCGGGCCATGGGTGTTGAGCCGGCCCTTGTAATCGACGTCGACCAGCTTGTAGAAATAGTCGGTCGAGGGCTTGAGCTCCCGTTCGTCAATGTACTGGTAGCTCCGCACCGATGAGGTGGTGCCGGCGCCCTGGATCATCTCATTGTTCACCCGGACATAGGTTCCGTTTTCGCTCTCGGAGCGGTACACGTGGAAGCCCAGGTTTTCGGTTTCGGACTGGGTGACCCAGTTGAGGATGACCCGTCCCTGGACGCTCCGTGCGTTGAACGAGGAGAGCTCGACCGGGACCAGAATGTGGACCTGGGCGCAGGCGATGTTGTTGGCGAGGTCGGGATCGAAGGAGAGGCTGCTCACCGTGACGCAGTTGTCCATTCCGCCCAGTTCCTCGGTGGTGCGCATTCTGACGCGATAGCTGACCGACGCGCCGACCGGCAGAACCTCTTCCCGCCAGATGATCGGATTGGGCCCTTCGTCCTGAGTGCGGGTTGCTTCGATGAACTCGAGGCCGTCCGGCAGGTTGTCGATGAGGGTGATGCCGTGGGCGTCGTCCGGGCCGTGGTTGGTGAGAGTGATGACGAAGGTCAGGGAGTCGCCGCGGTAGATATAGCTGCGGCTGTCCTCGATCACCTTGGCGATCTCGAGATCGGATTCAGCGTTCTCGACCACGCCCGCATCCCAGGAGGGATAGGCGGTGTGGCTGGCGACCGTGAATTGATCGGTGCGGCCGTTGACCGGATTGGCATCGGAGTCGGCTGCATCATCGCCGCTGTTCCAGGCGGTAAAATGGAATCCCGCCGGCAAGGTGAAGATGACGCGGTAGCTGCCCGGTGCCATGTCCGCGAAGAGATAGGCGCCGTTGTCGTCGGTGGTGGTCGCACTGACGGCGGCATCGTCAGCGCCGGTGACGAGACGGACGGTAACATGAGCCATGCCTGGCTCGCCATCATCCTGCTGGCCGTTCTTGTTGAGATCGTTCCAGACCCGGTCGCCGATGGTGATATGGCTGTTAACCGGGGGCACATAGGCCGCCAGGCCGGCATCGATGGTCAGGTAGGCGGTATTGGCGACCACATCAAAGGCTTCACTGCGGCCGCTTTCGGGGATGATGTCCGAGTCGACGGAGGTATCGACGCCCTGTTTGAGCAGGGAGAAGATGTAACCGGCCGGCTGGACCACCTCGATCATGTAGGCGCCGGGGGCCATATCCTTGAACAGGTAGAGACCTTCGGCGTCAGTGGTGTCTTTCGCGACCAGGCTCTGGTCGATCCCGCTGAGGAGATTGACGAAGAGGCCGGCCATGCCCGTCTCGCCGTCATCCTGAAGGCCATTGCGGTTGGCATCATTCCAGACCCGATCGCCGATGGTGATGTTGCTGACGACAGGGGGCTGGAAGGGAGCGAAACCGGCGTCGACGCCCGGATAGCTGTGGTTGGAGAGGACGCTGAAAGCCTGGCTCTTGCCGCTCTCCGGGAGGATGTCCGAGTCGACGGTGCGGTCATCGCCCTGCAAGGGCAGGGTATAGTCAAAGCCGGCGGGCTGGATGACCTGGAGGATATAGGAGCCGGGGGCCATGTCGGCGAAGAGATAGCGGCCTTCGGTGTCGGTCTGTCCGGTCATGACCAGGCTCTCATCGGCGCCGCTGAGCAGGTTGATGGTGATCGCTTCCATTCCTGGTTCGCCGGGATCCTGCAAGCCGTTGCGGTTGCTGTCCTGCCAGACCAGATCGCCGATGCGGATGTTGCTCACCTGGGGCGGCTCATAGGGGGTCAGTCCGGCGTCCCACATGGCATAGCTGGCGCCGTTGAGGACAAAGAGCGCCGGGGTGCGACCGTTGACCTGGTCGACATCGGAGTCGCGCTCATCGGCGGCGTCCTGATTCGGGATGGTCCAGGCATAGCCTTCCGGCAGCACGAATTCGATCATATAGGAGCCGGCGGGCATGTCCGCAAACTGATAAAGGCCGTCCGCATCGGTGAGATCGGACTGGACCAGGGTCTGGTCCACGCCGCTGAGGAGATGGACGGTGATGCCCTCCATGCCGGGTTCGTTCTCGTCCTGGAGGCCGTCGCGGTTGCTGTCACGCCAGACGCGGTCGCCGATTTTGATGCCGCTGGCGTTCGGATACTCCTGCTGCACGCGGACGATGACGCAGCTCGAGTTGTCGATCAGGTCCACATCCTTGTTCGGGCTGGAGACCCAGGCGCAGTTCTCGAGTTCACCCAGGACGCTGGTGGCGCGGGCCCGGACCTGGTAGGTGCGGGATTCCCCGGCGGGCAGCAGGGTCTCGATCCAGAGCAGCGGGCTGGGGCCGGCGTCGTAGTGGCGATCCACCGAGAGCAGCTCGAGGGCGGCGGGCAGATTGTCGACGACACGGACGTTGGCGGCGTCATGGGGTCCATTGTTGGTGACCGTGATGGTGAAGAGCAGCTCCTCGCCCGGCACCAGTTCAAGATCCCCGCCCTCCACGTTTTTGGTGACCGAGAGGTTGGAGAGGTGTTTCGGGATCATGCCGGCGTCGAGATTGAAGCGGGCCTCATTGGCCTGGAGGAAAAAGACCCCGGTTCTGCCGGTGAAGGGATCCGCATCGGAATCCACCTCGCGGTCGCTGCCGACGCGCGGAGCAGTGAAGAAGAAATACTGGGGCAGCTGATATTCCAGTTTGTAATTGCCGGCCGGGACATCCTTGAAAGTGAAGATGCCGTCCAGGTCGGTGGTGGTGGTGCGGATCGCCATGTTGGTTTCACCGGTGAGCAGGCGCACGGTGGCATTGGCAATGCCGGTCTCATCAGCGTCCTGCAGACCGTTCTGATTGGCGTCAAGCCAGACCCGGTCGCCGACTATGCCGCGGTGGATGGTGGGCGGGCCGTTGAAGAGCAGGTCGTCCGGCCAGAAAATGAACTGATTGCCCTGACGCACGACCGGCGAGGGGTGATAGGTGGTGACCACCGCCTGCCACCAGCCGGCTTCGGGATTGACGATAATATCGCTGCCGCCCTGCAGGGGCAGATGGGAGGAGGGGGGATTGCTGTTCCACATCCCGTCCTCGGTCAGGGTGCCGGCATATTCGACTCCGCTCGGGCTGATGTATTTGAGGGCGCAGCCGTCCTTCTCCAGATCGAAAACGAGGAGGCGAAGGGAGTCGCGCTTGCCGACATTGAACCAGAAGGTATTGGTCAGATCGCCCTCGCCGACGAACTGGAAGGCAGTGCGCTGGGCATAGAGCTTGATCTCATTGCCGTTGGCCGTCAGCTTGTCCGCATTGCCGTCCTCGACGCCGATCTTGTAGCCGTTCTCATCATCTCCGGCCACCTGAGCCGTGATCTTGTACATGCCGGGGCCGAAATCGCCGGCACGCAGGGCGTGAAAGGAGACCCACTGCTGGCTGGTCGTCACATCCCCGCCTGTGTAGGTGCGGCTGACGATGAGGGAGCCGTCGGGGGCGTAGAGCGCAAACTCCGTATCCTCCCAGCCATTGCCCTTCTGCTCATCAGAGTCGGTGGCGCTCTCCGGATTGTTGCTGAAGGACTCGGGGTCCCAGAGCTGCAGATTGATCATAAAATCGGGATTCACTCCGGCGGGGATCTCCAGCCAGAAGATGTGCGGGGAGTTGCCATAGTCTGGATGGGTCCAGTAATCCCCGTCATCGAATTCGGAACCGGGACCATTGGTCTGCATCAGGACGTTGTCCTTGCTCGGCAGCACCACCTGTCCGGCTTCAGCCGCAGGTGCGAATGCCATGGCGAGGAACAGCGCGAAAACCAGAAGCATGAGCCCGGCTCTGATGCCGTGTTGCCTATTCATTTGCTCCATTTCAAGTCTCTCCTATCTGTCATTGTATGCGCTTTGCTGCTTGACGCAGGCTGTCATGAAGAAGAGCCGCCTGCACTGCTCTTTTCAGGTAAATCTGATCACCGCCTCCCTGTCCGGCACCTCCTTTCGTTGTTCAACTCGCAAAACCTATATGATTTCAGTTACACATGTCATCTATCTTTGTCGAAAACCGGGGCTGCAGCAGGCTTTTTAGAGCCATTCAAGATAAGTATAATCAACAGGATAAATTGTGCAACGCGCGCCCTTTCACCAGGCTATTGCTCAAAAAGCATGCCATGATGGCGCGGCAGTCCTGCGGATAAAAAATTGGTGCAAAAAAGGCGGGAAATCTGTACATTTTCCAGATGGGCGCCTGGCCTGTCACCGATTCCTGCATCCTGTGGAGGGAGATACCATGTACACGATCAAGTTTATAGAAGGGGAGAAGATCTATCTGCGCCCCTACGCGGAGAGCGACCTCGATCTGGTCCAGTGCGGCAAAAACGATCCCCTGGTGCGCGAGACCCTCTTCCTGGCCTTCCCCCAGACCCTGGAACAGGTCCGGGCCGAGATGAACAGCTGGAGCACCACCAGGGAGACGGTTCTCTTCACCATCTGCAGCAGAGAGAAGGACAAGCCGGTGGGGCAGACCGCCTTCGTGCGCATCGACCTCGTCAGCCGTGCAGCGGTCTTTTACCTGGCCCTCTACGACAGCGGGGAGTGGTCGCGGGGCTACGGCGGGGAGGCGACGAGGATGATGATCGACTACGGCTTTAACATTCTGAATCTTAACCGCATCCAGCTCCACGTCAGCTGCGAGAACGAGCATGCCGTCTCCGCCTATAAAAAGGCGGGCTACTCTATTGAAGGCACGCTGCGGCAGGCGATGTATCATCACGACCGCTATGTTGATTTCTATGTGATGGGGATTCTGCGCGAGGAGTATTACCGCAGGGGGTGAGGCGAGGCCTCAGGGGCATAAAAAAAGCCGCCTCACGGTGCGGGAGAGGCGGCAGCTGGAAACAGGAGGGTCGGCAAGAACGGACTAGTTTGTCGGCCTGCGGCGGAGGGTGCTGAAGATGATGGCGATGCCGATGGCGATCAGCATGAGCGGCCAGTAGTCGAAGAGATAGCTGATCCTGAACCAGTCGACATGCAGGTCATCCAGGATGGCGACGCCGCCGAAAGTGGTGAGGATGAATCCGGGGATGAGGACGCCCCAGTCCTTGGGCTTGCTGGCATAGAGGGCGAAAAAACTGAGGCCGAAGGCGAGCAGGAGGATGCTCCAGAGATTGACGCTCCAGAATGAATCGACGATGCCGTAGTTTTTCAGAAAAGTGAAGAGGCCGCAGATGAGCAGGAAACAGGCCCAGAAGGCCTGGCTTCTGTCTCCTTTGGCCACCGAGACGATCGCCATGGCCGCCAGGAGCAGCAGGGCGATCGGATAGCTCTCCTCCCAGCCGAAATCGAAAAACCCCATGCGCTTGAAGAGCAGACCGGCGCCGATGAGGATCAGAATGAGGCCCAGGACCAGGTTTGAATCGTGTTTTTTCATGAGAATTCCCTTTGTCAGCTGTGATACGGGATGTTCCTGCCCTTATTAACGTAAATCCGCAGGGATTGTTTCACTGCTCTCTCTTTTCCTCTGCCGTCCGCCCCATTTCCGCGGCTGCGGCCTCGTCGCCGCCCTCACACCTCACATCCGACTCTTACCTGGTCTCGGCCTCCCCGGTCATCGGCACAAAGCGCACCGGGATGAGTTCCCGGCGCGAGAGCTGCCCCTCAAGGCTGCGCTGGATGAGAACCAGCTCCTGATAGTGTCCCCCAAGGGGAAGGATCATGCGGCCCCCGGGGGCAAGTTGTTCGACCAGGGGATTGGGGATGTTTTCAGGTGAGGCGGTGAGCATGATGGCGTCGAAGGGGGCCTCTTCGGGCCAGCCAACAAAGCCGTCGCCGCAGCGCACCTCGACGTTGCTGAAGCCGAGGCGGCCCAGGGTGGCGGCGGCCTCGCGGCAGATGGGCTCAACGATCTCAATGGTATAGACCACCCGGGCGAGGCGGCTGAGGATGGCCGCCTGATAGCCGGAACCGGTGCCGATCTCCAGCACCTTGTCGCCGGGCCTGATGCCGAGCTTTGCGGTCATGTAGGCGACGATGAAGGGCTGGGAGATGGTCTGCTCATAACCGATAGGCAGGGGATGGTCCTCGTAGGCGAGGTGGCGGTCTCCTTCCGGGACAAAGAGGTGGCGGGGCACGCTTTCCATTGCCGCCAGCACGCTGGAGTCCTGTACGCCGCGGGCGCGGATCTGCCGGTCGACCATGGCCAGGCGTTGCTCGCGCCAGAGATTAGGGTCAGAAAGGTTCTGGGGAAGGGCTTCTTTCTCCTTTTTCATACAGGTGCTCCCGGATAAAAAAAAGAGGGCGAGGATTGCTGCGAGTGGTTTGTTATTCACACCGGTTCTCCTTGTCATGCGGCCGGGCGCAGAGGGCGATGGCGAGCGCCCCGGCCAGATTGGCGGCTGCCACCAGCCCGAGGGTGCGGGCGAAGCCGAAGAGGGGCACCCAGAGGCCGCCGATGAGCAGGGCGCCTGCGGCTCCGCCGACCAGATCGGCGCCGTTGACGCTTCCCCAGCGCCCGCTGCCGCCGCAGCGGGCGTGGAGGCCGCTGAGCAGGGGAAAGAGCGCCCCGGCAAGGCCGCTGACCGCGAGGAGTGCAGCATAGAAGAGTGGCGGCCAGGGGCGGGCGCTGAGCAGGCCGAAGAAGGGGGTGAGGACGAGGGCGCTCAGGGCAATCAGAAGGAGCAGGAGGAGGGGGAGAAGAAATCCCCTCCGTTCCCTGCGCAGAGCCAGCCAGCCCCCGCCGGCCATACCGGCCATAAAGGCGGCAAGGGCAAGTCCGATGGCGGCGTAGAGGTTGCCGAAGATGTTCTGCATGGCCATGATGAAGAGCACATCGAAAGCGGTGGCGGCCATGCCGACGGAAAAGGCGGCGAAGAGGAGGGCCCGGCGTACGGCGGCCTCATGGCTGCGGCCGTGTGGAGCCGCCTTCCGCTGGAGGGCAGGCAGAAGCAGGAGGGTGAGGATGGTGACCCAGATCAGCAGCAGTCTGGCATAGCCCAGTCTCTCGATGGCGAGCAGGAGGGTTCCTCCTCCCTGGATCATCTTTTGCCAGAGGAGCAGGTCGATGAAGTAGACTACCGGCTGGAAATCGAGATTGCGCCGGGGGGGCGCGCTGGCGAGCCGGTTCTCGAGTTCGGAGATACGCTCCGCAGGCAGCATAAAGGCGAACATCGAGGGATAGAAATAACTGAGGGCGAGTTTTTTCTCTTCAAAACGGCGCGCCAGCTCATCCGGGTCGGCTGTAATGCGGCTGTGCACCCCGGCCAGGAAGAGGGCCTCTCCGCCGGGGATCACGATGATCTCTGTAAAAAATCGCCGCAGCCCGCTATAGATGGAGCTGTTGAGGCGCAGCAGCTCCGGGCCGAGATAGTTCTCGCCCGAGGGTACGTTGAGCAAGGCCAGCACCCCACCGGGCAAGAGCCGGCTTTTGGCGAGGGCGAAGAACTCCTCAGTGTAGTAGCGGTTGGCGAGGGCGCCGGAGGGCCGGCCGGCGTCAACGATGATGAGGGCGTAGCGGCGATCGCTGCGCTGCAGAAAATGGCGGCCATCGGTGAAACGCAGGGTCAGGCGGGGGTTCCGCCAGGCCGCGGCCAGTGAGTCGGGGAGCGCGTTCAGCGCGAGCCTGCCGGCCTCCTCGTCCAGTTCGATGCAGGTGACGGAGGCCTCGGGATAGCGCGCCAGTTCGGGGGCAAGGCCGCCCAGGCCGCCGCCGATGAGGAGGATCTCGCCGGGGCTGGGCAGGGACTGGTTGATGAGCAGAGCTGCATCGGCCTGGCTGTCGACCGGATTCGGGAGGGTGGCCTGCAGGGCGCCGTTGCTGAAGAGGCTGGTGGCGCCATGCCAGTCGACCACCGCCAGCTCGCCGTGTCTGGAGGTGGCGCGCGCGCGCAGATCCATGCCGGGGGCGAAGGAGCGCCAGTAGGCGGCGGCCCTGTTTTGCTCGATGCCGGGCGCATTCAGGAAGAGCATCACCAGGAGGAGTCCGGCGAGCGGATGCCATCCTCGCCAGCCCAGACGCCATCCCGCCATGAGGAGCAGCAGCAGGGCGGCAGCCAGCAGGGCCTGCACGGGCGAGGTCCAGCGCACCAGAATGAAGGTGAAGAGGAGGCTGCCGGCGACGCAGCCGGCGGCGTCCCAGACATAGACCAAAGCCGCCGGATTGGCGGAAGCGGGTGCGGCGGCGCGCGCCAGCAGGGTGAAGGAACAGCCGAGGGGAAAGGCGACGGGAACTATCGTGAGCAGGGAGAGTAAAAAGAGGTGATTCGTCGTCAGGTAGCCGGCCGCGGGCACACGGAGAATGGTGCGGGCTCCGGGCAGGAGAAGAAGAGCGGCGATCGCAGCGGTCAGGGCGGCAGCCTGCAGCAGAAGGGTGAAAGGCAGGAGTGGGCCGGGACGGGAGGAGATGAGCCGGTTGCCCAGCCAGCTTCCCAGTCCGGAGGTGGCCATCCAGACGGCGAGGATGAGTCCCACCAGCAGCTCATTGCCCCAGAAGATGGCCATGAAGGCGCGCAGCAGCACGATCTGCGCCAGCATGGCGATCCCCCCCAGCAGCATGGCGACGGGCTTGACGGAAGTCATTATTTCCCTCTCGAGTTTGCCGCACTGTTTCCAATTTATGAAAAATAGGCGCATAAACAAAGAAAAACGAAAACTTGACTTGCTATTTTCCACAACTTTGTTAAATTTGAAATTTACACTAAGCAGTAAAACGGGAGGCAGGGATGAAGAGAGGATGGATAGTGGTGGCGGCGGGATTGGCAGTGGCAGCACTGCGCTGTTCGGATCCAGCCAAGCCGGAGGCATCCGTGCCCGAGCCGCCGGCGATGGCCGCCGTCAGCGGGCCGGCATCGGTGAACGCACCGCCGCAGATCGCGCAAAAGGCGGGCGAGATCCTCACCTACTTTAATTTTGTGCAGACGACCCTGGGCGACCTGAGCGGATCAGATCCGGCGGTCAACAGCAATATCTACCTGTGGGAAATCCCCACCGGCAGCGGCACGATCGTGAAAAAGATCAAAGCCGTCAGGCGTTCGGACGGTTCCGTCGACTGGACGGTGGTTTTGAACGGGCAGCTCGCGGACAGCACGCGCTACAACGACCGCCAGCTTTTTATCGGCAAGGCAGCCGAGGATAATCGCTCGCAATCCTGGACCTTTTACGATCTGCTCACAGGCGCCATCACCCACAAGATTTCGTGGAACCGGGATAAAAACGGCGCCTTGCAGCTGGATGACACTTTCGCTGCCCTCAATGCGGTCTGGCATCTGGACAACGCCAGGGACGGCTCGGGCAGCTATAGCTTCACCCTGGGGGGCGTCAAGCAGTTCACCGCCACCTGGCGCGGGGACGGTTCGGGAAGTTTTGTCGATCACACATCCTCGGGCGCGGCGGAGAGCTGGGAGTGAACAGCGCCTCCCCGGCGGAGGCATCAGGCGGAATCAGAGATGCAAAAAGAGGATGAGATATTGGCGGGAGGGGGCGACCCTCCCGTTTTTCGACGGGCGATAGTGGCGGTCGCCCTTTCGCCCAGTATTCAGGCGGTTCTCAATCAATCCCAGCGCATCCTCAAGATCCTGGGGGCCAGGCCGGTTCTGCTGCACGTCGGCCAGGATACCCCGGCAGCGCGGGCAAAACTTCAAAAGGCCATCGCCGCCTCCCGCTTTGCCGAACTGGCGCCCGAACTCATCATACAGCCGGGGCAGCCGGCCGAGGCCATCGCCGCGGCGGCCTATCAGCAGCGCGCCGATCTGATCATCACCGGCGCGGCCAGAAAAGAGAGCCTGCTCCGTCATTTCATCGGCTCGGTCGCCCCTCATCTCGCCCGTCAAACCCCCTGCTCCCTGCTGATGATGGCCGGAGCATCGGATGATCGGAGTTCCTTCACCCGCATCCACTGCGAGGTCGAGTATGACCGCCCCGCCCACTTCGCCATCGAGGCGGCCATGGGCATCGCCCGGCGCATGCACAGCCGTGAGCTGGTTTTGACCCACTCCTTCCAGGTGGAGGAGTGGGAGGGCAAAGGCAAAACCGCACCTGTGAACGGCGAGATCCGGCGGGTTTACCACCATCAGGATATTCGGTTGAAGCGTTTTCTCACCCGCTATCCTGCCAACGGCCTGCGCCTGCGCACTCAGTGCATCCACGAACTCTCCCTCGCCAGCACCCTGGACTTCGCCCGTGACATCGCCGCCGATCTCATGGTCATTCCGGGCCCCCGGCGGCAGAGCGGCATCTGGGACCGTCTCTTCGGTGAGAATCTCGAACAGCTCTTCAAGAGCCTCTCCGGCGCCATCCTGCTCACGCGCAGAACACGCTACCGCCCGCGCGGTTGATTTCTCTTTGGCTCACAAAAAAAGCCCGCTTCTTTAAGGGAGGCGGGCTTTTACTTTTAATGACGGCGCCGGGGGCGAGTGACCTGCTATTTTTTGCGCACCCAGAGGGAGAGGGTTCCGGGGCCCCTGCCGGCCGATTCAAGCACGAAAAGGGAATCGTTTGACGGCGAGATCGCGAGGGCTTCGGGGGCATTGAGGGGGGGATTTCCGCCGCTCAAATGGGCAAGCAGCCGGCCCGAACGGTTAAAGATGGTGATGACCCCGCGCTGGGGATGAGGCACATAGACCGCGTCGCTGGAATCGCGCCCGACCTTGCCGTCGCCGGCATCCGCCGCCTCGAGATCCTTGACCCGCCAGTAGCGCGCCAGATAGCCCTCAATTGCTCCGTTCCAGCACTGCACCCCGCCGCTGGTCTGGTCGGAGATATAGACCTGGCTGCCGTCCCTGAGCACGGCGATATCGGTGCCGGTGTGATCGATGCCGAAGGGGCTGCCGCTGATCTCGATTCCGAGCGGGCTGAGGACGTGCCAGCGCGTCGAGTTCTCCTCGAGCAGGAAAAACCGCCCTTCGCGGTCGCAGTCAATCCCGCTGGCCGGGAAATCAAGGGCAATGCCCGGCATGGGGATGCCGTTTTCAGCCTGGAAGCGGTAGAGCATGCGGGGCTCTTCCTCGGTGAGGACGCAGATGAGGTTGGGGGGCGCAAAAGCCAGGGCGCTGATGATCCCGAGGGGGTGGCTCCTGAGATCATTGTCGAGTGCGTGCTGGATGGGTGAGAAAGAGGCCGGCCGGCCGCGGCTGTCGAGGATGGTCAGGGCCGGGGTGTTGAGCGAGCCCACCCAGAGCTGTCCCCGGCCGTCGG
>ERZ795059.5504-NODE-5504-length-11472-cov-6.373829_pt1 | contig 11472 bp, 12 predicted proteins | sample MGYA00375143_ERZ795059 | MGnify/ENA primary metagenome ERZ795059 (study PRJEB30188, sample SAMN05720168) | activated sludge metagenome | isolation source: Anaerobic digester | place: USA | collected 2015-01-07 ... | reverse complement strand
CTCTTCCGATCTCATGGAAGACCCGATCGGCGTGCCCATGCTTCCCGGGTGGGTGCGTATACGCGCGGCGCTGCCCGGTTTCCAGAAAAAATTCAAGCAGGCTGTCGAGGAAGACAATTCGTAAAAAAGCAAATATCATGAACGCACGTATGCCGTATCTTGCATTACTGGCGGTTTCTGTATTAATTGTTATGCCGAACTGTTTACCGGAAAAAGGCGATTCGGCATCAAGGGTCCGGATTGTTTTTAAGCATGGTAAAATTTCAGGCGACCCGGAAGATTTCAGGCTGTTGCTGCGTCACTTCGAGAGACGGAATCCCGGGATATCAGTAAGGGATGAGACGCTGCCGGCATCGACCGATGAACAGCACCAGTTCTATGTGACAAACCTCGAGGGGGGGCGCGCCGATTTTGACGTGTTCAGCATGGACGTCATCTGGGTGCCCGAGTTTTCGAGGGCGGGATGGCTGATGGATGTTTCCGATATACTCCCGCAGGAGGAACGGCTCGATTTTTTTCCCGGTCCGATCCGGGCCATTTCATTTGATAATCGCATATTCGCAATACCCTGGTATATTGACGCGGGATTGATGTTTTACAGAAAAGACATGCTCGCGAAATACGGTTATTCGCCACCAGAAAAATGGGCTGATCTCGTAGTCATCTCACGGGCTGTGATGTCCAGAGCCCCCGGACTGTACGGGTTTATATGGCAGGGAAAGCAATATGAGGGGCTCGTATGCAACGCCCTCGAGTTTATTTGGAGCAATAATGGAGACATTATCGATGGCGACAGACTGGTGATCAATAGCAGGGAGAACATCTATGCCCTGCGGTTCATGCGTGATCTGATATACCGCTACAGGGTCTCACCCTCGCTGGTGACGACAGCGACGGAAGAACCATGCAGGCATATATTCGGGAAGGGCAAGGCTGTTTTCATGAGAAACTGGCCCTACGCGTGGAACCTGTTCAACGCGGCAGGCTCCCCGGTGAAGGGAAAAGTCGGTGTAACTGTTCTCCCTTCGTTTAAAATAGGCGGGTCGTGCTCCACACTCGGCGGCTGGCAGCTGGGAATAAACAGAAATACAAAACATCCCGGCGAAGCAAGAAAACTCATCAAGTTCCTGACTTCACCGGAATCGCAAAAGGCACTCTCGCTGGCGGCGGGATATTACCCGGTACGGAAATCATTATACCGCGACCGGGACCTGTTAACAAAGCAGCCTTTTTTGCCTGGGCTGTTCCGGGTTTTCATGAAGGCGCGCCCCCGGCCGGTAACTCCCTACTACATGATGATCTCCCAGGTGCTGCAGCCTGAGTTCAGCGCGGCAATAACAGGCATACGGTCACCGGAGGCGGCCCTGACATCGGCACAGAAACAGATCGAACATATTCTCGAGGCTGATCATGAAAGATAGAGAAGGGGGTATCCGGTACGTCGCGCCTGCGCTAATTGTCCTGACGCTGGTAACCGTATACCCGGTCCTATACGTTTTCTATCTCAGCCTCTATAGAAAGCTGCTCATTTTTAATATATCAAAATTCATCTCTCTTGATAATTACCTGTTCCTCATCCGTGATGAACGGTTCTGGAACGCGTTTAGGAATACCGTTTACTTTACCGGGCTCTCCGTTGCGCTGGAGCTGCTCCTGGGGCTTGGCATTGCCGTATTGCTGAACAGGTCCTTCAGGCTGAAAGGCGCCTCCCGGGCGATAGTGCTTATCCCCTGGGCGATCCCGACGGTCGTCTCCGCGAGGATGTGGGAGCTGATGTTCAATACGGATTACGGCGTTGTAAACTATCTGCTGGACGTAAGCATTAACTGGCTGGGAAGCCCCTCCTGGGCAATCCATGCGGCCATATTCGTAGACGTGTGGAAGACGACCCCTTTTGTCGTGATACTTCTAACGGCAGGGTTCCAGGTCATCCCGAGAGAGCTGTACCATGCGGCCAGGATTGACGGCGCCGGACCCTGGCAGGTGTTCAGGTCCGTTACCCTTCCGCTGCTCCTGCCGGTAATCCTGGTGGTGCTACTGTTCAGGACCCTTGACGCCTTCAGGGTGTTCGATGCCGTTTACGTGCTTACCGGCGGAGGGCCCGCCAACTCGACTGAAACGATGTCGATTTACGCGTACAAGGTCCTGTTCCAGACCCTCCAGTTCGGATACGGCTCGGCCCTTTCACTGGTCGTATTTTTCTGCACCGGCTGCATCAGCATCTTTTACATCAGGCTCATGACGGGGAGGAGGACATGATTAAACGAGCGGGTTTTTATGCGTTGCTGGCGGTTGTTATGCTCTACTGCGCCGGGCCGCTGGCATGGCAGCTGATAACCAGCATCAAGCCTTCCGGGGAGATTGCGGTCCTGCCGCCCCTGGTGTCAACGAACCCCACGGCGGCGCATTATCTGTCTGTTTTTCATGACTACTCCTTTGCACGTTATATCCTCAACAGCCTGATTGTTGCGGGATCGACCACGATTCTCTCGCTCCTGGTCGGTTCAATATGCTCGTTCGGCCTTGCGAAGCTCAGGGTCCCTTTCGCGTCGCTGGTCCTGGCTTTTATACTTTCAGTGTCGATGTTCCCACCCATCGCCACGGTAAGTCCCCTGTATATTATCATCCGCACCCTGGGGTTGAGGGACACCCTGGCGGCGCTTGTCATGACCCACACGGTTTTTTCACTGCCCCTCACCGTATGGGTCCTCACGAATTTTTTCAGGACCGTCCCCGATGATATCTACCATGCGGCGCGCATCGACGGGTGCCGGCCCTTCCAGGTATACTGGAAAATAATGCTCCCGCTGTCGCTGCCGGCCGTTTATACCACGGCGATTCTTGTTTTTATTTTTTCGTGGAACGAGTTCCTTTTCGCCCTTACCTTCACGTCATCATCTGCGAGGACCGTCCCGGTTGCCATAGCCCTGTTCCCCGGGATCCATGAAATGCCGTGGGGTGAGATAGCGGCCGCATCGGTGATTGTGACCCTGCCCATTATTCTTCTCGTGCTTTTTTTTCAGCGGAAGATCGTAGAGGGTTTGACTTCGGGAGCGGTGAAAGGATAGCGGTATGGCAGAAATACGGATAATCGGCGTGCAGAAGAAATTCGGCGGCTCGGTCATCATAGATGACCTGGATCTGGTGATCGGTGACGGTGAATTTTTCACCATCGTCGGCCCCAGCGGGTGCGGCAAATCGACGATACTCAACATGATCGCCGGACTGGAGGCGGCAACGGGAGGAAGCATACTCTTTGATGGCGCAACGGTAAACAACGTCTCCCCGCAGGAGCGTGACGTCGCCATGGTCTTTCAGAATTACGCGTTGTATCCCCATATGACGGTCTTTGAAAACATGGCCTTTCCCCTTCGAATGAAAAAAGCTCCGAAAAGCGTGATTGCCAGGGAAGTGGGCAGCGTGGCCGGACTTCTCGATCTTGACGGCCTCCTCGGGAGAAAGCCGAGGGAGCTTTCAGGCGGCCAGCGCCAGCGCGTGGCCCTCGGAAGGGCCATTATCAGGAAGCCGAGGGTCTTTCTCATGGACGAGCCCCTGTCAAACCTTGACGCGCAGCTCAGGATTGCCATGAGGTCGGAGATCAAAAAGCTTCATGATCAATTGAAGACCACGACCGTGTATGTGACCCACGACCAGTCCGAGGCGCTGGCTGTCTCCGACAGGATCGCGGTGCTGGACCGGGGGAGGATCCAGCAATGCGAAACGCCCCGCGCGGTGTACGAGAGGCCGGCGAATGCCTTCGTGGCGGGATTCATCGGGAGCCCGCAGATGAATTTCTTGGACGGATCAATCGGCGGCAGGGGGGGTCGTGTGATATCCTGCGACGGCTTGGAGCTCAAAACCCGGCAGGTGACCGCAGGAATGTCCGATACCGTAACCATTGGGATACGGCCTGAAGACATTACCGTTACCGAAAAGAAAAGGGAAAGCGGTTATAAGGTGGAAGTGTTATTTTTTGAGCCGGCCGGTTCGTTCAGCTGGGTCGATTTCAAGTTGGGGCCCCATGTGATGAAAGGAAGATCGGGCATTGATTCTGGGCTTGAAAAAGGGGACGCCGCCTATATGTCGTTTCCTGTGGAAAAAATTCATCTGTTCGACCGTGAATCAGGAATGAGGATCGGCTGACACGGCGATATTGCTTTCCTGATTGCCGGGGTTCTATCGGATCGTCTTTTGTCATGAAATTCAAATCACTTTTCCCAGAAGTTTGCAATATGCTGATAGTTGGCGGAATATAAGAAATTGGTCATATACTCTTCGCTGTGAACTTCGTCCCATATTGTAGCGGCGTATCGGGTTGTTGAGAAGCAGCGCCAGTTTGTCGGCTATCTCGGCCGGATCCTCTGGATTCGCGACCAGCATCCCGTCAATGCCGTCCCGGATCTGCTGCCTGATCCCGCATGCCTTTGTCCCGAGGACAGCCTTGCGCTTCCACATCGCCTCGGTTACTGAAAGGCCGAATCCCTCCTGAAGGGAATTCTGTACGATAACGCTGGCGCATCGCTGCATCGCGTTAACGATCAGGGCGTTCTCTTTGAAAGAACTCATGGGAAGAAGGATGATCGCGACATCGCGTTTCAGTTCCGCGTCAAGCGACTCGTAACGCTCCTGTATCTGACGCAGCTCCTGAAGTCCTTCCGGATCGTCCGCGACAGCGGCTGGGTCCGGTCCGGCCAGCACGAGACGGGCAAGTTTTAACCGGTTCCGTTTGCGCTGTATCTTGTTGGAGCCGTTGCTAATAACGGCGTTTCTTTTAAGGCGTACAAATCCCTCAAGAAGCGGGCCCCACCCCTTGAGGCGGTCCCATCGTGAAACCTGGAGTACGATAGGCCTGAACAGAAGCCCCAGCTCTCCCGGGATGACATATGACCCGTCCTCAGCGAACATGGTTGCGCGTTGCCTGTAATTGGGTGTTACAACCGGCTCATACTGGGTCTGCAGTCCGCTGTTGCAGAGGATGCCGGTGAGTTTGGTAACCGATAACTCCTGGTTCTTGTGGGAAAGGGGGTCGATCGCTGGGTGAATGATGGTCGATTTGCCGGAGCAATAATCCGGTATGTACTCCGGCGTTGAGAATATGGCATGACGGTATCCATCAAGATACGGCCTCAGAAAGCGCCAGGCCGTTCCTGTCGCCTCGCAATGCCGGTCAAGCCCGATATGACACCGCCATATGGCGGGAATACCCATTTCCCGTGTCAGGATCTGGCCCAGGGGCAAGGGCTGGGGATCATGGATGATCAATATATCTTTACGATTGAGCTCTTTTTTGAATGAAGTTGCGTTTTCATGATTAACGGCTTCGTAGAGCCTCGCATCCTCCTCTCCGAGCCGCGCGCCTGAACCGGTATCTCCGTGGATGAGATTGTGGATTTGCTTGGTAAGACGGAAGAATTCCTGCCGGTCGGAATGGATGACAGCCCAGCGGACCTTTATGCCGAGGTTGTTCATCAGGGCAATCAGGCTTGGCAGCATCTCGGCAACGCCACCACCCCGCGCGGTGGAATTTACCATCCATATCGTCCTGCCCCGGAGCCTGGCGGCAACATCAGCGGCGTCGGACCGCAGTTCCGCCACGGGAGCGGAGAAGATCGGGTCAGTGGCATAGTAGTCAAGGGAGTATTTCGTCGTGGCCTGCGGTAATATCTCTATCATGACATCCTCACGCTCCAGGTTATTTGCTGCCGGTGCCGGTTATACGGCGTGACATTCTTCTCCATCATAATATTATTTTTCACCTTCTTTATTTTTGTTATCGCTAATAATGTAATTATTTGTGAGTATAATAGTGTTCCCGTATATTGTTTTTTTTCATCAGGCAGAAAGACTATATTTAAGAAGATATATTATACGGCCTCGAATTTTATTCTTGATTTGAGTTTAATAATATACTACAATTCTTTGATTTTAATCAAGCTATATGGAAAACAGCGGATCGCCCTGATGGGGTATGTCCGATAATAAAAATAGTCGTCTACTAGTATCTAAGGATAGCACCATGAAAAAAGATCCACGCCGCACGCGCAAATCAGATAAAACAAATATACCAATCCAACCCTTTGAAGGACTGGTGTTGTATGCTGGAAGAAGGAAGAAGTTTCATTATACAGTACTATATTCGTTGCTACGTCATGTGTCAAAAAAAACCGTGTTGGTTATGCTTTCAATAGCCGTCCTTCCTTTTATCATAATAATTCCAAATTATAAAAAAGAGACCGAGGATCTGGATAATGAAATACTCAATGACGAAATTGAAAAGAACAATATCCTGCAGTCTGCATCTACTGATTATTCCGGATCGGAAGACAAGGGCGGTTTTCGCATCGTAGAGTACATCGTCAGGCCGGGCGAAAACCTCAGCTCCATTGCAGAGAATTACGGCGTTTCTATGGACACAATCTGCGGATCAAACGGCCTCAGGTCCTATGATTTCATACGCAGCGGTATATGCCTCCGGATTCCGAATAAGGATGGGATGCTCTACCGGATGAAAAGAGGGAATAATATCACCTCGCTGGCAAGGAAGTACCGGGTTTCGCTGGAGAAGATTATAACCGAAAACGATCTCCGGAATCCGGATTTTATCGCCGTTAATACCGAAATTTTCATCCCCGATGCGAAACCGCTTAACATTATCCGAGGCTTCATGTGGCCGGTGACAGGGAAATACATTACCTGCGGCTACGGATGGAGAAAGGACCCCTTCCAGAGGATAAACCGTGAATTTCACCAGGGGATCGACATACGTTCGCGTTATGAATGGATCCGGGCCTCGAAATACGGGAAGGTGACCTATACGGGTTGGCTGGGCGGATACGGCAGGACCATCGTCGTGGCACATCCGGGCGGATGGAAAACGCTTTACGGTCACTTATCCAGGATAATTGTGAGAAGGGGACAGTACGTCAAACAGGGCCAGCCAATCGGTAAAAGCGGGAATACTGGTCGATCAACCGGACCTCACCTTCATTTCGAAGTACTGAAGAACGGACAGCACAAGAACCCTTACTCGTATCTGAAAAAGGTGACAGGGATTGAACGCAAGATGGAATAGTGATCATCGCTACCATTGCACATAAGCTAACCGGGATGACAATCCGCCTGCTGTTCCTCTCTCTCTTGACCGGGTATGCCCATCCGCAGCCGGAACTGGCTATTAAATCATCGATTATTAAAATCTATTCGGTCTATGCAGATTTCAACTATTCACAGCCATGGCAAAAAAGGTCGCAGAATGAGCGTTCGGGGTCCGGCTGCATAATTGAAGGCAAGCGGATCATCACCAACGCCCATGTGGTGAGCAACAGCACATTCCTGCAGGTGAAGCGTTCCGACCAGGCGTACAAATTCAACCCCCGGGTTCAGATTGTCGCCCATGAATGCGATCTTGCAATGCTTAAGGTCGATGATGAATCATTCTTCGAATGAACTAAACCGGTGCCGATGTCAGCGCTTCCCGGCATCCGCGATAAAGTCGGCGTTTATGAGTTTCCCGCCGGCGGCGACGAGCTGAGCATCACGGAAGGCGTGATGTCGCGGATCGAACATGTGCGATACGCGCACAGCAGCATCAGGCTCATGTCATGCCAGATAGATGCCGCCATTAATTCCGGAAACAGCGGCGGCCCTGTCATCAAGGATGGCAGTATTGTCGGCGTGGCTTTCCAGGCGATCGAAACAGGGCAGATTATCGGTTATATAATCGCTACGCATGTTATTGATCATTTTCTCAGGGACATACGGGACGGGCGATATGACGGCTTTCCCGATCTGGAGCTGGTACTTCGAAATATGGAAAACCCCGATCTCAGAAAGTATTATCACATGGGCAGGAATAAAACGGGCGTTCTTGTCAATAGAATTGAATATCTTTCACCGGCGCTTGGTGTCTTGGCTGAGGGTGATATAATTCTGCACTCAGATTAAAAGCCTTGACTGGAATGCCCGTCGTGCCGAGCTTATTAATTGTTTAGATGAAGAGACGTTGGATGATTGATTGCAAAAATACGCACATTGATAGATTGACAACCTGCAAAAAACTGAACCCAATTATCACCGTAGTATAAATAAAAAGGCGCTTCCCGGAGTTCGAAAAGCGCCCATGCTCCCCCGGTAGGACAGTTATCGAACCAATTGGTAGATGATATCCTGCTGGATTTCATGATTTGGATGGTGGAAGTATAAAAATCATCAATTATGTGCTATCGTATGTATTTTTTTCTTCAACTTTTTATATGAACTTTCATTATCCCTGACCGGAAATCTGTGCTTCCCGACATACACATATGTTATTTTGCCTTCATCCATCATCTGGTGCACTCGCTGCCTGGTCACCGAAAGCTTCTTCGCAACCGAGTCAACATCAATGAGGTCAGAGGCGACGATCCGTTTTGAGTCCTGGCGCGCTTTTTCATCGGTCAGCTTGGATGTTATGATTTTACTCGATTTAATGCTGTATATTCCTTCACCGCAGGCAGAGCAGAAATATCCATCGAGGTGAGTAACGGTTATCGGTTCATATCCGGAGTTGCGGTATGTTTCCGACATGCCTTTTTTGTATTTCATGGTTCCTTTCGACCCGCAGGAGGGGCAATCAATCCATTTTTTTTCTTTCATTTTATTTCTCCTTGAACGAAATTATCACCGTTTCATCATCAAGAATTTGCAGTTTAATGTAAGCTATTCTGGTAATAATCTTTTTGTGATAAACGTCCTGCCACAAGGTTGTATCAAAACGGCTTGTCATTGACTTGTATAAATCCGATGCTTCAAGCCTGAGCACCCATTCGGCAAGTTCTTCTGATAATAGTGAAAAATCCTCAAATGCGCTTTTTATAGCTGTAGCGGTAATGCGATATCGGCCCTCTTTGACCAGGGTCTTTACTCGTAACAGCGAATAATGCGCTTTAAATTTATCCATTTTTAATATCTTTACAATGTCAAGTTATTAAAAATATAGGGAATGGTCAAGAATAAAATGGTCAATAGGAAGGTCTTAAAGAAGTTCGAGTCCTATCGTAAAGCTACGGGAATACAGTAATCGAACTGAAGATTTTATCTGTAATTGATGCAATAATGGCCGGAAAATAAAAAAGGCGCTTCCCGGAGTTCGAAAAGCGCCCATGCTCCCCCGGTAGGACTCGAACCTACGACCCAGTGGTTAACAGCCACTTGCTCTACCGACTGAGCTACAGGGGAATAGTATACTTTATTCTATGCCTGATATCCAGCGGTTAATCCTGACGTGCCGGAACTTGCGCGACTGAATCACAGGGCAATAAAATAATTAGGTAAGTTGATAATGATACGGTTAAGTGTCAATTATTTTTTCAAAAAATTATTGAATAACATTATTTTTATCTTGATAAATAGACCTGTGCAGACCATATATATTATCAATATACGATTCTAAATGCTGATTCCCCACCCGCATAACCGGCGAGGGGAACATCTTTAAGGCCATGGTGCCGGTACAATAAATGAGAGCCGGATTGCAGATTATATGGATTTGAACAAACAGATAAAAGAGCTGGCACGGGAGAAAAAGGCGATAATCCTGGCCCATAATTATCAGATACCCGAGATACAGGACATAGCTGATGTAAGCGGCGATTCACTCGAACTGTCCCAGGTTGCCGCTAAAAATGATGCAGCTCTTATCGCGTTCTGTGGAGTCCATTTCATGGCGGAATCCGCGTCGATACTCTCGCCGGAAAAAAAAGTAATTATACCTGACCCGAACGCAGGGTGCCCCATGGCCGACATGGTCGGAGCAGAGGATGTGGCGCGCCTCCGCGATGAACACCCTGATGCGATGGTTGTAACGTATATCAATTCATCGGCAGCGGTAAAAGCTGCCTCTGACGTCATATGCACATCCTCAAACGCAGTGAAAATCGTCGAGAGGGTCAAAGCGGAAGAGATAATATTTCTTCCGGATAAAAACCTGGGCAGCTATGTCCAGCGCTTTACAAAAAAGAAGATCATCCTCTGGAGGGGCTTTTGTCCCACCCATGAGAAATTTTCAATTCGGGATGTTGAAACTGTTCGGGCAAAACATCCGGATGCCCTGCTGATGGTGCACCCCGAATGCCGGCCGGAAGTCATTGACATGGCTGACGAGGTTTTTTCAACGGGGCAGATGGTCTCTTTTGTCAGAAAGACTGACAGGAAAAAGATTATAGTCGGCACGGAGGTCGGCATGATCCACAAACTGAAAAGCGTTGCGCCCCATATTGAGTATATTCCGGCCTCGGATGACTTCATATGTCCGAACATGAAGAAAATCAATCTACAGAAATTATTTACGGCATTGCAAAAGGAAGAAGTGCCGGTTTATGTAGATGGAGGCATCCGTAAAAAGGCACGACTCGCACTCGAACGAATGCTCGAGCTGTCATACTGAACAGGTCAATGATGCACGATCCAATACGACATAACAGGGAGCTGGAGCCGGTTCCGCCGGACGATCAATCGGACAGGATCCCGGAGCCTGATACGTTTCCGGCTCGCGAACCCGTTGAGCCTGCTGTTTCGTTCGAGCAGGAGACCAGGAACCAGCTCAACATCCTTCGCGAGCGGACCTTCAACCCTGAACTCCGGCAGCTTGTGGACAGGATCCGTATCAACGAGCCATCATCGGGACAGGCGGAATATTCCGCCATTACCAATGTGGATGAGTTATCGGACGAAGAGCTCAATCTCCAGCTCTACCGTCTGTACTACAAGGCCCGCAACATACAAGATAATCTTGATATGAATATATCATTCGATCCTTTTAAAGAGATTGATAATTTTCCTGCTGCAGACATCAGAAGCTCAATTGCAGCTCAATTCACCGGTATGATGCGACATCTTTCCTTCACTCCGTTTGCTCTCTTTTCGTATGATATGACTGTCAAGGGATATATCCCGAAGATTCACAACCTTGAAGGCTTTGACGTCGATAATATCATTATAAGTCTAAAAGATGGCCTGTTCCAGAAGCTCCTTTCTGCGCGGGACGGGATAATGATTGACTCGGGCATGCTCCGAGATGATTTTTATATGGAAAAAATATTCTCATTGCCCGATGACGGGGAGGGCAGATCTCTCTACTTTATTTTAATCAACAACATTATTGAAGAAGTAGTTACGGAGCTATCTGATAACGACGTTAGTAATGCTCCCTCGTTCCTCCCGTCTGCCCTGCTTATGATAGTTTTTATGGAAGGAGGTGTCATTCCTGAACCGGTGGAGATCGCGCGTATAGCTCGCGAACGTCTCTCGATGCCGCTGTATGTATTGAATGACAAGCGGTCATATGTCTTTTCACTCGAGCGATTCGACGACCTTTCATATACGTTCGATATTCTTGAATTTTTTTTCACGTTATTTTTACTTAAAAAAGACAGGGTCGGGATCAGTCTTCACGTGCAAAAAACACCAGGCACAAATATGCAATACATGATGAAA
>ERZ795059.5503-NODE-5503-length-11472-cov-6.402207_pt1 | contig 11472 bp, 9 predicted proteins | sample MGYA00375143_ERZ795059 | MGnify/ENA primary metagenome ERZ795059 (study PRJEB30188, sample SAMN05720168) | activated sludge metagenome | isolation source: Anaerobic digester | place: USA | collected 2015-01-07 ... | reverse complement strand
TCGACCGTGTCGTCGTCGATCGTGTCGTCGTCGGCCGCTTCGGTGACCTCGAAGGCGGCAGCCAGGATGGCTTCATCGGTGGGAGTGGTCACCACCACATCGTAATTTCCGGCCGCGGCGCCGGTCAGATCGAAGTTGCAGGTCAGTTCCGCGGGATTGGCCACCACGACATCCGTCGCGGCGATTTCGGCTTTCGCGGGACCGACCAGCTTGACCTGCGTTTCATCGATCACGAAATTCTCGCCTTCGATGGTCACGGCGATGTCGGCATCGTTGGCGCCGGTCGCCGGATCGATCGAGGTCACGCCCGGAATCAAAGCGAGGTATTCGAAGCTGTTCATATAGCTGCTGTTATACCCGTCGATGGCGACCAGATAGCCGCTGCCGTAGCCGTTGCCGAACGTCCGGCGGCCGGTGTTGAGTTGATCGGCCAGAGCCTCCCAGGAACCCTTGGTGTCGTCGTAGTACTCGACCGTGGTCAGATAGCCATACCAACCGCCGCCCAAAGCATAGAACGTGCCGCCGTCCGAGACCAAACCCAAACCGGCTCTCCCGGTATTCAGCGGTGTTCCGGCGGACCAGCTGTCGCCGTCGATATTATAAATATTCACCGTGGCGAGTTCTGTGCCAAACGTGGTAAAACCGCCGGCCACCCAGATTTCGCCGTCCCGGTAGGCCGCCCCACCGTAATACATCCCCGCGGGCATCGCCGTGCCGGCGGACCAGCTATCGCCGTCGATATCGTAAATGAGCGTGTCGGTAAGGCCGTTGGATCCATCGGGTGTGCCGCCGAACGCATACAGATAACCGTCATGGACGGCGCAGCCGACGCCGTTGCGGGCGGAAGTCAACGTGGCGCCCGAAGACCAGCTATCGCCGGCGATGTCGTAAATATAGAGAGTATTGACCGGACTGCCATTGTACCCGCCGACGACAAAGATCTTTTCGCGGTCCGTGGCGACGCAGATGTTGCTGAGTCCAACGGGCATGGTGGCGGCGCTGGTCGACCAAGTGGCGGCGGCGAAATCGTAGATGTGAATCTGGTTGGAAAGGGCTTTTCCTGAATATTCCCCGCCGACCAGATACGCCTTACCGTCGACCACCACCGCTCCCGGACGCGACGCCGCCACCGGAGCATTTGCACCAACCGTAAACGCCGCCTGCGCGGCTACCGCACACACCAAAACCAACAGCACGGAAACAACCAATGCTCTTTTCATCCGTTTTTCCTTTCCTTGCGTAACTATAGAGATTTCCTAGCCAAGTAACGCTATTCCTTTATGAATCAACTTTTTTGGACCTGGCCGACCGTTGCACTTACAGGGAATATAGTACAGCAATTCCAGGAATACAATCTCAGCGGATCAACGGATCAGCAATGGTTATTATATGCCAATAACTAAGTTACGCTTCCGTCAGATGCCGACCGCGCAGGGAGATCAGGAAGCCGTAGAGAAAACCGCCGATGTGCGCGAACCAGGCCACGCCCTGGTCGTTCGACAGCGACGAGAGGATCTGCGTGCCGAACCAGAAACCCAGAAACAACCAGGCCGGCAGCGGCACGATGAAGAAGATGACCAGCGATTTGATTTTCGCGTTGGGAAAGTAAAACAGGTACGCGCCCAGCACGGCGGAGATCGCGCCGGAGGCGCCGACCATCGGGATCGGTGAGCCGAGCGACACGATGATGTGCGCCGCCGCAGCCGCCGCCGCCCCCATCAGGTAAAAACCGAGAAAGCGCCAGGAGCCGAGTTTGTCCTCAACGTTGTCGCCGAAGATCCACAAGAACCACATATTGAACAGCAGGTGCAGCACGCCGCCGTGCAAAAACGCGCTGGTGAACAAGGTGAACAGCGGCCACAACGAACGATCCAGCGGAATGCGGATCACCTCGCGCGGCACACAGGCGAAGCGCAAGCCGTCGGACGGATCGATAAGTTGATAGACGAACACAACGACATTAAGCGCGACCAGGCCGTAGGTGACCATGGGCGTGCGCTTGGTGGGATTCATATCACGCAAGGGAATCATGCGTGATTATGTATCACAATCGCGTCGAATGGCTCAAGCTTCCGTTTCGGCACGCTTTTTCAGGGCTTCGTTCATCGCCCGAAAACCTTCCTGCGTGGCCTCGCCCCAACGCTTGAGCAGCGGACCGGCTAATACGCCAGTGAAGGTTTCGCGTTGGGAAAAACGCACATGATCGGCATCGATCGCCTCGATGGTGAACGCGTGTTCGCCGTCGAAAATGCCGGGAATGCCCAAATGCCCTTTCCAGCGAATTTCCCGCGGGGCGTCGGCTTCGAGCACGGTCGGCTTGATGCGCATCGACTTGCCCTGCGTCGGTTGCAGCGTCGCCTCGATTTTGCCCCCGGGCGCCGCCATGCCGCTGATCTCGCGGATGAACGGATTCCATTGCGGATAAAGGTCGAAGTCGGTGAGGATGCGCCAGACGGTCTGGGCCGACGCATCGATCGTCGTTTCGGTGCGGATCTCTTTCATATTTTTCTCCCTCCCTGCCCTAACCTAATCACCACGCCGGCGGGGGCAAGCGGGAATCGACCTTCCAAGGCGATTGGATAGTTGCTTGGAATTGGGTATAACTGCGTTGCGGGTCAAAGGGAGGTGCTTCATGCGACGGATTTTCTGGGTGATTTTTCTAGCGATGGGACTAGTGTCAAGCGCGTTGGCCGCGCCGACGATTCCACTAGTCGGGGGTGATTTCGCGCCGCCGAACGAGTTCGCCGTCGAGCTGCTGGCTGCCGGCGGACGAGCGCCGCAGCATGTGCTGGTGCAACTGGAGCGTCTGCCCGGCGCCGACGAGCGCGGTGCGCTGTCCGCGGCCGGTTTGACGTTGGTCGCGCCGCTGCCGGGCTACGGTTTTTTCGCCGCGTGGGACGGGCGCGGCGAACCGACGAAAAGCGCGCTGCCTCTCGTGCGCTATTTGGGGCCGGTGGAACCGGCCGACAAGCTCGACGCACGCCTCTACAATGGTAAGTTCGACGCTTTCGCCGTGCGCGAGCAGCGCGTGGCCGTCGAGATCTCCCTGTTCGCCGACGTGCCGCTGAGTGCGGTTCACGAGATCGCCGCCGCCGTCGGGGGCGAGGTGCTCGGCGTTTCAACGCTCTTGCACACCGCGTCCGTCGCCGTGCCGGTCGAGCGTGCCGCCGAAGCCGCCGCCGACGATCGCGTGCAGTTCGTCGCCCAGGTCTCGCCGCCGTGGGGCGCCTTCAACGACCAGGCGCGGGCCAACGTGCAAGCCGAAGCGGTATGGGACGACAACGGGGAATACGGCTGGGACGGCACGGGCGTGGTCGGCTTCATTTACGACGTGGCGATCATCGACGCGGATCACCCCGACCTGCTGGGCAAGGTGCAACAGCTCGATTCGCCCGCCTACACCGACAACCACACCAGCCACGTAACCTGCACCTTCTGCGGCACCGGCGCGCTGGAGGGCGGCGCCTACGCGGGCATCGCGCCGGGCGCGACGGCGGTGATCGGCGCCATCGAAATTTCCGCCGTTTGGTACAACCGCCTGGGCGATCTGGACGAGGATTACACGACCGCCGTGCAGAACTACGACGTCGACCTGTCGTCGAATTCGATCGGCTCGAACGTCACCTGGAACATGTACGACTGCGCGTGGGAAGGCGACTACGAAAACACCGCGCGCGCGATCGACGCGATCAGCTCGGGCTACCTGGGCAAGAACCTGCCGATCTTCTGGGCGGCGGGCAACGAGCGCGGCTTGTGCGCGCAGGGCTGGCCCAACTGCCGCTGCTACAACGAAGCGCATCCGGGCTACTACGTCATTCCGCCGCCGGTGCCGGCGAAGAACGCGGTGACGATCGGAGCGATCAAATCCGACGACAGCAACGTCGCGTATTTCTCCAGTTGGGGTCCGACCGACGACGGGCGCACCAAGCCGACGGTCACCGCCCCGGGCGATCAAGCCGGGCTGGAATTGTCCATCCACTCGTGCACCGCGTGGGGCGGCTACACCGATTACGAAGGCACGTCGATGGCTTGCCCCGCCGCCGCCGGCGTGGGCGCTTTGCTGATGGAAGGACTGCGCAGCCTCGATCAGATCGACCAGCCGCCGGCCGAGCTGCTCAAGGCGCTGATCGTCGCCGGGGCGCAGGATCAGGGCGAACTCGGCCCCGACTTCATGCACGGCTACGGGCGCGTGCGGGCCAACATCAGCGCCGAGCTGGTGCGCCGGGGCGCCTACGTACACGACGCGATCGCGCCCAACGGCGAAAAGCGCTGGTGGACCGAGCCGGAAACGGGCGAGCCGCTGATGGCCGTGCTGGTCTGGAGCGACAGCCCGGCGCAGCCCAACCAGGCGACCCAGTTGGTCAACGACCTGGACCTGCTGGTGCTGGACGCCGACGGCGAGGAACTGTATCCGTACATCCTCGATCCGTCGCAGCCGGAACTGGCCGCGACGACCGGCGAGGATCACCGCAACGTCGAAGAGCAGGTGATCGTCGATGAACCGACCAAGGGCCCGTACACGGTCATCGTGCGCGGCACGTATCTGCCCGAGGGCGAATGGCCCTTCGCGCTGGCCGGCTTCGTGGCGCACGAGTGCGACGAGGACGGCGACGGCTTCGCGGCCGCTCAATGCCAAGGCGACGACTGCCGCGACGATCTGAAGGCGGTCCATCCGGGCACGACGGAAGTCTGCGACGACAACCTCGACAACGATTGCAACGACCTGACCGACGACGCCGATCCGGCCTGCGCCGGAGACGATGACGATCTCACGCCGGACGACGACACGACCGACGACGACACCTCACCGGACGATGACGACAACGACGACGCGGGTGACGATGACGATGATGATGACGGTTGTGGGTGCTAATCGCGATCAAGCGAAACAATTACTCGTTCAGTATCGTTTGATAAGGTTGCGGATTATAATGGTAATATGTTAGCAGGTCGTTTAATGGAGGCTTGGGTAGAGGCGGACCAAACGCCAAGGGGATCAGCTGGTCTCCTTCGATTACCCGCAACGCCTCTTGTGCCATCATATAATAACCCACTGGATGCATATGACAAATATCGACATACAGATTGTTGCCGGTGATGCCGTGAGGGGACAAGGCTTCCGCCCAGGCTTCCAGGTCCACCAGATGAACGCGGTCCAGTTGGGATAATTCACGGATCTTTTGATTACCGCTTCGCCGCGACCGCATTCCCGGGATGAATTCCAAACTGAATAAATAATAGCTTTTGGCCTTGGTGAAATTTTTCATTTTTTCATAACACGAACCGATCAAATACGTGGCGATTCCAACTTCCTCGCTTTGGGCATATTGCTCGATCGCGCCCGACCAATCTCCCTTCATTTCCAGTTCCGAGCCGGTCTGTAAAAAGCGATCTTTCATTTTTTCTTCCAGCGCTTGCACCGGCAAATTTTCTTTGCCGGGCCGGAGATTGATCGGCATGGCGGCAAGCAGGAGTTCGATGTCATGCTTTTGTGTGAGGTCGACAATTTTGCCGATGTTCGCCAAATAATGTTCCTCGATTTCCGCAGCGCCGTGGTCCACTTTCATCGCCTTCAGCGGTCGTCGATCAAGAGTAACTTCCGGCATCAGCTGCCTTTTCAACGCGCGATAGACCACCCAGCGATGCAATTCCTGATTGATAAAATAGCGGGGAGCGAAGCCTTCATTGTTGCCGGTCATTACGAAAATGGCATCCGGATTGAATCGGATAAGTTCCGCGACAACTTCGACAACACGAAAGGAGTTTTGTCCACCCGCTGCAACATTGATGATTTCAATATTGGCCTGAGGGTAGCGATACTTGAGTTCGTCTCGAATCCACTCCGCGATACCACCGAATCGTTTCTTTTGCGATTGCTCCACGATGGGAAAACCCATCGCAAAGGAGGCTCCGGTGACAAACATGCGAAAAGTATTCTCAGGTTTCTCTTTTAAAAAGCGGTTGGACAGAAAGGCTTTATGTTCAATTGAAATTTCCGTGCCTTGCGGGGTATGAATCTCCGTGAGCCAATTGACCGGCGGCGCGGCCACCAGATCGTCGTTTCGTTCGGTTTGGATCAGTCGTTTTTTTTCCAACACATGCATAACCAACGTTGCCGACAACAACGTGATCATCAAAGGAATAAACATAAACGCAATCCGCTTTACTTTCATGAACAACCTTTATTGCTCTTACCACAATTTTCAATTTTTATGATTGGGGCAGAATCATCTCGATGAGCATCTGGCCGACTTCGCGCCCGGCGTCGTCGCGGGCGGGCACGTGGATGAACGAGGGTGACGCGTCCAATTGTTGGGTGAAGAAAAACAATTCGTCGGACAAGCCCGGGCGCAGCACGCGGCCGCTGATCTGCAAAATCACTTTCTGCTCGGTCCCCTCGCCCGTCGCGGCGGGCACGAGTGCATACACCGGGTAGACGTTCAATTCGACCGCGCCTTGTTCCGGCGGGCGTTGGTCGGTGGCGTCGGTGCGGATCGTCGCCCCAAAACGCTTGTTCACCCAGCCGACGCCGGCGGGCGCTCGCAGTTCGAACTCGCCGATCTGCGCGACCGTTTCCTTGCGATGGAGCATCACCGGCGGCGCACCGGGAATCAGCGAGAGGCGGATGAACACGGCGACGTTCTTGCCCGCCGTGCGCGCGAAGGGCGGCTCGATCGGCGGCGCGGGTTTGTCGACGCGCTCGAGTTCGCCCGCCTGCGCGGCCAGGCGCATCTCCAGCGCCTTTTTGAACAACGCGCCGCCGCGGCCGATCTCGCGTAGCGCGGCTTGTTGCCGGCTGGGCGATCCGGGCGGCGTTTCCAGCACGCCGTTGCCGTCGGCGTCGAGGTAGCCCGCGGCCGAGCCGTCGGGCTGAAACAGGTAGACGCGATCGGCGCGGCCGTCGCGGTCGGTGTCGATTTCCACGCGGGTGTACATCGCGCCGGCGAGGAACACGGCGACTTCGGGCGCGCCGTCGCCGTCGGCGTCGAGCAGTTCCCAGGCGGCCGGTTCGCCGCCGCCGCGCCAGAGCACCGCGCCGTCGGGCGCGCGCCAGGCAACCGCGCCGGACTCGGCCCCGGCGGTCGTCGCCAGCAGGCACAGCACTATGATCATCAGCCGAATGCGCACGATTTCTCTCCACGGGTTTGCGCGATGATACCAGCCGCGCGAAAGGTCGATCAACCGCCTGCCGACGGGCCGGTTTCGCGGCGTTGCGCGATTCGCTACAATTCGCGGATAGATTATCGCAAGGAACGACGATGCGCTATTGGGTTTGCGGATTGCTGCTGAGTTTGACGCTCGCCGGCGCCTTCGCCTGCTCGGACGGCCCGGCCGACGAGGAGGACGAAAACGGCGACGGCGGCGATTTCGACGACGTGGACGAGGCCGCCTGTGCCTGCGAGGAAACGTGCCTGCTCGCCGAGTTCGACTGCGCGGCGACGTGCACCGGATTCGACGCCGCCTGCGTCGACCAGTGCCGCGCCGATTACACCGCCGGCGCGCTGGCATGCGGCGGGTGCATCGCGGCGTTCAACGACTGTTGCGCCGCGAGCGGCGGCGACGAGGGCAAGTTGGGCGCGTGCGAAGACCTGCTCGTCGACTGTCAGGCGCAGGCGTGCAGCTGGCAGCAGGCGTGCCTGGACGCGTGCAACGCCGACGCCGACGCATGCGGCGCGGTCTGCGGCGATGACTGGGACTGCTACGCCGCGTGTCTGGGCGAAACCAAGAGCTGCTACGCCGCGTGCATCTGAAGGAGGATCATGCCCACGCTCGACGCCGCGCAACTGGCCGAACGCGCCCGCAATGCGCAAGAGCGTCTGCGCGCCTGCGACCTGTGCCCGCGCGGTTGCGGGGTCGATCGCACCAAAGGCGAATTGGGCTTTTGCCGCGTCGGGGCGCGGGCGATCGTCGCCTCGTACGGCCCGCACTTCGGCGAGGAACGACCGCTGGTCGGCCGGCACGGCAGCGGCACGGTCTTTTTTTCCGGCTGCAACCTCGCCTGCGAATTCTGCCAGAACGAGGACATCAGCCACGGCCTGGCCGGCGGCGAAACGACGAGCGAGGAACTGGCCGCGATCTTTTTGACGATCCAGCGCAACGGCTGCCACAACCTGAATCTGGTGACGCCCACGCACGTCGTGCCGCAATGGCTGGACGCGCTGGCGCTGGCGCGCGCGCACGGTTTCGACCTGCCGGTGGTGTACAACACCGGCGGTTACGACCGCGTCGACACGCTGCAACTGCTCGACGGCGCGGTGGACATTTACCTGCCCGATTACAAGTTCACCGACGAGGCCGTCGCCGCGCGGCTGGCGCACGCGCCGGATTATCCGACCGTCGCGCAGGCGGCGCTGCGTGAAATGCACCGTCAGACGGGCGATCTGGAAATCGACGCAACCGGCGTCGCGCAACGCGGTCTGCTGGTGCGCCACCTGGTGATGCCCAACGATCTGGCCGGGTCGCGCGCGGCGATGCGTTTTCTGGCACGCGAGATAAGCGCTTCCACCTACGTGAACATCATGGGGCAGTATCATCCGTGCCATCACGCGCATCGGTATGAAAATCTGCGCCGGCGACCGACGGTCGAGGAAATGCAGGTCGCCGACGACGCCGCGCGCGAGTTCGGCTTGACGCGCTTGGACCGACGATGAACGGGGCGCGGCGCTGGATTTGGCTGGCTGGAGCGATGATCATCGCCGCGTTCCTGCTGCGTTTGCCGCTGCTGTCGGTCCCGCTGGAGCGCGACGAGGGCGGCTACGCGTACATGGCCGAGCGCATGCACCAGGGCGACGCGCTGTACCGTGACCTGGTCGAAACCAAACCGCCCGGCGTTTTTTACGCCTATTGGCTGCTGCTGCTCGGCGGACGCTCCGTGCCTTACCTGCGCTTGATGTTCGCGCTGACCGCGACGCTGACCGCCGTGTTGTTCGCGCTGTTCGCGGTGCGGAAATTCGGAACGCGCGCCGGGTCGTTGAGCGCGGCGCTGCTGGCCCCGACGATGGCCGCGCCGGCGTACTTCGGTTTTACCGGCAACGCCGAGATGTTCATGGTGCCGTTGACCGTCGGCGCGCTGTGGCTGCTGACCCGCAGCGAAGACGGCGCGTGGAAAACCGATCTGCTCGCCGGCGTGTTGTTCGCGCTGGCCGCATTGACCAAGCCGGTGGCGCTGGCGGAAGGATTGGCCGTCGCGGCGCTGATTTTACTGCGGCCCATCCCGATCAAACGCCGGCTGATCGGGCTGCTGGCGGCGGGCGCCGGTTTCGTCGCAACTCAGGGAATCGTACTGGCGCTATTCGCGCTCCAAGGCACGGTCGGCGATTACCTGTACTGGGCGTACAGGTACAACCTCGACTACACGACGGCGCTGTCGACCCTCGACCGGTTGCGCGCCTTCGCCTACCAGGCGCTCAAACGCGGGATGCTGGTGCGCGACTGGCCGCTGCTTATCCTGATGATCGGGGCGCTGATTTCCCTGGCGCGCCGGCGCGAACGGTGGACGGATTTGACCTTCGTGCTGCTGTGGCTGATCGGCGCAGGGATCGGCACGGCGGCATCGGGGCGCTTCACGCCCCATTACTTCATTCAGTTCCTGCCGCCGTTGTGTTTGGCGGCTGGGATCGGGCTGGATCGCCTGCTGAGTCGCATCGAAGCGGCCAATGCTTCGCCGGTATTGCGCCATGGGCTTATCGTCGCGGTGCTCGTGTTGGCCTTGGTATATCCGACGCTGACCCAGGCAACGCTTTTCGCCGCCGGACCGCAGTTGTCGCGGATCATGTACGGGCTCAATCCGTTCATGGAAGGCGAGGAGATCGGCCGCTACCTGCGCGATCACACGCAACCGGACGAAACGATTTTCATCGCCGGCACCGAGGGGCAGTTCCTCTACCATGCGCAGCGCAAGAGTGCGACGAAGTTCGTGTTCACTTACCCGCTGGGCACGACGCATCCGCGCGCCCGGCAGTGGCAACGGGAAGTGTTGACCGAAGTCGAGAACAACCGGCCGCGCTATATCGTGATCGTGCGCCTGGGCTCATCGATGCTTCTTGAGAAGAATGCGCCACGATTGCTGCTGGAGGAGCTCGAACGGATCGTCGGCGCGGAGGAATTTATGCGCGAGGCCGCGCTGATCGCCACTTCGCCGACCGAGACACGGCTGGCGACCGGCGATATTCCGCCGCAGGCCCCGGTGATTCTGGATTTGTACCGCCGGCGCGATTGATACGGATTTTTCTTTGACAAATCCCGCCAAGAGCATAAGTATTAAGCAGCCAATAAACAAAGCTGGGATCGTTTACCAAGGGAGTACAAACAATGGTTGGTTACAAGGATTTGGGGCTGGTCAACACCAGAGATATGTTCGCCAAGGCGATGGCCGGGAAGTATGCGATTCCGGCGTATAATTTCAACAATCTTGAGCAGTTGCAGGCAATTATCATCGGCTGCGCGCAGACGAACTCGCCGGTGATTTTGCAGGTCAGCAGCGGCGCGCGCAAGTACGCGAACCAGACGTTGCTGCGCTACATGGCGCAGGGCGCGGTGCAGTTGGCGCGCGAACTGGGCAGCAACATTCCGATCACCTTGCACCTGGATCACGGCGACACCTTCGAGCTGTGCGTGAGTTGCATCGAAACCGGCTTCAGCTCGGTGATGATCGACGGTTCGGCGCATTCCTACGAGGACAACATCGCGCTGACCAAGAAGGTCGTCGAATACGCGCACAAGCACGACGTGACCGTCGAGGGCGAGTTGGGCGTGCTGGCGGGCATCGAAGACGAGGTGTCGCACGAGGTCAGCCACTACACCAAGCCCGAAGAGGTCGAGGATTTCGTGAAACGCACCGGCGTGGATTCGCTGGCGATTTCGATCGGCACGAGCCACGGCGCGTTTAAATTCAAGGTGGGCCCGGGCCAGAGCGTGCCGCCGTTGCGTTTCGATATTCTCGAAGAGGTCGAACGGCGCATTCCGGGCTTCCCGATCGTGCTGCACGGCGCGTCGAGCGTCGTGCCCAAGTATGTTGAGCTGATTAATAAATTTGGCGGCGGCTTGGAAGGCGCGGTGGGCGTGCCCGAGGAGCAACTGCGCCAGGCGGCGACCTCGGCGGTGTGCAAGATCAACATCGACTCCGACGGGCGGCTGGCGATGACGGCGAAGATCCGCGAAGTGCTGTACACCAAACCCAAGGAGTTCGACCCGCGCAAGTACTTGGGGCCGGCGCGCGACGAGTTGATCGAGTTGATCAAGCACAAGAACATCAACGTGCTGGGCAGCGCCAATCGCGCCTAGGCATCGTCCATATTATTAAAAGACAAACCGCCCGGGTGATGGTCCGGGCGGTTTTATTTAAACGCGTGACCGCTCATGGTCATCGAGCGTTTGCCGAATGATTGTAAGCAGATCGAACTGACTGAAGGGCTTGGGCAGCACCTTCATACCCGGTTCGACCACCCCTTGGCTGGTCAGCGCATTTTCGGC
>ERZ795059.5498-NODE-5498-length-11474-cov-7.598739_pt1 | contig 11474 bp, 4 predicted proteins | sample MGYA00375143_ERZ795059 | MGnify/ENA primary metagenome ERZ795059 (study PRJEB30188, sample SAMN05720168) | activated sludge metagenome | isolation source: Anaerobic digester | place: USA | collected 2015-01-07 ... | reverse complement strand
ACACTGGATGGTACACTCTTTCCCTACACGACGCTCTTCCGATCTCATCGTGGTCGACGGCGACAGCGTCTGTAGCTATGCCATCGACTACCGCGCACTGGTGAGGTCCGCCCAAGCGTCAGGCTGCTACTTCATCTTCACCTGCGGATGCGGCGAGCCGGGCTGTGCCGGCCTTCAAGCGCCCATCGAGGTCGAGCACCGCGACGACCAGATATTCTGGCACATTACCGATCCGGAGCCGGAACGGTGGTTTTCCTTCGGCAAAGACCAGTATCGGGAGGCCATCGAAATGGGGCTCTCCGACATCCTCGCCATCCTGTCGCCCAATCGGCCGGACAGTTGCTTCGGCCCATACGGTTCCACGAGGGCCGGATTCATCCAGATGCACGCCGAGATGCAGCGCCTCCGCGCCGGGCCTCCGCACCACCAAGCGCCAGCCTCATCGTAGCCTGCCCGCGACGACGATTCCCGCGCTTGCGGAGCGGCCCACGAGCCAGCACGCTCGGCCCCCACCCATGCCTCTCCCCGACTCCATCCGCGACCGGATCGAGCTCTTCGCCCGCAACGAGGAGCAATACCGCGATCCTTCCTACAAGGAGGCTCAACTCCGCCAGGAGTTTCTCGACCCCTTCTTCGCGGCGCTCGGCTGGGACATGGAAAACAAGGCCGGCCATGCCGAGCCCTACAAGGACGTCATCCACGAGGACGCCATCAAGATCGGCGGCGAAACCAAGGCCCCCGACTACTCCTTCCGCATCGGCGGCAACCGCAAATTTTTCGTCGAGGCCAAGAAACCCGCCGTCCTCATCAAGGACGACCCCGCCCCCGCCTACCAGCTCCGCCGCTACTCCTGGTCTGCCAAGCTCCCGCTCGGCATCCTCACCGACTTCCAGGAGTTCGCCATCTACGACACCCGCATCCGCCCCGCCGTAGGCGACAAGGCCCAGGCCGCCCGCCTCTTCTACTGCACCTTCCGCGACTACCCCGAGAAGTGGGACGAGCTCGCCGGCATCTTTTCCAAGGAGGCCATCCTCCGCGGCTCCTTCGACAAATACGCCGCCTCCACGCGCGGCAAACGCGGCACCGCCACCGTCGACGACTCCTTCCTCGAGGAGATCGAGCGCTGGCGCGACCTCCTCGCCCGCCACCTCGCCCTGCGCAACGAGTCCCTCACCCAACGCGACCTCAATTTCGTCGTCCAGCGCCTCATCGACCGCCTCGTCTTCCTGCGCATCGCCGAAGACCGCGGCCTTGAGCCCTTCGGCCAGCTCCAGGCCCTCACCGCCGGCAACCACCTCTACCCGCGCCTCTGCGAGATATTCGAGCGCGCCGACTACCGCTACAACTCCGGCCTCTTCCACTTCGAAAAGGATACCGACTGCACCGAGTCGCCCGACCGCCTCTCGCTCCGACTCCAGCTCGACGACGCCCCGCTCAAGGACGTCATCAAAAACCTCTACTACCCGGCCAGCCCCTACGTCTTCAGCGTCATCCCGGCCGATATCCTCGGCAGCGTGTACGAGCGCTTCCTCGGCAAGGTCATCCACCTCACCGAAGGGCACCGCGCCCGCATCGAGGAGAAACCCGAGGTGCGCAAGGCCGGCGGCGTTTACTACACGCCCACCTACATCGTCGATTATATCGTCCGCCAGACCGTCGGCACCCTCGTCGCCGGCAAAAGCCCGAAGCAGATCGAGAAACTCCGCGTGCTCGATCCCGCCTGCGGCTCCGGCTCCTTCCTCCTCGGCGCCTATCAATTCCTCCTCGACTGGTACCTCGACTACTACGTCAGGAACGACCCCGCCAAATGGGCGAAGCAGAAACCCGCCCGCCTCTACGAACCCGCGCCCAACGCCCACGGCATCGGCAAAGGCTCCGGCAACTGGCAACTCACCACCGCCGAGCGCCGCCGCATCCTCCTCGCCCATATCCACGGCGTCGACATCGACGCGCAGGCCGTCGAGGTCACCAAACTCTCGCTCCTGCTCAAAGTCCTCGAAGGCGAGGCCCGCGAGACGCAGGGCCGCACCCGCGAGATGAGCGCCGTGCTCCCCGACCTCGGCAAAAACATCCGCTGCGGCAACAGCCTCGTCGGCCACGATTTTTACGCCCAGCCCGACCTCCCGGAGCTCGACGACGAGGCCCGCCTCCAGCTCAACACCTTCGACTGGGCCGAGGGTTTCCCCGAGATCATGCGCGCCGGCGGCTTCGACGCCGTCATCGGCAACCCGCCGTATGTGCTGCTTCAAGATCAGCTCCGGGATGACGCTCAACTCCAGTACTTCCGCTCACGGTTTTCCGTCACCTCGTTCAAGGTCGACACCTATCATCTCTTCATCGAGCAATCCGTCAGGAAACTCCGAGCAAATGGGCGGATCGGCCTAATTACGCCGGCAAATTTCCTGACCAACAACCACCTGAAGGAGCTTCGTCGTTTTCTGGTCACAGAGTGCCGCATCGAGGCGATTGGCGTGCTCGAAGGGAGCGTTTTCGATGGAGCAAGTGTCGACACCGCCATCATCACATTATCCCGACCTGCGGATACTATATCCGCGTTCCAGATTCGCACATTGCGAGCGAATGAATCGCTGGAGCTAGTGGCGCAGCAGAATGTGTCACCTTCGGCGATTCTTGCGGACAAGAATTTCCTGTTTACGGGAAGCTCATCCGTCGCCGCGAGCGGTGTATGGAAGAAATGCGTTTCGGTAAGCCAAGCGCTGGGCACATTGGCAACCGTGAGCTTCGGGAAGCAACTCCGTGATCGGAAGAAATTCGTCGACGACGTCATCCACGTCTCAGCCCTGGGGCGGGTGCCTCGCACCCATCGCCCTTGTTATACCGGGAAAGACATCAACCGATACTCTGTCCGCTGGGATGGCCTTGCTTGCCTTGATGACGAGCTCGCTCGTTCAGGTGGGTGCTGGGACAGCGAGAAACACACCGCGCGCGGCAAACTTCTGACCAGGCAGATCGGCAAGCGGCCAGAGTTTGGCATCGATGCCCTCGGCTACGACTGCCTGAACACCATGTTTATGGTTGTCCCCATCTCTCAGGGGGGCAGCAACCGCTACCTTCTTGGCATCTTGAACTCACGGTTGTTGCGGTTTCTCTGGGAAGAACGGTTCTGGGACAAGCGTGGGACGTTCCCGAAAATCAAGGGAACGTATCTGAAGGAATTGCCCATCATGATGCCGCCCGACCGCGAGCGCCACGACCGCCTCGTCGAACTGGTTGATCGGATGCTCGCGCTGCACGCCAAGCTCGGCGCGGCACAGTCGCCCGACGTCGAAGACAATCTGCGCCGGCAGATCGCCGCCACCGATCAGGCCATCGACGCCCTCGTTTACCAACTCTACGGACTCACCCCGGAGGAGATCGCGCTCGTCGAGTCCGCCACGGCTCCGCAGGCCGACGCCACGAAAGAACAGTCCTCCGCCGAGGTGTCCAAAACCGTCGCCTACGACGACCAGGCCACGGCTGCCGCCGCCCACTTCCACGTCGAGGAAGAGCCGCCCGCCAAGGAATAAGCCATGCCCGCACGCACCGTCCCCCACCGCGCGTCCCGGCGCCCGCAGCTCGAACGCCGCACGCCGATTGTCGCCCTCGCCGTTGCACGGCAGGTCGTCGAAGAGGTCGCGCGCTACCTCGGAGTCCCCGTGCCGCCGCGCCACGCCGCACGGCTCGCGAGCCGCGCACGCGCCATCTACGCCAGCTCGCCGGCGTTTCGGGCGCGCATCGACGCCCCCGGCGACGCCGGACGCGACTGCCTGCACACCTTCATGCGGCACTGGCTCGCCGCCATCCTGAAAGCCGACCAGCCCGGCCTCTACGACCAGCTCCCGGCGAGTTTCTCCATCGGCAAGCCACTGCCCGCATCGCAGCACCTCTCGCCCGAGGCGCGCCTGATGTTCTTCTGACCGCAGGGCCGCAAAACGCACACGCACCGGCAACGGCCGGCCGCCGTTCGTGCCGATTCGTGAACATTCGTGGACAACGCGCGGGAGGGCGTCACCCGGCACGCGCGACCAGGCGTCAACCGTTGGCGCAGTGGCAGCCGCCTTCGCCGTGATCGTGGTCGTGGCACGCGCCTTCATGGCTGTGTCCGCCCGCGCAGGCGTTGGCCCCACCCCGGAGAAACCCGTGCGCGCACGCCTCGGCGATCTTCTCCGGCGTATCGCCGGCGATGCCGGCCAGCACCTGCACGCCGCACTCGCGCATGCGATTGGCCGCGCCGCCACCCATGCCGCCCACCACCAGCAGCGATACCCCAGCGGCGGCGATTTCCTCCGGCCAACTGCAAGGCGTGGGCGCCTTGGGGCGCAGAAGTGACTTGGCGCCAACGGTCTTGGCGGCCAGATCGATCTCGTAAATGGCGAGGTTAAACGCCGCGCCATAGTGGGTGGCAAACGTGCCCTCGTCGGTCAGGGGAATCGCGATTTTCATGGTGTTAAAAGTGGAAGCGGCGGCATCGACGAACCGTGCGCCAGAGTGACTGGCTTCGTGACCGCCTTATTTCAGGCACAAGCCCATTATCCGGGTGCCAGGGCAAGCTTCCAAACACGCATCCGCCGAAAACCCGAGGTGGGCGCCCATCTCACCCGAACTTCGCGTTGCACGGGGGCCGGAGCCAGCTTCAGCTTGGGGCATGGCTTCAGCCTTGTTGGTTTTGCAATCGGTCGAGTTTGCGCATCCGGGAATGACGGCACCGTTGTTCACGGACCTGACCGTGCAGTTCCCTGCCGGCTGGACGGGCATCGTCGGCCCCAATGGCGCAGGCAAGACCACCCTGCTGAAGGTCGCCACGGGCGAGCTCGCGGCGCAGAGCGGCACCGTGCAGCGGCAAGGCCTGGCGCTCTACGTGGCCCAGCGTACGGACGAGCCACCGGAGTTTTTCGAGGATTTCATCTGGGCGCCCGACGCCGCCGTGCTCAAGGCGCGGCTGCACGTGGGCGATGACTGGCCGGAGCGCTGGGCAACCTTGAGCCACGGCGAGCGTAAACGCGCGCAGATCGCGGTCGCCCTCTGGCGCGAGCCGGCGGTGCTCGCCCTCGACGAGCCGAGCAACCACATCGATGCCGAGGCGCGCCGGCTGCTCTGGTCGGCGCTCGAGGACTTTTCCGGCATCGGGCTGCTCGTGAGCCACGACCGCACCCTGCTCGACGGTCTGTGCTCGCAGTGCCTGCTGATCGATCCGCCGGAGGCGGTGCTGCGGCCCGGCGGTGTGACGGAGGCGATGGAGCAGCAGGAGCGCGAGGAGACGTTTGCCCAGGGCGCCAACGATGCCCTGCGCCGCACGGCCAACCGGCTCCAGGCGGAGGCGCAGCGCCGCCGTGTGATCGCGGACCAAAAGGCCTCGGCGGCACGCGGCTCCAAGCAAAAGAAGATCCCGGCCAACGACCACGACGGACGCGCGATGCGCAATCTCGCCAAGTTGACCGGCAAGGACGCCTACGCGGGCAAACTCGCTGCGCAGATGAACCAGCGCGCAAACAAGGTGGCCGCGCAGCGCGCCGAGATCGCCGTGAAAAAGCGCTACGAGACCGGCATCTGGGTGGATGGCGCGTCGTTCATGCCGCGGGATTTTCTGCTGCGCGTGCCGGCGGGACGGCTGCCGCTCGGCGGCGGGCGCACGTTGCACTTTCCCGATCTGGCCATCGGCGGCACGAGCCGCATCGCGGTGAGCGGCGCCAACGGTCTCGGTAAAAGCACGCTCGTGCGCCATCTGCTCGGCCAGTTGCAACTGGCCGAGCAGATGGCGCACGAGCGTGCTTTTACCGAGACCGTTGGCGCCGCTCACCGCGATGCGGCTCGTGCCGCCGATGGCCAGATCGGGAAAGTGCAACGTGCGCCCGCCGCCGAGCGGCAGCCGTCCCGCCGGCACGCGCAGCAGAAAATCCCGCGGCATGAACGACGCGCCATCCACCCAGATGCCGGTCTCGTAGCGCTTTTTCACGGCGATCTCGGCGCGCTGCGCGGCCACCTTGTTTGCGCGCTGGTTCATCTGCGCAGCGAGTTTGCCCGCGTAGGCGTCCTTGCCGGTCAACTTGGCGAGATTGCGCATCGCGCGTCCGTCGTGGTCGTTGGCCGGGATCTTCTTTTGCTTGGAGCCGCGTGCCGCCGAGGCCTTTTGGTCCGCGATCACACGGCGGCGCTGCGCCTCCGCCTGGAGCCGGTTGGCCGTGCGGCGCAGGGCATCGTTGGCGCCCTGGGCAAACGTCTCCTCGCGCTCCTGCTGCTCCATCGCCTCCGTCACACCGCCGGGCCGCAGCACCGCCTCCGGCGGATCGATCAGCAGGCACTGCGAGCACAGACCGTCGAGCAGGGTGCGGTCGTGGCTCACGAGCAGCCCGATGCCGGAAAAGTCCTCGAGCGCCGACCAGAGCAGCCGGCGCGCCTCGGCATCGATGTGGTTGCTCGGCTCGTCGAGGGCGAGCACCGCCGGCTCGCGCCAGAGGGCGACCGCGATCTGCGCGCGTTTACGCTCGCCGTGGCTCAAGGTTGCCCAGCGCTCCGGCCAGTCATCGCCCACGTGCAGCCGCGCCTTGAGCACGGCGGCGTCGGGCGCCCAGATGAAATCCTCGAAAAACTCCGGTGGCTCGTCCGTACGCTGGGCCACGTAGAGCGCCAGGCCTTGCCGCTGCACGGTGCCGCTCTGCGCCGCGAGCTCGCCCGTGGCGACCTTCAGCAGGGTGGTCTTGCCTGCGCCATTGGGGCCGACGATGCCCGTCCAGCCGGCAGGGAACTGCACGGTCAGGTCCGTGAACAACGGTGCCGTCATTCCCGGATGCGCAAACTCGACCGATTGCAAAACCAACAAGGCTGAAGCCATGCCCCAAGCTGAAGCTGGCTCCGGCCCCCGTGCAACGCGAAGTTCGGGTGAGATGGGCGCCCACCTCGGGTTTTCGGCGGATGCGTGTTTGGAAGCTTGCCCTGGCACCCGGATAATGGGCTTGTGCCTGAAATAAGGCGGTCACGAAGCCAGTCACTCTGGCGCACGGTTCGTCGATGCCGCCGCTTCCACTTTTAACACCATGAAAATCGCGATTCCCCTGACCGACGAGGGCACGTTTGCCACCCACTATGGCGCGGCGTTTAACCTCGCCATTTACGAGATCGATCTGGCCGCCAAGACCGTTGGCGCCAAGTCACTTCTGCGCCCCAAGGCGCCCACGCCTTGCAGTTGGCCGGAGGAAATCGCCGCCGCTGGGGTATCGCTGCTGGTGGTGGGCGGCATGGGTGGCGGCGCGGCCAATCGCATGCGCGAGTGCGGCGTGCAGGTGCTGGCCGGCATCGCCGGCGATACGCCGGAGAAGATCGCCGAGGCGTGCGCGCACGGGTTTCTCCGGGGTGGGGCCAACGCCTGCGCGGGCGGACACAGCCATGAAGGCGCGTGCCACGACCACGATCACGGCGAAGGCGGCTGCCACTGCGCCAACGGTTGACGCCTGGTCGCGCGTGCCGGGTGACGCCCTCCCGCGCGTTGTCCACGAATGTTCACGAATCGGCACGAACGGCGGCCGGCCGTTGCCGGTGCGTGTGCGTTTTGCGGCCCTGCGGTCAGAAGAACATCAGGCGCGCCTCGGGCGAGAGGTGCTGCGATGCGGGCAGTGGCTTGCCGATGGAGAAACTCGCCGGGAGCTGGTCGTAGAGGCCGGGCTGGTCGGCTTTCAGGATGGCGGCGAGCCAGTGCCGCATGAAGGTGTGCAGGCAGTCGCGTCCGGCGTCGCCGGGGGCGTCGATGCGCGCCCGAAACGCCGGCGAGCTGGCGTAGATGGCGCGTGCGCGGCTCGCGAGCCGTGCGGCGTGGCGCGGCGGCACGGGGACTCCGAGGTAGCGCGCGACCTCTTCGACGACCTGCCGTGCAACGGCGAGGGCGACAATCGGCGTGCGGCGTTCGAGCTGCGGGCGCCGGGACGCGCGGTGGGGGACGGTGCGTGCGGGCATGGCTTATTCCTTGGCGGGCGGCTCTTCCTCGACGTGGAAGTGGGCGGCGGCAGCCGTGGCCTGGTCGTCGTAGGCGACGGTTTTGGACACCTCGGCGGAGGACTGTTCTTTCGTGGCGTCGGCCTGCGGAGCCGTGGCGGACTCGACGAGCGCGATCTCCTCCGGGGTGAGTCCGTAGAGTTGGTAAACGAGGGCGTCGATGGCCTGATCGGTGGCGGCGATCTGCCGGCGCAGATTGTCTTCGACGTCGGGCGACTGTGCCGCGCCGAGCTTGGCGTGCAGCGCGAGCATCCGATCAACCAGTTCGACGAGGCGGTCGTGGCGCTCGCGGTCGGGCGGCATCATGATGGGCAATTCCTTCAGATACGTTCCCTTGATTTTCGGGAACGTCCCACGCTTGTCCCAGAACCGTTCTTCCCAGAGAAACCGCAACAACCGTGAGTTCAAGATGCCAAGAAGGTAGCGGTTGCTGCCCCCCTGAGAGATGGGGACAACCATAAACATGGTGTTCAGGCAGTCGTAGCCGAGGGCATCGATGCCAAACTCTGGCCGCTTGCCGATCTGCCTGGTCAGAAGTTTGCCGCGCGCGGTGTGTTTCTCGCTGTCCCAGCACCCACCTGAACGAGCGAGCTCGTCATCAAGGCAAGCAAGGCCATCCCAGCGGACAGAGTATCGGTTGATGTCTTTCCCGGTATAACAAGGGCGATGGGTGCGAGGCACCCGCCCCAGGGCTGAGACGTGGATGACGTCGTCGACGAATTTCTTCCGATCACGGAGTTGCTTCCCGAAGCTCACGGTTGCCAATGTGCCCAGCGCTTGGCTTACCGAAACGCATTTCTTCCATACACCGCTCGCGGCGACGGATGAGCTTCCCGTAAACAGGAAATTCTTGTCCGCAAGAATCGCCGAAGGTGACACATTCTGCTGCGCCACTAGCTCCAGCGATTCATTCGCTCGCAATGTGCGAATCTGGAACGCGGATATAGTATCCGCAGGTCGGGATAATGTGATGATGGCGGTGTCGACACTTGCTCCATCGAAAACGCTCCCTTCGAGCACGCCAATCGCCTCGATGCGGCACTCTGTGACCAGAAAACGACGAAGCTCCTTCAGGTGGTTGTTGGTCAGGAAATTTGCCGGCGTAATTAGGCCGATCCGCCCATTTGCTCGGAGTTTCCTGACGGATTGCTCGATGAAGAGATGATAGGTGTCGACCTTGAACGAGGTGACGGAAAACCGTGAGCGGAAGTACTGGAGTTGAGCGTCATCCCGGAGCTGATCTTGAAGCAGCACATACGGCGGGTTGCCGATGACGGCGTCGAAGCCGCCGGCGCGCATGATCTCGGGGAAACCCTCGGCCCAGTCGAAGGTGTTGAGCTGGAGGCGGGCCTCGTCGTCGAGCTCCGGGAGGTCGGGCTGGGCGTAAAAATCGTGGCCGACGAGGCTGTTGCCGCAGCGGATGTTTTTGCCGAGGTCGGGGAGCACGGCGCTCATCTCGCGGGTGCGGCCCTGCGTCTCGCGGGCCTCGCCTTCGAGGACTTTGAGCAGGAGCGAGAGTTTGGTGACCTCGACGGCCTGCGCGTCGATGTCGACGCCGTGGATATGGGCGAGGAGGATGCGGCGGCGCTCGGCGGTGGTGAGTTGCCAGTTGCCGGAGCCTTTGCCGATGCCGTGGGCGTTGGGCGCGGGTTCGTAGAGGCGGGCGGGTTTCTGCTTCGCCCATTTGGCGGGGTCGTTCCTGACGTAGTAGTCGAGGTACCAGTCGAGGAGGAATTGATAGGCGCCGAGGAGGAAGGAGCCGGAGCCGCAGGCGGGATCGAGCACGCGGAGTTTCTCGATCTGCTTCGGGCTTTTGCCGGCGACGAGGGTGCCGACGGTCTGGCGGACGATATAATCGACGATGTAGGTGGGCGTGTAGTAAACGCCGCCGGCCTTGCGCACCTCGGGTTTCTCCTCGATGCGGGCGCGGTGCCCTTCGGTGAGGTGGATGACCTTGCCGAGGAAGCGCTCGTACACGCTGCCGAGGATATCGGCCGGGATGACGCTGAAGACGTAGGGGCTGGCCGGGTAGTAGAGGTTTTTGATGACGTCCTTGAGCGGGGCGTCGTCGAGCTGGAGTCGGAGCGAGAGGCGGTCGGGCGACTCGGTGCAGTCGGTATCCTTTTCGAAGTGGAAGAGGCCGGAGTTGTAGCGGTAGTCGGCGCGCTCGAATATCTCGCAGAGGCGCGGGTAGAGGTGGTTGCCGGCGGTGAGGGCCTGGAGCTGGCCGAAGGGCTCAAGGCCGCGGTCTTCGGCGATGCGCAGGAAGACGAGGCGGTCGATGAGGCGCTGGACGACGAAATTGAGGTCGCGTTGGGTGAGGGACTCGTTGCGCAGGGCGAGGTGGCGGGCGAGGAGGTCGCGCCAGCGCTCGATCTCCTCGAGGAAGGAGTCGTCGACGGTGGCGGTGCCGCGTTTGCCGCGCGTGGAGGCGGCGTATTTGTCGAAGGAGCCGCGGAGGATGGCCTCCTTGGAAAAGATGCCGGCGAGCTCGTCCCACTTCTCGGGGTAGTCGCGGAAGGTGCAGTAGAAGAGGCGGGCGGCCTGGGCCTTGTCGCCTACGGCGGGGCGGATGCGGGTGTCGTAGATGGCGAACTCCTGGAAGTCGGTGAGGATGCCGAGCGGGAGCTTGGCAGACCAGGAGTAGCGGCGGAGCTGGTAGGCGGGGGCGGGGTCGTCCTTGATGAGGACGGCGGGTTTCTTGGCCTCGACGAAAAATTTGCGGTTGCCGCCGATGCGGAAGGAGTAGTCGGGGGCCTTGGTTTCGCCGCCGATCTTGATGGCGTCCTCGTGGATGACGTCCTTGTAGGGCTCGGCATGGCCGGCCTTGTTTTCCATGTCCCAGCCGAGCGCCGCGAAGAAGGGGTCGAGAAACTCCTGGCGGAGTTGAGCCTCCTTGTAGGAAGGATCGCGGTATTGCTCCTCGTTGCGGGCGAAGAGCTCGATCCGGTCGCGGATGGAGTCGGGGAGAGGCATGGGTGGGGGCCGAGCGTGCTGGCTCGTGGGCCGCTCCGCAAGCGCGGGAATCGTCGTCGCGGGCAGGCTACGATGAGGCTGGCGCTTGGTGGTGCGGAGGCCCGGCGCGGAGGCGCTGCATCTCGGCGTGCATCTGGATGAATCCGGCCCTCGTGGAACCGTATGGGCCGAAGCAACTGTCCGGCCGATTGGGCGACAGGATGGCGAGGATGTCGGAGAGCCCCATTTCGATGGCCTCCCGATACTGGTCTTTGCCGAAGGAAAACCACCGTTCCGGCTCCGGATCGGTAATGTGCCAGAATATCTGGTCGTCGCGGTGCTCGACCTCGATGGGCGCTTGAAGGCCGGCACAGCCCGGCTCGCCGCATCCGCAGGTGAAGATGAAGTAGCAGCCTGACGCTTGGGCGGACCTCACCAGTGCGCGGTAGTCGATGGCATAGCTACAGACGCTGTCGCCGTCGACCACGATGAGATCGGAAGAGCGTCGTGTAGGGAAAGAGTGTACCATCCAGTGT
>ERZ795059.5497-NODE-5497-length-11476-cov-5.348218_pt1 | contig 11476 bp, 5 predicted proteins | sample MGYA00375143_ERZ795059 | MGnify/ENA primary metagenome ERZ795059 (study PRJEB30188, sample SAMN05720168) | activated sludge metagenome | isolation source: Anaerobic digester | place: USA | collected 2015-01-07 ... | reverse complement strand
AATTCCGCCCGGTCGCCGAACAAAACGAGGCCATTGACAAACTCACCGAAGGAATCCAAAAAGGATATCCCTCCCAGGTCCTTCTGGGGGTGACCGGCAGCGGGAAGACGTTTACTTTAGCGAATTTGATCGCACGGCTGAACCGTCCGGTGCTGGTGATTTCCCATAACAAAACGCTGGCCGCCCAGCTTTATGGCGAATTCCGGGAGTTTTTCCCGGAGAACGCGGTGGAATATTTTGTCAGTTATTATGATTATTACCAGCCGGAAGCGTATATCCCGCAGACGGATTTATATATCGAGAAAGACGCGTCCATCAACGACCGGCTGGACCGCCTGCGCCTCGCTTCGACCACATCGCTGATGACCCGCCGGGACGTCTTGATCGTGGCCAGTGTTTCTTGTATTTACAACCTTGGTTCCCCGGAGGATTACCAGGAGCGCCTGACGTTTGTGGAACGCGGGCAGGAGTTGGAGCGGGACCAACTGATCAGCCAGCTGTTGGACATTCAGTATGAACGGAATGATTATGATTTTTCCAGGGGGAAAATCCGGGTGCGGGGGGACAGCGTGGAGGTGTTCCCGGCGTACCGCCAGGACGCGGTGCGGATTGAATTTTTCGGGGACACGATTGAGAAAATATTTCAGGTGGACCCGCTGACCGGGGAGATCAAGTCGGCCCTGCCTAAGGTGGCTATTTATCCGGCCAAGCATTTTATTGTGTCGTCCCCCAGGATCGACGCGGCGATGCAAGAGATTGAAACGGAATTGGAAGCCCGGGTCGCGTTTTTTAAACAGCAAGGAAAACTCCTTGAAGCGCAACGACTGAACACCCGGACCCGCTTCGACATGGAAATGCTGCGCGAGATCGGGTACTGTCATGGCATCGAAAATTACTCCCGGGCGCTGTCAGGGCGGCCGCCGGGCAGCCGCCCGTTTTGCCTGCTGGATTATTTCCCGGAAGATTTCTTGGTCATCATTGACGAGTCGCACGTGACGATTCCCCAGCTGCGCGGGATGTACGAAGGCGACCGCGCGCGGAAGGAAACCCTTTCGGAATACGGGTTCCGGCTGCCGTCTTGCTTGGATAATCGTCCCCTGCGGTTTGACGAATTTTTGCAGAGTGTTCATCAGCGCGTCTACGTGTCGGCCACGCCGGGGCCCTATGAAATCACGGACAGCCGGGGCCGTATGACCGAGCAGATTATCCGGCCGACCGGGATCGTGGATCCCCCCATCATTGTCAAGCCGACAGAGGGGCAAGTCGACGATCTTGTTGCGGTCACGCGCCAACGGGCGGAGCGTCACGAACGGGTTTTGGTGACGACTTTGACGAAACGGATGGCGGAAGACCTGGCGGATTATTTAGAGGAGCAGGGTATTAAAGTGAAATACCTGCATTCGGATATCCAGACGATTGACCGGGCTAAGATTCTACAGGACCTGCGGATGAAAAAATTCGACTGCCTGGTCGGGGTAAATCTTTTGCGGGAAGGGCTGGACTTGCCGGAAGTGACGCTGGTGGCCATCTTTGACGCGGACAAACAGGGCTTCCTGCGTTCTCGGACATCCTTGATTCAGGTGTCTGGCCGGGCCGCGCGCAATATTCACGGTGAGGTGATTATGTACGCGGACACGGTCAGCGCGGCGATGCGGGAAGCGATCGAGGAATGCGACCGTCGCCGGGCCATTCAACTGGATTTTAACCGCCGGCACAATATCACCCCGCGCACGATTGAAAAGGCCGTAGCCACCCGAGGAATCGCGGACCTGGCGTATGAAGACGCGGAGGAGCTGGCCCGGGAGATGGCCGGACAGGATGAAGAGTCGTTTCAGATGTCCAGTGCGATCTCCGAACTGGAACGGCAGATGGAGCTGGCGGCCCGGAACTTGCAGTTTGAGAAAGCGGCACTGTTAAGAGACCGTATTCAGGAATTGCGGGCGTGCGGGACGACCGATCCGGCGGACATGTTCCGCAAGAAGCCGAGCAGGAAAAAAAAGTTATAAGGGTGGAAGAGCATGGAACGGATGAATATAAGACGCCGGGGGCTGATTTCGTTCAAGCGCCCCCAATGCTCTCAATCATTATTAAAGCATTGGGGTCTAATTCACTCCATCAGCCCCCGGCGTCTTCATCCTTTTCCCCCGATTAACCGTGTGTTAAAATGATTTCTCTATGAGTAAGAATATAAAAAATCAACATCTTGTCGCCGTGGATATCGGCAATACGGCCGTTCATCTGGCCCTTTTGAAAGGATTGCGGGTCGTGGCGGAACACCGGATCTCTTCGCGTAGCAGCGCAGGGCAGATGAAAAAAGAAATCACTGCGGTCAGCCGATCCTGGATGAAAGATGGCCAGGACATAAGCGGCGTTATGATCTGCAGCGTGGTCCCTCCTTTGACCGGCCGCGTCGGTTCGGTATGCCGGACGGCTTTTGGCTGTAAACCCGTTATTGTCGGGAAGGACGTCATCCCGCCGATTCAAAACCGTTACCGGGTTCCAGGCCAAGTCGGACAGGACAGGCTGGTCGGGGCCTTCGCGGCAAAATGCCTTTACGGCCCGCCGTTGGTTGTCATTGACCTGGGCACGGCCACGACGTTTGATATTGTCTCTGCGCGCGGTGATTATTTGGGGGGAGTGATTGTCCCCGGTATCGGGCTTTCCGCGGAAACCCTGTCTTGCAACACGGCGCTTTTGCCGTTGGTCCAGATGCGCAAACCCCGGGCCCTGATCGCCCGTGATACCGAGAACAGCATCTTAAGCGGCCTTTATTACGGATATGGAGAAATGATCAAAGGCCTGATACGGCAGCTTAAAAAGGAAATCCCCTCCGCCCCCCAGGTGATCCTTACTGGAGGGTACGCTTCGTTGTATCGCCCTTACGTGAAAAAGGAGATCTCCCATGTGGATGAAGCGTTGATTTTCAAAGGGTTGGCGCTGATGTGGTCACAGTCCGTTTTTTAATCTTTTCGCATCATCCCTCATTGGCCCGGGGCATCCTCGCAATGGCCCGGTGCTTTCTAATTTGTCGACGACAAAAAAATTTTTTCTAAAAAACTCTTGACAAAAAAACCGAATTTTATTAAATTAGCACTCTGCTGAATGAAGTGCTAAAGCGAAACGAATTAAACGTAACCGGTTCATTTATTTTTAAGGAGGTGCGGAAGTGAATATCCAACCATTAGCCGACCGAATCATTATTAAACCCCTGGAAGCGGAAGAAACGACCAAAGGCGGGATCGTTTTGCCGGATACCGCCAAAGAGAAGCCCCAGGAAGGGCAAGTCCTGGCTGTCGGGAAAGGCAAAGTCCTGGATAACGGCACAGTCCAGGCTCCGGAAGTCAAAGTCGGGGATCATGTCCTTTACGGCAAATACAGCGGGACTGAAATTACCACACGCGAGGGGGACGATGTCCTCATTATGCGCGAGGATGATATCCTGGCGATTGTCAAGGGCGCCAAGAGTTAGAGCGTTCATCCTATCCCGCGGGGAAGCGGATTTGCGTTTAAAAGGGGGAACCCTTCCAAGCGCGCGGCTGGAATTGAAAGAAATAATGCGGAATAACCACAAGGAGAAGTCAAATGGCAAAACAACTTAAATACGGAGACGAGGCAGACGGTTGATTCTGGACGGCGTCGAAAAGCTTGCCCAGGCGGTTAAGGTGACGCTGGGGCCCAAGGGGCGCAATGTTATTTTGGATAAGAAATTCGGTTCCCCGACCGTGACCAAGGACGGGGTCACCGTAGCCAAGGAAATTGAGCTTGAGGACCCTTTTGAAAACATGGGAGCCCAGATGGTCAAGGAAGTGGCGGAAAAGACTTCTGATATCGCTGGTGACGGCACCACGACCGCGACGGTCCTGGCGGAAGCGATTTACCGGGAAGGGTTGAAGAACGTGACGGCCGGCGCGAACCCGATGGCGCTTAAGCAGGGGATAGATATTGCAGTCGAAAAAGTGGTTGAAAGAATCGGCAAGCTGTCCAAGAAAGTTGACCTGAAGAAGAGCAAGGAAGTCGAACAGGTGGCGACCATCGCGTCTAACAACGACCATCTGATCGGCAAGAAAATCGCCGAAGCATTTGAAGCCGTTGGCACCGACGCTCCGATTACAGTGGAGGAATCCAAGACGATTCACACAGAGCTCAAAATCGTTGAAGGGATGCAGTTTGACCAAGGGTACCTGTCTCCGTACTTTTCCACGGATTTGGAAAAGATGGAGTGTGAATTGGAAAAACCGTATATCCTGATTTATGAGAAGAAAGTTTCCAGTTTGAAAGACGTTTTACCTTTGCTTGAAAAAGTGGCTAAGTCCGGCAAACCGTTATTGATCATATCCGAAGACGTTGAAGGGGAAGCTTTGGCGACGTTGGTTGTGAACAATATGCGCAAGACGCTGGTCTGCGCCGCGGTGAAAGCCCCGGGATACGGCGACCGTAGAAAAGCGATGTTGGAAGATATCGCGGTCTTGACGGGCGGGAAAGCCATCAGCGAGGATTTGGGGATTAAGCTGGAGAACGTGGACCTCTCTCACCTGGGTCAGGCGAAGAAAGTGAAGATTGATAAAGAGAACACGACGATTGTGGAAGGGGCCGGGAAAACGGAAGACATCAAAGCCCGCATCAATCAGATCAAGAATCAGATTGAAACGACCGAATCGTCTTATGATAAAGAAAAATTGCAGGAAAGGCTCGCGAAGTTGTCGGGCGGGGTGGCGATCATCAATATCGGAGCTGCCACGGAATCGGAAATGAAAGAAAAGAAAGCCCGCGTGGAAGACGCTTTGCACGCGACCCGCGCTGCTGTGGAAGAAGGGATTGTCCCGGGCGGCGGGGTGGCTTTGTTAAGAGCCATTGAAGTGATTGACAGCCTGAAGTTAACCGGAGACACGTTGACCGGGGCCAAAATCGTGCAGATGGCCATGGAAGCTCCGGTTCGCCAGCTGGCTACTAATGCCGGACTCGAAGGGGCGGTTATTGTTCAGCGCCTGAAGAAGGAAGCTGTTAATATCGGGTATGATATTAATAAAGATGATTATGTCGACATGTTTGAATCTGGGATCATTGACCCCGCTAAGGTCACCCGGTCGGCCTTGCAGAATGCCGCCAGTATTGCCGGTTTGTTGCTGACGACCGAGGCCATGGTCACGGATATTCCGGAAGAGAATAAGTCTCCTATGCCAGCCATGCCTCCCGGAGGAATGGGCGGGATGTATTAATATCCGGTCAGTTTGTGTGAAGGAAAACGGCAGGGGATCCTCCCCTGCCGTTTTTTTTGACGTATATAAAGTATTGACATTAGCCATCAATTCCATTATATTAAGGCATCAAAAAAGATGTGCTTCTTCAATCTCTATTAAACTGATAATAATTAGGAGGTTTTAGGGCTATGGCAGAATGGATTGGCATAGGTCGAAGGGCAAGAAGGTGTTATGGTTTTGATGAAGTCGCCCTAGTCCCTGGGATGGTGACTGTAAATCCCAATGAAGTGGATACGACATGTGTGTTGGGAGGGATGGAATTTAAAGTCCCTATTATGGCCGCGGCAATGGATGGTGTTGTGGACGTCAGGTTTGCGGTCGCGATGGGAAAATTGGGTGGGGTCGCCGTGCTTAATCTGGATGGGGTCCAGACCCGTTATGACAATCCGGAAGAGGTCCTAACAGAAATCGCTCACGCCAGTCCGGAGGACGCGACGGAACTTGTGCAGAGCATTTATTTAAAGCCGGTCAAAGAGAAATTGATCGCGACCCGTGTCGAAGAAATTAAGAAAGCCAAAGTTCCCGCGGTCGTGAGTTGTATCCCGCAGAATGCCCAGAAATACGGACAGATTGCTAAAGAGGCCGGGTGTGACATTTTTGTCGTTCAGTCCACCGTGGCGGCGGTGAAGCATGTTTCAACAGAGTATAAAATTCTTGACCTTGAAAAATTTTGCGGGTCTATCGGAATCCCGGTCATCGTCGGCAATTGCGTCACGAATGATGTCTCTTTAGAGTTGATGGAAATTGGGGCTTCCGGCATCCTGGTCGGTGTCGGCCCGGGGGCGGCCTGCACCACCCGAGGCGTGTTGGGGATAGGCGTTCCGCAGATCAGCGCCACAGTGGATGCCGCGGCCGCCAGGGATTTCTATTTTAAGAGAAAAGGGCGGTATGTCCCGATTATTACCGACGGCGGTATGCGGATCGGCGGTGAAATATGCAAAGCGTTTGCGGCCGGGGCTGACGCCACGATGGTGGGGTCGGCTTTTGCCAAAGCGGAAGAAGCGCCGGGCAAAGGTTATCACTGGGGCATGGCGACATCACACGCCAACCTTCCCCGGGGGACGCGCATTAGGGTTGGGACAACCGGGACGCTGGACGAGATATTGAATGGCCCGGCCAAAGTTGATGACGGGTCGCAGAATTTGGTCGGCGCGCTGAAGACTTCGATGGGATCCCTGGGCGCCCGCAACATCAAAGAGATGCACGATGTGGAAATCATCATCGCCCCTTCGATTCAGACCGAGGGGAAAATGTTTCAGGTCGGCCAGCGTGTCGGCATGGGGAAATAGTCCTTTGTAAAACAAGGTGGGTACCATGAGACAAACAAAAAAAACGATATCCCAAAAAAATGTCCGTTCTTCCAAGCCGTTCGGAAAGGCGATTAAAAAGAAAAAACCGTTGCGGCTCAAAATGCCCCAAGGCAAAAGCAAGTTCACGGTTAAGATTACCAAGCCCCGTTACAAGGACCTTATTTTAGTTTTGGATTTCGGTTCGCAGTATACCCAGCTCATTGCCCGCCGTATCCGGGAAAATAAAGTTTTCAGCAAAATTGTCCCGTACAATATTGACCCGGAGAATATCCGTAAGCTTAATCCCAAGGGGCTGATCCTTTCCGGGGGCCCTTTAAGCGTTTATGATAAAGGGGCGCCTGAGCCTAATCCGGAAATATTCAAGATGGGGCTGCCGGTGTTGGGCGTGTGTTATGGCATGCAGGTGATTTCGCACATGTTCGGCGGGAAAGTGCAGAAAAGCAAAGAACGGGAGTTCGGGCAGGCGGAACTATTCGTTGACAGCAATAAAGACCTGTTTGCCAACATGCCGACCAACCTGACCTGCTGGATGAGCCATTCTGACTCGTTGACCAAATTGCCCCAGGGTTTCGCGGCGATCGCCCATACCTTGAGCGCTTCGATGGCCGCGATCGCTAATCGCAATAAAAAGATTTTCGGCGTCCAGTTTCATCCCGAAGTTGTCCACACGCAACGGGGGACACAGGTCCTCGTTAATTTTGTTTACCAGATCTGCGGATGCCTGCCGCGCTGGACGATGGACAAATTTATCAATTTTTCCGTCAAGCAGATCCAGGACACGGTCGGGAGGAAGAATGTGGTCCTGGGATTAAGCGGGGGCGTGGATTCTTCGGTGACCGCGATGCTGTTGCAGAAAGCGGTCGGAAAACAGCTGACCTGTATTTTTGTCGATCACGGCCTGCTGCGGAAGAATGAAGTGATTTCCGTCCAGAAAACTTTTAAGGGTAATTTCCGGATGAATCTTGTCACCGTGGACGCTTCGAAACGCTTCCTCGCGCGGCTTAAAGGCGTGGAAGACCCGGAGCAGAAACGCAAGATCATCGGGGAAGAGTTTATTAAAGTCTTTCAGGAAACCGCCAAGAAAATGAAGAAGGTGGATTTCCTGGCGCAGGGCACGCTGTATCCGGACGTTATAGAATCGATGTCTCCGTTCGGCGGGCCGTCCGCGGTTATCAAAAGCCACCATAATGTCGGCGGGCTTCCGAAAAATATGGATTTTGAGCTTATTGAGCCGCTGCGTGAGCTTTTTAAAGACGAAGTCCGGGTTATCGGCAAACACCTCGGCCTGCCGGACACGATGATCCACCGCCAGCCGTTCCCCGGCCCGGGGCTCGCCATCCGGATTATCGGCGAAGTCACCGAAGAACGCGCCAATATCCTCCGGGAAGCGGACGAACGGGTTATAGAAGAAATTAAAAAAGCAGGGCTTTATCATGATATTTGGCAGGCGTTTGCCATCCTCCTTCCTATCAAGACTGTTGGCGTCATGGGAGACCAGCGGACTTATGAAAATGTGATCGCGGTCCGCTGTGTTTCGAGCGTGGACGGCATGACCGCGGACTGGGTCAAGCTCCCCTATGAGCTGCTCGGAAAGATTTCAAACCGGATCATCAACGAGGTCCCCGGGGTGAACCGGGTGGTGTATGACGTCAGCTCGAAGCCGCCGTCGACCATTGAATGGGAATAACCCGGGCCTTTCCTCAAGGGCCGGCTGTCCCGTCGCTGTCTGCGATATTTCTACCGCTGCCTGAAGTGTGCTATAATACAAACCCAACAACCACCGGCCAACGGGCCGGATAAATTTTTTTAAACCGTTCCCGATCTTTATGAAGTATCATGCCGATTTTGTCCATTTGCACGTCCACACACAGTACAGCCTGCTGGACGGCGCCTGCCGGGTGAAAGAGTTGGTGAAAAAGGCCGCGGAGTATAAATTGCCCGCCTTGGCCATGACCGATCACGGCAACCTTTTCGGTACGGTTGATTTTTACCAAACGGCCGTTAAGCACGGCGTGAAACCGATTATCGGCTGTGAAACGTATGTCGCCTCCGGCAGCCGGCTTGATAAAGGGGCCCAGCAGCCCGGCGCGTCCCACCTTGTCCTTCTCGCCAAAGACGAGACAGGGTATCGAAATTTGCTTAAACTTGTTTCTTCCGGATACCTGGAAGGATTCTATTACCGCCCGCGCATTGATAAAGAAATCCTGTCGGAGTTAAAAGAAGGGCTGCTTGGAACATCCGCCTGCTTGAAGGGCGAAGTTGCCCAGAAACTCATGCGGGGAGATTTCACGGCAGCGCTGAAGTCTGCCGATGACTATCAGCAGATCCTCGGAAAAGGGAACTTTTATCTGGAACTGATGCAGCATGGGATTCCTGAGCAAAAGACCGTGAACGAAGGGCTGTTGAAAGTTTCCGCGGAGTTGAATATCCCCTGTGTGGTGACCAATGACGTCCATTACCTGGAGCAATCGCAGGCTAAAGCCCACGAAGCGCTTCTGTGCATCCAGACGCAGTCTTTTTTGAATGACCCAAATCATATGCGGATGAAATCCGACCAGTTTTATTTTAAGGATCCGGAGCAGATGGCGAGGGAATTCGGTTGGGCCCCCGAAGCCTTGGCCAACACGCTTGAGATTGCCGACAAATGTAACCTTCAGTTAAGGTTTGATCAGTACCATTTGCCGCATTACGACATCCCCACCGATGTCACGAAAGAGGATTTTTTGCGCAACCTCTGCCTGGAAGGCATTCAGCGGCGTTTCGCGGGCCGGAACGCCCCGGCGATTCAGGAGCGGCTGGAGTACGAGCTTAAGATTATCAAAAAAATGGGGTTTGTGTCTTATTTTCTTATCGTGTGGGATTTTATCCATTACGCGAAGCAGCGCGGAATTCCCGTCGGGCCGGGGCGGGGTTCGGCGGCCGGGAGCCTGGTGAGCTATTTGATCGGCATTACGGATTTGGACCCCTTGAAATACGGTCTTTTGTTTGAAAGGTTCCTGAACCCGGAACGCTCGGGGATGCCGGATATTGATATTGATTTTTGTTTCGAAAGGCGGCCTGAAGTCATCGAATATGTGACGAATAAGTATGGAAAAGATAATGTGGCTCAGATTATTACCTTCGGGATGATGCAGGCCCGGGCGGCTATCCGTGACGTTGGAAGAGTCATGAGTGTCCCGTACGCGGACGTGGACAAGCTCGCCAAGCTGATCCCGGCGGAACCGGGGATGACGATCGAGCAGGCCCTGCAGGTCGAGCCGCAGCTTAAAAAAATCGTCCTGGAGGATGAGACCGCTGCGGAAATCCTGGAAACAGCGCAGGTCCTGGAAGGCTTAAACCGGCACGCCTCCATTCATGCCGCCGGGGTGGTGATTGCCGACCGGCCGTTGACGGAATATGTCCCGTTGTTTAAAACGACTGACGGCCAGATAACAACCGCGTTTTCCATGGACGGGATCGCCAAGATCGGGCTTTTAAAAATGGACTTCCTGGGGTTGCGGACACTGACGGTGATTGATAAGGCGGTCAAGCTTGTGCGGGCCCGTCATTCTGTGGAGCTGGATATCAGCCGTATCCCCCTGGATGATAAAAAGACGTATAGCCTTTTGAGCGACGCCAACAGTTTTGGGGTTTTCCAGCTGGAAAGCGCGGGGATGAGGGAACTGCTAAAGAAAATCCGCCCCAGCCAAATTGAAGACCTTATCTCTATTTTGGCGCTATACCGCCCCGGCCCCATGGGCAGCGGGATGCTGGATGATTTCATTAAGAGGAAGCGGGGGGAGATCCAGATTAAGTACCCTCACCCCAAACTGGAATCCATCTTGAAAGAAACTTTTGGGATTATTATTTTTCAGGAGCAGGTTATGCAGATGGCGAGCATCCTGGCCGGCTTTACCATGACACAGGCCGATCATTTGCGCCGGGCCATGAGTAAGAAAATCCCGGAGGTTATGGAAGAAATACGCCGGACTTTTGTGGATGGCTGTCAGAAAAGCTCTGCCATCAAGGAAGGGGACGCGAACAAGCTTTTTGATTTGATTGATTACTTTTCCGGTTACGGGTTTAACCGCAGCCACTCCGCGGCTTACGCGCTGATTTCTTATCAGACCGCTTATCTGAAAGCGAATTATCCCGTGGAATTTATGTGCGCCTTGTTGACATGTGAAAAGGATAACACGGATAAAATCGTGGAATATGTCAAGGAATCGACCCACATGGGTATCACGGTTTTGCCACCGGACGTGAATGAAAGCGTGACGGAGTTCCATGTTGTGGATGAGCTTGCGATCCGGTTCGGCCTTCTGGGCGTTAAAAACGTCGGCCAGACCGCGATTGAGTCGATTGTCGTGAACCGCAATTCGGACGGCCCCTACCAGAGCCTTTATGATTTGTGTGAGCGCGTGGACCTGCGGCTTGTGAACCGTAAAGTCATGGAAAGTTTAATCAAGAGCGGGGCCTGCGACTGTTTTGGCCTGCGCCGCTCGCAGCTTACGGCGGTCATTGATCAGGCGCTGGATATGGGCGCCAAGGCACAGCGCGATAAAGCCTCGGGCCAATTTTCTTTTTTTAATATGGAGAACGATGCGAGCGGGTTTACCAAGGAAAAAGAGCCGATCCCGGACATCCGGGAGTGGCCCCAAACCCAGATCCTCGCGTATGAAAAAGAAACACTGGGATTTTATATCTCCGGACATCCCCTGTCTCACTATCATGCGGAAATTCGTGAATTTGCTGATTTTACCACTAAAACCCTAAGGCAGGCGACAGACGGGCAGGAGCTTAAATTGGTCGGTATTATTAGCGGCATCAAATACACGACCACCCGCAAAACCAACGAGCGGATGGCGATTATAAAACTTGAGGATATGGAAGGAACCATTGAGGTTGTTATATTCCCTTCCACTTATC
>ERZ795059.5495-NODE-5495-length-11479-cov-8.741159_pt1 | contig 11479 bp, 5 predicted proteins | sample MGYA00375143_ERZ795059 | MGnify/ENA primary metagenome ERZ795059 (study PRJEB30188, sample SAMN05720168) | activated sludge metagenome | isolation source: Anaerobic digester | place: USA | collected 2015-01-07 ... | reverse complement strand
TAACAGGCCAGTGCGAAATCAACGGAGGTATGGGGGCCGATACTCTCCGGGGAGCAGCAATGGGGACGAATGCGGTGGGCGACGTTGGCGCGTATGGCTCGTTGCATCAGGATGTCGAGCATCTTCTGCTGGAGATCCACGGCGATGACCGTGCCCGTGTCGCCAATGAGATCGGCCATGGCGAGGGTGAAGTATCCCATGCCACAGCCCAAGTCCAAAAGAGTCATTCCGGGCCTGATGTAAGGGCGGAGAATCTCTTCTGGCCGGTAAAAAAGACGGCGAATCCGGTTATCAAAGGTATAGGCCAGCCACCAGGGACATACACACATAGCCGAGCCTTTCTGTAACTTTTGTAAATTCGCACATTTCCATATATAAACCCGTTATCAACAAATATTCTAGAAAACAATGATAGCTAATAGCTAATAGCCGACAGCCGATAAGCTGATAACTTATTGTGCTCCTAGCCAGCGGTAGAGGTTGTTGTAGACATTAATATAGACGGCGGAGCCGTCGGCGGCGGGAACGGCTGCCATCCAGTTGCCTTGTGGGAGTTGATATCGGCGCTGTAGGGCGCCATCGCTAAGAGACCAGAGGGTTGCGATGCCGTAGCCATTTCCGTTGTAACAGAAGGCGTAGCGGCCGTTAGTGGTGGTGATAATGTTGTTACTAATGTAGCCATCATCGTTCCGTTTTTCGGGGAGCCGGGTATGGATGATGTGGATCAGGTTTCCGGTGGCGGCATCCCATATGCGGATGACCTGGCCCGCGGCGGAGGTGATGATTTTGGTTCCGTCGTCCGTGAAAGCGGTTTCGAGAGAAACGCCCGATTTGAATTGATCGGTGAAGGCACCCGCCCAGTCTTTGGCGGTTCGTGCAAGATTGTATAGGAATCCGCCGCTGCCAGACCATTGGTCAGCATACCGTTCGGCCTCTTCGAAAGTATGCAGGAGAGCGCCTGAGTCGGCGTCGAACAGCCAGGCAGTGTTGACGCCCCCAGTGAGGATACGGGTGGCGTCCGGTGAGAAGTGATGCCGGTATCCGTTGAATTTTCTATCGGCTCTGATATTCATTTCCCGCAGGGGATAGTCATCGGTTAATTCTGTTACAATGAATGCCTCAGTAGTATTTATCACTATGCGTTTCCCGTTGTCGGAAAAGGCTGCGCTCATGAAAGGAATGTTGTTTTCGTCCTCAGGGGGAATTACGGTGTATTCGCGAAGGATGGTGTCTAATGTGAGGTCATACAGATGGGAAGTGGCCCTATCGGTCTGTACGGCGAGATAGTGTGCATCGGGCGATATGGCCATGGCCCTGCCTTTTCCGGATCGCATAGGGGTTTCATTATCATACTCATACACACTGAAGGTCATATTCTGGGGCGAATAGCGACGTTCATTCTTATCAATAATATTGACTTGGACATGATGTGTCATGGCCTCATTGTTAAAGGAATGGTACCACCCATTTTCGGGAATTTTGAAACGCCATTTGTCAAGTTTCCGCACATCTTTCAACGAGAATGCGATTTGCTCCCACATATTTTCTTCGAGATAACAGGTGCATACCATATAGTCGTGGTTATGGGGTTGGAGCCGGAAATATCCCGGAGCGATGATACCTCCGTCCAGCACCTTTTGAGGTGTTCCTTCAGGTGTTAGCGGCCATACGTAGAGGTTGTTCGCTTCATCTTGTGAGAAGATCCAGTCAGCATCCGCATTGTGTAGGAAGGAGGTGTTCACATTAAAACGATGTCCATCGCGGGAGAGGGAGGCTATAATTACGCCGGTTTCCGGATCGATTATGCGAAGCTGTGCTCTGTCCGAGGTTAGGGACAACAAACGTTTGGCATCCTGAGTCCATATGAAGCGCCGAGTCTTTCCTGGGATGCCTTTGAACTCCCGGAGTACTTTTCCCGATTGTGCATCACGGATGATCAGCGTCGTGTTGTTTTCCTCCTGAGCTCCCGCTTCGGCAAATAAGCCCTGATTGGACAGACTGGAAAAATATTTGGACCATGAAGCCGGTGAATCCCATCCTTGCGTGATTACGCTGGTGTCCATGTCCATGAATGACAGCGTATAGAAAAGGTCGTCGTTTACGCCGGTTTGTTGGGCAAGAATCAGTGTTTTATTGTCCGGCAAACAGCCTAACGGCCATGTATCAGGCGCTTTGGGGCGGACACGTTGGGTGTGACTATCCACCGAATACAAGACCAGGCCGCGTTTGCAGGTGACAATAACCTCCGAGCCGCCGGGAGATAATTGGGCCGACTCTAGTGCGCCACAGGGGCTTTTATCCCGCCGCCAGGTTTCTTTTCCGGTGATTGGGTCGAGGAGAAATACTTCGCTGTCCGTCCATGCCAGGATGCGTTGTTTCTGATAGCTTGCTCCTTGCTGGCCAGTGTCGGAGGCGAGATATCGATGCCATATCTGTGTGCCAGAGGCTATGTCGAAAGCATATATACCGCTATAGTTGATTAAGATCAGCCGATTTTCCGTTTGGAGGAAGATGTATTGGTGAGGTTGTCCCAAGAACACACATTTTTCCGGTTCGGTGACAAGTTCATTCTCCGCTTTTCCGGCTGTGCCGATCATCTCCTGCAGCAGCGACTCCATGGTCAATTTGTCATGGGTTTCTGTAGGTTTGCTTGCGGAGGCATCCGCAGGCGAAGGCGAATCGGAGGCGCCTGGTGAAGGAACGTCCTGAACAGTGACTGTAGGTGGCGCCGATGAAGAATCGGAGATGGACCGTGGTATGAAACGATAGGCCAAGGCGCATAGGATGAGGATGACAAAAATTGCAGAAACAATCCCTGTGCGCTTCATGCAACGTTATCCTTCACCATCATGATTTGCCAAAAATGTTAGGATTCCTGAATTATGTAAAAAATGGTTATATGGAGAGTTAGCTATAAAGAGATCACCATCTGTAGACTTTCATTTTGCTATGCCCCTGGCCAGCGATAGAGGTTGGTATTGTAGGAGATGTAAACCGCGGAGCCGTTATCGGAGAGGACAGCATAGATCCAGTAGGTTTGGGGGAGTTGATATCGATGATGGAGGGTGCCATCATCGAGGGACCAGAGGGTTGCGGTGCCGAAGCCATTTCCGTTGTAGCAGAAGGCATAGCGGCCGTCTGCACTGATTGAAATCTGGTTGTTGATGTAGCCTTCTTTGTTCCTCTTTTCGGGGAGTTTGGAGTGAATGGTATTCAGAAGGTTGCCGGATGCGGCATCCCACACGCGGATGACCTGTCCGGCGGCATACGTGATGACTCTGTTCCCATCGTCTGTGAAGGCGATTTCGAGCGAGAGACCAGGCTTGAACTGATCCGTGACTCTGCCCACCCAATCCTTGGCGGTTCTCGCGAGGCTGTTGAGAAATCCTCCGCCCCCAGACCAGCGCTCGGTGTAGCGTTCGGTCTCTTCGAAGGTATGCAGGAGATCACCGGTATCGGCGTCGAAGAGCCAGGCCGTTTTATGGCCGCCGCAGAGCACGCGGGCGGCGTCTTGGGTAAAGCGGAAGCGATATCCTTGAAAGCGTTTTCCGGGGGTGGTCTTCATTTCCCGGATGGGGTAGTCCCCAGTCAAGTCGGTGACCAGCAGGGCCTCGGAGGTGTTTAACACCATCCGCATTTCGTTGTCAGAGAATTCTGCATGCATGTAGGTCATCTCATTTTCATGGGCAGGTTTTGTATATCGATTTAGGATTTTGTTGGATGCGAGGTGATACAGACATGCGGTGTTTTCATCGGTCTGTACCACGAGATAGGTTCCATCATGCGAAATGGCCATGGGTCTTCCGTATCCGGTGTGTATGGGGGATTCGTTGTTTTGAACATACACGTTGAAGGTCAGGTTTTTCAGAGAATATGAATCATCTTTGTTGATCAGATAGGTGCGGATAGTGTAGGTCATGGCCTGATCCATCAGGGAACCATACCATCCTTGCTCTTGATTACGGAATCGAAATTGGGCAATTTTCCGTATGTCCTCCAGGCTGTAGATAGTCTGTTCCCACATTTTTTCTTCGAAAAAGGTGGTGCACAGTACATCGTTATGAAAAGGAGTTCTGATTTCAATATAGCCGGGGGCGATGTGGCGTCCGTCGAGTACCTTTTGAGGAACACTGTCTGGAGTCAGCGGCCATATGTAGCGGTTGTTTTCTTCGTCCTGCGAGAAGGTCCACGCGTTGCCTTCGGCATCTTCAAAGGCTATAAGAGAACTGAACAGATGGCCTTCCTGAGCAAGGGAGAATAGCACCGTGCCGGTTTCCGCATCGATTACGCGCGTTTGCAGTTTATCAGAAGTTACGGAGAATAAACGTTTTGCATCGCGCATCCATGCGAAGTTCCCGGTCAATCCTGGAATACCTTTGAACTCCCGGATCACGTTTCCGGTTTGGACGTCACGGATAGTCAGCTTTGTGCTGTTTTCCCCGTCTTTATCCGGTTCGGCAAACTGTCCCAGGACGGACAGACCAGGGAAACTTCTATTCCAGGACGCCGGCCATTCCCACCTCTGGGCCACCGCGCCGCTGTCTATATCCATGAATAACAATTTATCGGTACGGTTGTCTTTTTCGCCTTTCCTCTGGACGAATAGCAGCGTTTTATTGTCCGGCACCCAGCCGAATAACCAGGCATCGGGCACTTTGGGCCGGGCAAATTGGGAGTGACTGTCGATCGGGTAGATGACCACACCGCGCGTGCAGGATACGGCAATCTGGGTTTCATCCAGAGATAATTTTGCCGATTCCATCGCTCCGCAAGGACTTTTATCGCGCCGCCAGATTTCGTGGCCGGTGACCGGATCCAAAAGAAATACTTCGCTATCCGACCACCCCAGCACTTTTTGCCGTCCGAAGGTGGCGCCTTGCCGGCCTCTCATGGAACTGAGGTATCGGTGCCAGACTTGGTTTCCCGATGTGATATCGAAAGCGTATATTCCGCCATAGTTGGCGATCAGCAGCAGGTTTTCTTTCTGGAGAAAAGAGAATTGGTTAGGAGGCCCCAGCAAAATGCATTTTTCCGGTTCAGTGACCAGTGTGCCTTCCGCCTCTGAGGTGGTAGCCGCGAGCATCTCCTTCAACAACGTACTCATGGAAAGGGGTTTCTCCGCTTCTTTTGGTTCCACAACAGGGGCGGTGGTGGAGGAAGTTTTATCCTGTGGGGCGGATTCTTGAGAAACTTGGTTTGGGGTTGGTTGCGAGGAGGATGGGCCAGGTATAGGAGACATTATAAGGAAACGATAGGCCAAGGCGCCTGACGTGATCACGAAAAACACCGCGAAAATGATCACGAGACGTTTCATGTTGTGCTCTTCCTCAAGTATAAACGCACCTGAATCAGGCAGTCATTATACTTTATTACCATAAAATGTGGATTTTTATTCAAAACGATCACTCAAAATTCGGGCTGAAGACCTTTAGAGGTTACTCGGATTCGTTGGAGAAGCAAAGGCAGGGTGCGTTCGGCATTCATGTAGGTGGCAAGGACGATGTCCGGTTCGACTTCGAGAAGAGTGCCCATGGCCCATGCGGGATAATCAATTACCGTGCCGGCATCCCAGTTGAGGCCGTCGTCGCGGCTGATATTCACGGAATAGAGGGGGTAGCGGTGCGCACAGAGGATCGCGCCGGACGAGGTGCGGACCATGGATTGAGCGTATCCGGGGAATGTGGCGCGCGCGGCAGCATCCCAGGTGGCGCCGCCATCGTAGGACCAGCACTGCCACATCGTCTGGCTGTAGACAGGCCGGACTAACACGGTGATCTTGTTGCCAATGACGGCGGCGGTGGGTTCGGTGAGATCAAGGGCGCCGGGTATCGTGCCGCGCTGAGCATCAGCCCACGAAGGCTGGTCAATCTCAATAGGGCCAGTCCATGTCTTTCCGCCGTCAGTGCTGCGTATGACAAAGGCTTTGCAATGGATCGAACTCCAAGTACGTACGTCGGTAAAGGTGTCATTTTCTTCTTTAATGCCTCCGAGGAGAAAGCGCATGAGGACGCCGTCATTGGTTTCGACCAGCGGGCCGTAGACTGCGAAATTCTTAGGTTGCACGGGCCATTCCGAAGCCACCGTTGAAGGCGCAGGATCAGACCACGTAAGGCCATTGTCAGTGGATTCTGAGATCGAGATTTCGGGAGTGGGTTGTTTCGTCTGATCTTGGGGACGGTACAGCATCACTAGGAGCCGCCCGGCGGCGGTTCGGAACATGGTGTTGCCGTAGTCGGTGATAGTGCCGAGTTTTTCCGGTAATGTTTCAGATGCGGCCCATGTGCGGCCTTTGTCTTTGGAACGAACGAGTTGGTTGCCTGCGGCGAGGAGCACATCTCCGTTGGGGGCGATGCAGGCACTGGGCATCTGTTCGCTCGTCAATCCGGCAGAGAAAGCATGCGATGGAATTTTTGCCTGCATATCCCAGATGGGTGCTGTAGTGCTGGGGCCGGTGATGTAGACGTTCCGGAAGGCATACCATCCATATCCCGCCAAGCCCGCACACCCCTTTTCAAATGTTGCATCGGTTACATGCAGAGCGCGGCGCCCGTCCACCCAAACGTGCATATCAGGCCCAGTGACCTCAATTTTAATTTTGTACCAACGATCAGTTTCACTCGGTACGCCGGGAACCCATTCTTCCGCCAGATTGTGCCAATAACCGTTTCCGTCGATTTTTGCCAGTGCGGCCCAGAAGTGTTTCGCGCGGAGTTGTTGTCCACCCCAGGGAAAGTAGAGCAGATAGAAGTGATTTGCATCTTGAGCGCGAAAGACGAGGCCGGCAGAGCCTGTGCCGGTTTCGCGGTAATTGCCGTTGAACTCGAATTCAGCGGTGAAGTCTTGGAAGGATTGCGATGTATAGAAAGCGCGGCTGTGCAGGTTGCGCTGGTCCGGTGGTTGGATGATGCCTTCATTGTTTTCCGTCCATGTGCCGGCGGGGAAGTGCCATCCGGCGCCATCGCCGATGTGCAGGGTAATCTCGTTATTCTGGGGTGGGGGAGAGGTGAGAGGCTGGTTGCCGAATTCCTTAACCCAGTTCGCGAACCAGGAGATGGTGTCCGTGTCGTTATTGATGGACAGGGGTACGACACCGGTGATGTCACCGGACTGTAAGAGCTTCAGCGCGGTGTTGCATTGTATTTCGAGGAGATCCAGGGGCATACGGCGGTTTTCGCCGTAGTCGTAGAGGTAGAGGCACAGCATGATCGGTTTGCCGGGATATTCTTTTTTGCACCGGTGCACGTTTTTCTCTAAATCCGGCAATTTCTTGGCATACCATTCGGAGAGGATGATGCCATCGAGGGGCTGGATGTACTTGGTGATATCCGGACGGTCCATGTTCATGGTATAGAGCACCCCCCAGAGTTTTAATCGGCTATATTCACCCGATAATGCGGTGCGGATACCCTGAATGTGCTCCGGTTTCATACCTTTGTCAATGCCAACCGAACTCATGTCGTCGAGCAATGCGCCTTCGATACGCGGATAGCGATCCACCATCTTTTTCAGCCGGGTCAGTGTCCGGTCGTACACAAAAGGGCGATCCTCGCCTTCGCCGTCGCGCGAGATCTCCCATATAAGGTGCGGCGCCTCGGATGCCTCTTGGGTAATGGTTTCGGCCTTAGCGTCGTCGTTGGGCAAGCCGAGCCCCGCCAGGATGATGTTCGGTACGCCCAGCAAGCGTGCACGCTCCGCCGGGCTGGCTTGGGCGAAGGTTTCGGTGGTATGGGCGCCGGGTTCGCCCATTTCGGGATTGCCCCACACCCAAATTCGATCCCGGACCAGCACGGATTCTGCGGTGGCGGGAAATGTGGCGGCTGTTATAAGGCAGCAAACGGCAAACACAATTACCCAATGAATTGTTGAACGATGAAAAAACAACATACCCTTGTCTCCTTCTTTTTCATGGCCCCCATTCCATGATATTCTCCAGTTTAGAATATAGATGAGATTCGATAAGATCAAAAACATAGTTCAGATCATTTACGTTTAATCCGTTTCTATGATGTGGAGGATGTCATGAATAAAACGAAGTTGTCGCGGCGGGAAGCGCTTGGCGTGATGGCAGCGGGGGCAATGGCAGCGTTGAATGCACAGGCTGCGGAAGCAACGAAACGGTTTGTGACATGCGGAGTGGTATTGTATCCATGGGATTTAACCTTAAAGGATTGGCCGGAGCGCGCGGCGAAGGCGGGTATCACGACGATTGGATTGCATGCGGCGCGGCGTCTGGATGTGCTGGTGGATTTTGTAAAATCGGATGATGGGCAGAAATTTCTGAGGGATTGTCAACGGCTTGGGGTGCAGGTGGAGTATGAAGTGCATGCGCTGGGCACGCTACTTTCGCGGGAGTTGTATTACCAGGATTTGACGTTGTTCAGAATGGATGAAAAAGGGCAGCGGAATATTGATTTCGGGTGTTGTGCATCGTCATCGCGTGCATTGGAGATTATCGCGGAGAAAGCGGTGGAGTATGGACGAGTGCTGAATCCCACGACTGGGCGGTATTTCTATTGGCCGGATGATGGCTATCAGGGATGCTTTTGTGAGAAATGTAAGGGGTTGAATTGGAGCGATCAGACGCTGTTGATCGAAAATGCGATGGTGGAGGCGTTGCGGAAGCATCTTGATCCGAAAGCGACGCTCAGTCACATTTCGTATGGGATGACATTGGAACCGCCGAAGTCGGTAAAGCCGCAAGAGGGGGTGTTCGTGGAGTTTGCGCCGATATCACGGGTGTATGATCGATCGATTGCGGAGCGCGACGTTGTGCTCGGGAACCATCCTCTGGAGCCGAAGTCGCACGAGGGATATTTGGAGATTCTGGATGCGAACCTGGAGGTGTTTGGGAGGGAAACGGCGCAGGTGTTGGAGTATTGGCTGGATGTGTCGCGGTTTTCGGGGTGGAAACGTCCAGCGAAGATATTACCTTGGTCGGATGAGGTGATCAAAGCGGATGGAGATGCGTATGCCAAGCGGGGGATACGTCATGTTACAAGTTTTGCGACATGGATTGATGCGGACTATGTGCAGCGCTTCGGCGCGCCGCCATTGGCGCAATACGTGGCGGGATTGCAGGGGTGACGGGACAAGGATCGGGTATAAAAATGGATTGTTTTGGAAAGTGCCGGAACAATAGTGTACATTCTGAACTAATTTTATACCAAGAGAAGGAGGAACAAAAATGGGACTGCTAGTATTGTTGGTCATATCGATTGTGTTTATTGTTTTAGCGACGGCCAAAATCAAACTTCATCCCTTCCTGGCGTTGTTGGGGGCGGCGTTCGGGTTTGGGATTTTGGCCAGGATGCCTCTAAAGGAAGTGGTGGCGTCGGTGAATGCGGGGTTTGGGGGGACAGTGGGTACGATTGGGATTGTTATTTTGGCGGGGGCGATTATTGGAGCATTTCTGGAACAATCAGGCGGGGCGTTGCGTCTGGCGGAGCGGGTGTTGCGAATCACTGGGGAAAAGCAAACGCCGCTGGCCATGGCGCTTGTGGGGTATGTTGTGTCGATCTCGGTGTTTTGCGATTCAGCGTTTGTGTTGTTGTCCCCTATTAACAAGGCGCTTGCGCGCAAAGCGAATGTTTCGTTGGCGGCGGGGGCGATTGCGCTCAGTCTGGGATTGTATTCGACGCATACGATGGTGCCGCCGACGCCAGGGCCGGTGGGAGCGGCCGGCGTGTTGGGGGCGGATCTGGGTCTGGTGATTTTATGGGGGCTGATTGTAGGAAGTGTCGCCACGATGACGGGATGGCTTTTTTCGATTACGGTGGCGTCGCGGTTGGATCTTAGGCAACAGGATACCAGCGAACCGGAAACAACGGTATCGCCGGACAATATGCCCTCGTTTACGAAATCGATGGTCCCGATTGTGTTGCCGATAGTGCTGATTTTGATCCGGTCTGTGGTGGAACTTCCGTCAAAGCCTTTGGGAGAGAGTTCGCTGACAGCGGTGCTTAGTTTTCTTGGGCAGCCAGTGGTGTCGCTATTAATTGGCGTTCTGTTTTCCTTTCTGCTGCCGAAGCACTTTGAACGGGACATGCTTTCAGGCACGGGGTTGGTTGGGAAGGCAATTATCTCTGCGGCTACGATTATCGTTATTACGGGAGCGGGAGGCGCTTTCGGGAAGGTGCTGCAAAATTCCGGGATTGCCGATGTGATCGGAAAGGGTTTTCAAGGATATGAGAGCATTGGCATTTTACTGCCGTTGGTGGTGGCTGCAGGACTCAAGACGGCGCAGGGCTCGTCTACGGTGGCGATGATTACGACGGCGGGGTTGGTGACGCCGCTGTTGCCGGCGCTGGGACTGGATAGCGCCTCGGCGAAAGCGCTGACGGTGGTGGCCATTGGCGCGGGGAGCATGCTGGTGTCGCATGCGAATGACAGTTATTTCTGGGTGGTTACGCAATTCTCCGGGATGACGATGAATCAGGGGTACAAGCTGCAAACGCTGGGAACATTGGTCCAGGGAATAGGCGCGGCCATAGCAATAGGGATCATTGCCGCCGTGGCACTATGAGGCAAACACAAAATAAGAAATACATAGTGCAAAACACGGGAAAGCGATTGTGAAATCTTGAAATTGGGGGCTGGCGGATGAGGATCAATGTGACATGATCCGGCATCCAGCCAGCCCTAAGTCTCGGACTTTTTTATACGGCCTGCCTGGCTCCGCCGTGCGTGAGCGAGGCGCTATTTTGGGTTCTCATTCTCTACTCCGGCGAACACGCTTGGATCGTACTTCGTGTGAGCAACGATGTGCGAAGAGCGTGCCCAGAAGTGCCAGGAGGCTGGTTAAGGCTGCCAATACAGCACCGTTTCCAAGCGGCAATTGTGCCACGACACGGAGAGAGGCGGTGCGCGTGGAGACCGAGGAGTAGTCGTCGCTGATCTCTACGGCATAATAGCCTTCATCCGTGGTATCGACGGAATCGATCACGAGTGTGTCAGTGTCGGTGCCGGACATTCCGTTTCCATTGGAGAGCGGTATGAGTGTTTTATGTACACCGTCTTCTTTGAGCCACTGATATTCAATGCTTCCCATGCCGCCGCTCACTTTGACGGACCAGGAGAATGGTTTTCCAGCCTCGGTTATTTCGTCTTGAAGGTTATGCGTGATGAACAACCCCACTGTGATGGGGATGGTGCCGAAAGAGTCGCTGCCGACGTCGTTGCTTACTTCCACGCTATACAGGCCGGCGTCCTCCAAGGTGGCGCTGATAACACTCAAGGTGGGGCCATTGCTTCCGGAGAGATGGGCATCGTCCGAAAGCGGCTCGCCGTTGAGATACCATTGATAAAGGAAGGGCGTATCCCCGCTTTCCATAACGACGGTCATGGATAGGAACCCTGTCGCCGGCACATTGCCGCTTGCTGGGGATACAATGACGTTGCTGATGACCGGCACATTGCCCACTCTGAGGGTAGCGGGATTGCTCTCGGCGGTATTCTGGCCAACGACAAGATCGGAAGAGCA
>ERZ795059.5484-NODE-5484-length-11502-cov-6.896217_pt1 | contig 11502 bp, 7 predicted proteins | sample MGYA00375143_ERZ795059 | MGnify/ENA primary metagenome ERZ795059 (study PRJEB30188, sample SAMN05720168) | activated sludge metagenome | isolation source: Anaerobic digester | place: USA | collected 2015-01-07 ... | reverse complement strand
TCGACCATGACGGCGGCCAGCTCGTATGGCTTGACGCCGTTGACGAAGCCGGACTCGCCTATCGTCGGCCCCGGCACGACGCGCAGGCCGAATTCCTCGTCGTACTCCCTGACCACAGCCTCCGCGTCGCTCTCGCCTGGTTCGCATTTACCGCCCGGGAACTCCCAGGTGCCTCCCATGGAGCCTCCCGGCGACCTGCGGGCTACGAAAACGCGGCCATCGCGAACGGAGACGCCGGCTATCGACCGCATTTATAGGAAGAGTACGTTCCCGAACAGAAAATGAACGAAGCCGCTGACGATGGCCACGATGCCGACAACACGGCGCTGCGCGACGAAGATGGCGTCCAGCCGCTCGAGGGCCGGGGTCGTCACATTCGAGTTGCTCTTGTAGAATTCGAGCAACAGGGAGAAACCGGCCGCGAGACCGGCCAACGACGGCACGAGGTCGCCGACGACGGGGACGTCGCCGCGCATGACGGTCAGTAGTTTAAAGAAACCGACCGAGGCGCACAGTATCCCCAGGACGAGGCGGATGGTGCTGTCGCGGAGGAACTCGCGGATACCGTCCATTTTGGTACCCCGCGGCTCGGCGTCGGTCGAGACCAGAGCGTAGCCCGAGACGATGTTCATCAGGACACTCAAGAGATAGAACTGAACCATGCCGACTTCTCCCTTCAGCCTCGTTAGGTACCATAATGAAAAGCCCGGGAGCGGTCAAGGCGACGCCGGACCGACCTCACTCGAACTCACTCGACCTTGACCAGCATCTCCAGCCTCGACGCGTCATCGCCGCTTCCGGCGGTCGCGAGCACGGCCACCGCTTCCGGCTTGCTGGCGGCCTCGAAACGCAGCCGCGTCTCATCGTCTGCCGCCTGCAGTACCGCTACGGCGTGAGCCGAGCCGTCCCCCGCGGCTATCTCTATCGCCAGCCTATCCTGCGGCCCGGCGTCCCGCCCGAAGAAGGTCGGCTTCCGCTTGACGGTAACGTAGACGTGGCCGTCGAACCACATGGCCGTCGAGACCAGACGCGAGCCGGCGACGGTGCCCGAGTTCTTCGCCCCCTGGACGTAGCCGACGACGAGTACCGCGACGAGCATGAACATGAGCGCCAGGAACAGCGACTTGAGCGGCCTGGTCGCCGTCAACGAGCGTAGTATCCCCGGGCGCTTGGCTCCATAGTGCTCGGCCATGAAGCGGGCATACGGCCCGGCCTTCTCCATACGTTTAGCCCGGTCGTAGTAGTAGACTGCCTGGCCCTTATCCTTGGTTTCCATTAATTCCCCTTCCGTATGACAGCCTGGCGACCTCGGGCAAGAGGGCGTCGGCCTCGAAGAACCCGCGGCGCGCCAGGGCGCGGCCGGCTAGGCCGTGGGCGATGACCGCGGCCTTGGCCGCGTCCCAGGCGGAAGCCCCCCGAGCCAGAAAGCCCGCGGCTAGCCCCGCGAGCACGTCACCGGAGCCGGCGGTCGCTAGCGCAGGCTCGCGGCCGTCCCAGACCGCCAGCCTGCCGTCGGGGTCGCCTATCCAGGTTACGGACCCCTTGAGAGCGACGACTGCCCCGAAATACGCCGCCGTCTCGGCGACCACGGCGGCCGTGTCGAAACGGGTCCGACGCGCCGCCAGCTCAAGGGCCGCCGGGTCATCGGGCTGGGCGCCCGCGGCGACGGCCGCCAGCGGGGCGAACTCGCCAGGATGAGGAGTCAGGAGTAGCGGCGAACAGCGCCGCGCCAAGCAGGAAGTCGCGAGCAGCCCGAGCGCGTCGGCGTCCAGGGCCAGCGGCAGGGCCGCGTCCCACAGCGACTCGAGCCGCGCGGCGTTCCGCTCGTCGGCGCCCCAGCCCGGCCCGGCCAGCGCCGCGGTGAAGCGCCTGGTGCCCGGATCGGACTCCGGCCGGACCATCTGCGCCACGAGCATCGTCGAGAGCATCGGCACCAGCTCGTCGCGTGCCAGCAACGTGACGCTACCGGCGCCGGCCGCGGCCGCGGCCCTGGAACAGAGCACGGCCGCGCCGGTAGAGCCATAGGAACCGGCGAAAGCACAGACGGCTCCGCGATCGCCCTTGTGACAGTCCGGATCGAGTCCTGGCAGGGCGTCTTCGAGGTCGCCGGGCTCGAGGAGGACCATCGTCGATGCCGCACCGGCCGATCGATCGAACACTCCACCGATTGGCAGGATGCGGCCCGCGTAGGGCCGGAAGCCCGGGTAGTACAGCTCCGCCTTGAGCGGCTCGACGCACAGCGTTATATCGGCGCATACCGGTGCGCTGGGGTCGGCTGCGACAGACCCGAGCGCGCCGACGCCGGAAGGCACGTCCATCGATACGACAGGCCCCCGAGCCGACGCGATCAGGGCGGCCGCCTGAACGAGGGCCGCTCGAGCGGGCCCCTTGAAGCCGACTCCCGATAGCCCGTCGAGCACCACGCCGGCTCTCGCGACGGCTTCATGAGCCGCGTCGTCGCCGAGGCCGATAACGCGAGCGCCCGCCAGCCCGGCCTCGGCTAGCCGCCGCGAGGCCAGGGGGCCGAGGCTATCGGGTACGAGCGCGACCAGGTCCTTCCAGCCGGAAAAGGCCAGGCGCCGGAGAACGGCCAGCGCGTCTCCGGCATTGTTACCGCCGCCGCAGACGGCCGCGATGGACGGCGAACCCGAGGCCGCCGCTTTCCTCAAGGCTGGATCGGCATCGATCGCGGCGGCCATACCGACGGCGGCGGCCTCCATCAGGAGATCGTCGCCAAGGCCATCCCTCGCCGACGCGTCGAGCGCCAGCGCCGAGGCGAAGCCGACGAGCGGCCTCACGGCGCGAGCCCACCTATCAGGCGGTCGAAGCGCCACCAGACGAAGCGAGCCTCGTAACGGGAGCCGAGCACGGCGGAGAGTATACCCTCCGGGGACAGCGAGAACGAAGCGTACAAGAGTTCGTCGGGCTCGATCTTCAGCGAGTAGCGCCGTATCGTGCGCGAAACCCGGTCGAACAGCCCGTAGTAGGTGGCCCCGTCGTCGTCAGTCGCCGCCAGGAACAGCGTGTCGGCCGCGGCCCCGACCAGGCCCCAGGCTCTCGGTACCGGCCGCGCCTCGTCCTTGACCAGGGACTCGAAGGGCTGGAGCTCGTAGCGCTCGACGTAGGCGCCGTTCGAACCGTCCATGACCCAGGCCCATGACGACGAGAACTCGATGCCAGCCTGGGTATGGGTCTCCTGGTCGACTATCTCCCTATAGTAATCGATCTTGATGATCAGGCCGGAGCCGTCTGGCGCCGCGACGATCCGATCGAGCGAGGCGATGCCTCCCGCCTCTTCAGGCGGCCTCGGTAGCTCGTTACGGCGTATCGAGACCGTCGACTCCAGGATGCCGAAGCGGTCGAAGACGAAGGCCGTCCAGCCCATGCCGGTCAGGCAGACGACGACGCAATCGTCCGCCGCGGTGATGTAGAGGCCGACGATGCTCGGGAACGGCGTACCCCCGACGCCCTCCTGGCCGAGGTAATCGAGGTACTCGCCGTCGCGGGAAAAGCGCAACACGACGTACTCGAGGCTGGCCATCGACGAGTCGTCGTACGACCGGCGGGAATCGGGCACGCGGTCCTCGACAAAGATGGTTCGCTTCGAGTCGACCGCTATCTCGCCGGGCGAGCCGAATGGATAGGCCCGGGCGACGCGGCCCTGGGCTACCGCGCCGGTCTCCGCCGCCTGCAGGGTCAGGGGCGGCGGGTTACGCTCTGGATTATAGACCATCGCGAGGAGGTCGCCGAACGACGACAGGGTCATGACCTTGGCGGCGTTGCCGTTCGAGACGAAGAAGATGCCGTCGCGCATCGCCAGGGCGGTCTTCGCTGGCGGCGCGTTGCCCTCGAGGCTGAACAGGTTGAGCTGGTCCTCGAGCACGCCGTAGCCGAGGGTGAAGAGCTGTTCGCGCTGCAACGCCGTAACCTCGCGCGCGTCGGAGCAGGAAGCGAGCATAGCCACCAGCGTGGCCGCGATCAAACCTACGTTGAGCCTCTTGCCTACCACGCCGCGACCTCCGGATCGAGAATCGGTTCCGCCCGACCGCCCGGGTCTTGCTTGACCGCTTATCGTTAAAAGATATAGATTAAACGACATGGCGTTCAACCCCCTGACTGCTCTCTTCGGCTCGAAGCGAGAACGAGACATAAAGGCGCTCCTGCCCCGCCTCCACGCGGTGAATGAGCGCGAGGCCTGGGCGATGGCCCTGAAGCCCGAGGAATTCCCCGCTAAGACGGCCGAGCTCAAGGCCCGCGTCGCCTCCGGCGAGCCACTCGACTCCGTATTGCCGGAGGCCTTCGCACTGGCCAGGGAGGCGGCCAGGCGTGTGCTCGGCGAGCGCTCCTTCGACACGCAGGTGCTCGGCGGCATCGTGCTCCACGACGGCAAGATCGTCGAGATGAAGACCGGCGAAGGCAAAACCCTGTCGTCGGTCGCCGCCGCCTACCTGAACTCGCTCGAGGGCAAGGGCGTCCACGTCGTCACGGTCAACGACTACCTGGCCGAGCGCGACTCGCGCTGGATGGGCTCGATCTACTCCTACCTCGGCGTCTCGGTCGGGGCGATCCTCTCGGACATGGACAACGACGCGAGGCGCGCCGCCTACGCCAAGGACATCACCTACGGCACCAATAACGAGTTCGGCTTCGACTACCTGCGCGACAACATGGCCATGGAGCCGTCACGGCGGGTTCAGCGCGGCCACCACTACTGCGTGGTCGACGAGATCGACTCGATCCTGATCGACGAGGCGCGCACGCCGCTGATCATCTCGGGCGCCGCCGAGGATGACACCTTCAAGATCAACGAGGTTTCGCGCCTCTGCCACCACCTCGTCGAGGTCAAGAAGGACCCCGCTACCGGCGAATATCCCAAGGAAGAGGAAGGCGAGAACCTCGAGGGCGACTACAAGATCGACGAGAAGAGCAAGAAGGTATCCTTCACCTCCGATGGCCTGGCCAAGATGGAGGATGCGCTCAAGAAGCGCGGCCTCATCCAGGGCTCCCTGTTCGACGAGCAGAATTTCGAGTACGTCCACTACTTCACGCAGGCCGTCCGAGCCCGCGAGCTGTTCACGAAGGACACCGAGTACGTCGTCCAGGAGGGCCTCGTCCAGATCGTCGACGAGTTCACCGGGCGCATCCTGCACGGCCGCCGATACTCCGACGGGCTCCACGAGGCTATCGAGGCCAAGGAGCGCATCAAGATAGCCAGGCGCAACCGCACCCTCGCCACGATCACCTTCCAGAACTACTTCCGCATGTACGACAAGATAGCGGGCATGACGGGTACGGCCGAGACCGAGTCGGTCGAGTTCCAGAAGATATACGAGCTGGACGTCGTCGTGATCCCGACGAACAAGCCAGTCGCCAGGCTCGACGAGGACGACCTCGTGTTCCTGAACGAGTCGGAGAAATTCGAGGCCATCTGCGACGAGATAGCCGAGGCCCACGCCAAGGGCCAGCCGATGCTCGTCGGCACGGTCAGCATCGACAAGTCCGAGCGCCTCTCCGCCGCCCTCACCAGGCGCGGCGTGCGCCACGAGGTCCTCAACGCCAAGAACCACGCCCGCGAGGCTACGATTATTGCCGAGGCCGGCGCCAAGGGCGCCGTGACCATAGCGACGAACATGGCCGGCCGCGGTACCGACATCAAGCTCGGCGGCAACCCCGAGTACCGCGCGCGCAAGAAGGTCGGCACCTCGGCCGACGAACGGACCTACCGCGAGGCGCTCGAGAAGGAGTACGAGCTATGGCGAGCCGACTACGAGGAGGTCAAGGCCGCCGGAGGCCTGTACGTGCTCGGAACCGAGCGCCACGAGTCGAGGCGCATCGATAACCAGCTACGCGGCCGCTCCGGCCGTCAGGGCGATCCCGGCCGATCGCGCTTCTTCATCTCGCTCGACGACGACCTGATGCGCCTGTTCGGCGGATCCAACCTCAAGGGCCTGATGATGAAGATAGGCATGAAGGAAGGCGAGCCGATCTACCATCCGCTCCTCAACAAGACGATGGCCAACGCCCAGAAGCGCGTCGAGGAGCGCAACTTCGACATCCGCAAGCACCTCCTCGAGTACGACGACGTGCTCAACCAGCAGCGTAAGTTCATCTACGATCAGCGCGATGCCATCGTAAAAGACGACGACCTGCCAGCCAGAGTCGTCGGCACGGCCCGGGAGATGCTCGACGCCCTGCTCGAGCGCTACGAGGACGGACTCAAGGCCGACCAGAAGGCCGCCTACGCCGAGCTCCAGGACGCCCTTAAAGCCTCGTTCGGCTTCGTCCTGCCGTTCCGCTCGGACGCCCCCGAGTCCAGGAAGCTCGACGACCTTCGCGCCACCGCGACAGGCGAGCTGGACCGCGACCTCGAGGACAAGCTGGCGATGGCAGGCTCGGACAACCTGAACCACTTCCTGCGTTGGAAGTACCTGTCGGCTATAGACCAGAAGTGGCTTGACCACCTCGAGAACATGGAAGCGCTCCGCGAGGCGGTGTACCTCAGGCACTACGCGCAGAAGAACCCCCTGCTCGAGTACAAGCTGGAAGGCTTCGAGCTGTTCGACCAGATGATCGAGGACATCCGCAAGAGCGTCGCGAGCACGCTGTACCTCGTGCGCATCCAGAGGCAGGAGGACCGGGCCGTGCGGCCCGTGGTCTCGGGCGGCCAGAGCCGCCACGACGAGATGGGCCAGTTCGCCGGCGCCGTCGACGGCCAGGCCGCCGCGGCCGGCGCCAAGGCCCAGGCCGCCGCCGGCCCGATGGCCCAGGCCGCGGCGCCCCGGAATGCCACCGTCGTCCGCGCCTACCCCAAGGTGGGCCGCAACGACCCCTGCCCCTGCGGCTCGGGCAAGAAGTACAAGCACTGCCACGGCGCCTGACAGGCACTGAAGAAAGTGATGATGGAATTTGAACCACGGAGTCACGGAGACACGGAGTAGGAACGACACTACGAATAAAAACAGAGAGGGTTTGAAGAAAAAGCCGGTTTTCTCTGGATTCGCTCTTGCGCTTTCCTCCGTGCCTCCGTGGTCTGCTTTTTCAAATCATCTGCTTCTTTCCTGTATCGCTGTCGCGATACTATGAATAGGTTCATATATGTCGCTTAACTGGCGTGAGATAGAGGTCGTACTGTCGGAGCTCGACCTCGTCGGGGCCCAGATCCAGAAAGTGGTCCAACCGTCTTACGACACGCTGCTCCTATCGTGTTACAAGCCCGGCGCGGCGACGGAGCTCCTGTTCTGCGTGGCCCATGGCGCCTGCCGCATCCACGCCACCAGCGTCAGAGTGCCAAAGGCCGAGAAACCCCAGCGCTTCATGGAACTGTTGCGCGCCCAGCTGCGCGGGCTCAGGATAGAGTCGGTCGAGCAGCTCGGTTCCGAGCGCATCGTCAGGCTGGTCGCCGGCAAGGACGACGAGCGGCGCGTGCTGTACGCGCGACTGTGGTCCGGCGCCGCGAACATCATACTCTGCAGACCCGATGGCACTATCGTCGACGCACTGGCCAGGAAGCCGGCGCGCGGCGAGCTGGCGGGCGGGCGCTACGAGCCCCAAGCCGGAGCGGCGCCGGCCAAGGAGTTCGCCGTGCGCGAGCTGCCCGGCGATGGCTCCTTCAACGAGCGCATCGATGCCTACTACGCCGAGCACGGCTCGGAGCTATCCCGGGCCGCGCTGCTCGAACGCGCGGCCAAGTACTTCAGCCAACGGCGCGCCCAGCTCGAGTCGCGTTTAGAGGCCCTGGAGAAGGCGGCCACCGAGTACGCCGACGCCGACCGCTACCGCGAGCTGGGAGATATCCTGATGGCCAACTCGGGCCAGGCGCTATCGGGTCCGTCGCTCAGAGCGGAAGACTTCTTCCGCGGTGGCGAGGTGGTCATACGCGTCGATCCATCCAAGAGCGTTGTCGACAACGCCAAGGCCCTCTACGAGAAGGCCAAGAAGGCCCGCTCTGGCGCCCTGGAGACGGCCGCCGAGCTCGACGAGCTACGCGAAGCCATCGCGGCGCTCGATGAAGAGCGACGGCGCGTCGAGGCCACCGAGAACCCTTACGCTATCCGCGCCTTCCTGGCCAAGCGGAGGACCGCCCCGTCCCAGGGGCCGAAGCGCTTCCCGGGACTGTCGCTCGAGCGCGACGGCTGGCTGTTCCTGATCGGCCGCTCGGCGGTCGAGAACGACGAACTCCTGCGCCGCCATGTCCGCGGCAACGACCTGTGGTTCCATGCGCGCGACTACTCGGGATCGTACGTGTTCGTCAAGGCCAAGGCGAACAAGAGCGTGCCGCTCGAGATCATGCTCGACGCCGGCTCCCTGGCCCTGTACTACTCGAAGGGCCGCTCATCCGGCGCCGGCGACCTATACTACACGCAGGCCAAGTACCTCCGGCGGGCCAAGAACGGCCCCAAGGGCCTGGTTATCCCGACCCAGGAGAAGAACCTGCGCGTCAAGCTCGACGAGGGACGGCTCAAGGAGCTCAGGCGCCTCATCGGCCGGGACGGCGACTAACCTCGGTGGCGAGGCTCAGTCCTTGGAGACGGCGCTCGGTACGGACGGCGCGCGTTGCGGCGTCGACACCCTGATCGACAGCTCGCCATCCTTCTCGCGCACCCTCGCTGTCGCCCCGGGAGGGCAGCGGCCCTCGACCATGATGGCCGCGAGCGGATCCTCGATGAGCTTGGAGATCATGCGCCGCATCGGCCTGGCTCCGTAGGCCTCGTCGTAGCCGTCGCGGATCAGCCGATCCATCGCCTTGCGGTCGAGCTCCAGCGAGACGCCACGCTCGGCGAGGCGCCTACGTAGCCTGGACAGCTCCAGCTCGAGCACGACGCGCACCTGGTCGCGGTCGAGCGGGTGGAAGACGACCACCTGGTCGACGCGGTTGATGAATTCCGGGTTGAATAGACGCTTAAGCTCGGCCAGCGCCGCCGACTTGACGGCATCGTAGTCGAAACGCCTCGTCTCGGCCCCGAAGCCCAGCCTAGCCCCGCTCGTCAGCTCGCGGGTGCCGGCGTTGCTGGTCATGATCACGACGCAGTTCCTGAACGAAACGGCGTGTCCCAGGTTATCGCGCAGCTCGCCCTCCTCGAGCAACTGCAGGAGCAGGTTGAACACGTCCGGATGGGCCTTCTCGATCTCGTCGAATAGCACCACGCTATACGGCTTGCGTCTGACCCGTTCGGTCAACATGCCGCCCTCGTCGTAACCGACATAGCCCGGAGGCGCGCCGACGAGCCTGGCAGCGTTATGCTTTTCCATGAAGTCCGACATGTCGATGCGGATCAGCGCGTCCTCGCTGCCGAACAGGCTCTCGGCGAGGGTCTTGGCCAGTAGGGTCTTGCCGACGCCGGTCGGTCCGAGGAAGATGAAGGAGCCGAGCGGACGCCTCGGGTCGGAGATGCCGGCTCTGGATCGCCTGACGGCGGCGGCGAGCGCCTTGACCGCGTAGTCCTGGCCGACCACCCGGCGGTGCAGCTCCTCCTCGAGGCTCGTCAGGCGCTCCGACTCGCCCTCGGCGATGCGCTCGAGGGGGATTCCAGTCATCTCCGAGACCACGGCCCTCACGTCGTCCACCCCGACGGCGTAGCCGTCGCCCGAGGCCGCCTTGGTCTTGGCCCGTAGGCTCTCGAGGCTGGCCTTGAGCTCGCGCACCCTGTCGCGCACCTCGGCGGCCCGCTCATAATTCTGGGTGGATACCAGGGCAAGCTTTTCCTCGGTAAGGCGCCTGATCTCCTCCTCGATGGAGCTCAGCTCCGGCCCCTTCGCCGGATACTCGACCTTCTTACGGGCGCCGGCCTCGTCGAGTACATCGATGGCCTTGTCCGGCAGGAAACGGTCGCTGACGTATCGGCCGGCGAGCCTGACGGCCGCCTCGATCGCGTCGGCGGCGTACGTGACCCCGTGGTAGCGCTCGTAGCGCTCCTTGATGCCGGACAGGATGTCCTGGGTCTGCTCTATCGTCGGTTCCTCGACGAGGACGGTCTGGAAGCGGCGCTCGAGCGCGGCGTCCTTCTCGAAGTACTTGCGGTACTCGTCGAGCGTCGTCGCGCCGATGCACTGTAGCTCGCCCCTCGACAGGGCGGGCTTGAGCATGTTCGAAGCGTCGATCGTGCCCTCGGCGCTACCCGCCCCGATGATGGTATGCAGCTCGTCGATGAAGAGGATCACGTTGCCGGAGGCGGCAATCTCCTTCATGATGCGCTTGAGGCGCTCCTCGAACTCGCCGCGGTACTTCGTTCCGGCGACGATGGAGGCCATGTCGAGGACGAGCAGGCGTTTGCCCATAAGCCCGTCCGGCACGTCGCCCTTGGCCATCCTGAGGGCGAGGCCCTCGACGATAGCCGTCTTGCCGACGCCGGGGTCGCCGATCAGTACGGGATTATTCTTGCTACGGCGCGACAGGATGCGTATCACCCGCCTGGTCTCGGTCTCCCGGCCTATCACCGGGTCGATACGGTCGTCGCGAGCCCAGGCCGTTAGATCGCGCGAGTGCTCGTCGAGCAGCGGGGTAGCGCCGCCCGAGCGCCTCGGGGCCGAGCCGAGCGTTCCCTGGATGACCGGCCGGGCTTGTTGCCGGGCGGCGTCATCGGATCTGTCACGCGGCTCGTCCGGCCCGGGCGAAGCCAATAGCTTGAGCGCGGCACGAAGTTGCTCGTAGAAGATGCCGTACCGCGATAGGAACTGGTCGAACGGCGAGCCGTTCTCGCGCGCGGCCGCGATGACGAGGTGTTCCGTTCCTATGTACTCCCCGTCCATCGTCCTGGCTTCCTCCGCGGCGGTCTCGAGCATCGACTTGAGCCGCCTGGACAAGGGGGCGTCGCCGAGCAGAAAACCTCCCTTGCGGCCGGAAGCGGCCCGCTCGAGCTCGAGCGCCAACTCGCGCATGTCCAGCTTCAGGGACGATAGGAGTCGATACCCGGTTCCTTCGCCTTCGGTTAACAGGGCCAGTAGCACGTGCTCCGGCGCCAGCTCGCCGGCATGGAAACGCCTGGCCTCTTCCTGAGCCACGACCGTGAGCACGCGCTGCGCCCGCTTAGTCAATCCCTTAAACATCGATGTACCCCTGCGATAAACGTAGGCCCGCGACCGCGAGCCTGAGACTCGTCGCCCTGCGCGCCGCCTCGGGCTCTTCCGAGCCCGCCTGGCTCGAAGGCCCAATACTCGCGTCCGACGGCGATGGCTTGACCCGTAGCCCCGGCCACAGGTCGGTCGCGTCCTCGAGGCTCAGCCCCTCGAGGACGCCGCAGGCCAGCCCGAGCCTAAGCCCGGAGCATATATCCGTAGCCTCGTCGCGCGACAGTAGCCTGGCTCCGCCCGCCTTGCCAGCGGCCCGCCCTATGGTATCCAGTATGTCCCAGGGGCTTTTCGACAGCAACTCCGCCCTGGCCCGCCTCTCGTATTCGGCTATGGCCTTGGCCGCCGACGATAAGCGCCCCAACGAGTCGCGCTCCGGCCCGCGGCTTGCGTACGGCAAGGAGATCGGAAGAGCACACGTCTGAACTCCAGTCACAC
>ERZ795059.5481-NODE-5481-length-11504-cov-8.005939_pt1 | contig 11504 bp, 12 predicted proteins | sample MGYA00375143_ERZ795059 | MGnify/ENA primary metagenome ERZ795059 (study PRJEB30188, sample SAMN05720168) | activated sludge metagenome | isolation source: Anaerobic digester | place: USA | collected 2015-01-07 ... | reverse complement strand
TGTTGTTCCACCCGTAGGATCAATTTCAGTTTGAAGATAATAAGGTCCAGCACCCCAATTGATGCTTGCAAAAGTACCCATTGTTGGTGTTCCGCCTCCAACTTCCAAACTAACTAGTCCGTTGGTATTAGACATTACTGCGTGGGTTTCTTGATATACAATCGTACCTCCAGAAGTCGATTGACGGATACTTATGCGCAAACCAACATTTTGATTGATTACCAGATTATTTGCACCATCTCGAATCACTGCTTGATAACTAAATTTTTGTGGTGCCTGCGCTATTGCGGTTACCACAAAAGCACAGAGCAAAAATATGGGTAATAAGAGCTTATTCATCAGCTATCTTTTTTTTAATATCTTATTTGTTAATCCAGCCCTTTTCCCGGCGATGAAGATTGGTGAACTTATCAATTTCCTATCTTCTTTTACTTTTAAACTTTGTACCCCTACAATGATAAAAAGTAAAAGCAAAATTATGAAACCCCATTCCGACATAGTGGGTATGATTTGCATCTGAGCTGCCTGCTGTACACCTTGGGCTACTGTTGTGCCATTTGCCCCAATAGTAGTGTAGACTATTTGTCCTACAGAGTAGCTAGCTGATCCTCCTGCTCCAAAAACATCTCCTCCTGCAGCATTTACAGAATATTGGGCAAGGCCAAAACAATGTATTCCCAACACTATTCCTATAAGGAAAAAGTATTTGATTGATTTGTTCATGAAAAAGGGGTTAGGTAATTTTGTTATTTTAAGCATAAACTGAACCTGCGTTGACAGGTTACAGCCTAAATGTAGACCATATTTAATTCTTGTCCAAATATCCGACGTCCTAAAAGTATTTATTGCATTGAATAATTAGTATGTTTTAGGCTCTAAAGAATCATTTTTTTGGTGATTTATTCAGTCAATTTTAGTTTCATCATAAGGTCAATTTGCTCCGAATTTCCAAGTTTGAAAATGTGTTTGCCAAATACTATAAAACCGTTTTTCTTATAAAAATTTAAAGCTCGAGGATTTTCTTCCCAGACGCCCAACCAAATAAATTCCAACTTATTAATTCGTGCAATTTCTATCGCTTTTTCATATAATAATTGCCCAATCTTTTTACCATGAAAGTCTTTCAAAACATAAATACGTTCAATCTCAAGAGACTCGTCATCATGTAGTTCTGTTTGAGATTGTGCAAAGTTGAGTTTTAGGTAACCTATTATTTGACCTTCCATTGAAGCAAAATAAAATTCAGAGTTTGTATTGCAAAGTTCAGTAGTCAATTTTTCTTTTGAAAATCCTTCTTGCAAATACTTCGTCATATTCTCCTCAGAATTTACAGCTGAAAAAGTTTCAAAAAAAGTTTGTTGCCCAATTTTTTGTAATTGGTCAATGTCGTGGATGGTTACTTTTTTTATTTCAATATCTTCCATTTCAATTACTCATTGTATGCAACCTAAAAATAAATCATTCCACTTTCTTATTCCCCTTTCGTTTCATAACTTTTCGTAAAATTATTACCCACAGATTCCATTCACTCAGTTTTTTTTCCTGTGTAAAATAATTTTCAACTTTATCAAAAGCATCTTCAATGAATGCGTCATGCAACCAACGGATAACTAGCATCCATTTTAGGGTTGCGAAACCACTAGTGCTCATATCAATTACGTGAAAAAGTTCTGTTTTATCAGCTTCCACCTCCGTTAATTCAAACTTGTGGAAACCGTCAAATCCTGTCATATCAAATTGAAATGTAATGGATTTATTGATTTGATAATCGGTAACGAAATATTTAATTGGACCGTGCCCTCCTTTTGATCCTATGTGCAAACCATTATCCAATTTCATCCTTGGCCATTTATCAGTAGCTAAAATTTGGTCATTATCTGTTGCCAATGTATTGAGCAATAATCCAATTTCTGAAATTGGTTGAGCAATTATTCTTTTATGAATGTTGATTACTTTCATCAAATTTTGTACTTCAAAAAATACGTTAAAATAAATAATTTAATTTTAGATAGATTAGAAGTTTAATGAGATATCTGTTTATTATAGTCTGGAAATTCTTAAATCGATGACTTCATCAACTTCAAATAATCACTCATCATTCAATTTATCGCTTATAGGTTGCAATTGAGGTAAATGAATATGAAACTTCACTGCCACCAACCTGAAAACAATCACTGTTGTAACAGCAATAATTTCTGTAACTCCAGATGGGAAGTTAAGGTATTTAGAAATAAAATAAACACCTCCTCCTGCAACGCAGGCAAGTGCGTAAATATCTTTTTGTAAAAGCAAAGGAACTTCATTCAAAATAATGTCTCTTACAACACCACCCACCGAACCTGTAATAGTTCCCATGATGATACAAACCCAAAATGGAAGTCCGGCATCTATACTTTTTGTAATACCAACTACGGTGACAAAACCAAGACCTATCGTGTCAAATAAAAACAATGTACTTCCCCATTTAAATAATTTCTCTTTAAATAACAATGTTGCTAATAGTGCCACCGCTGTAGTAAGAAAGTATTTGCCATCCAATATCCAAAAAGGAGTGACATCCAGCAATAAATCCCTCAAAGTGCCGCCACCAATTGCAGTTACCAAACCAATGATGTACGCACCAAACCAATCAATATGTTTACCTGAGGCCAATCTTATTCCACTTATTGCAAATGCAAATGTGCCCATCAGGTCTAAGAGTATTGTAAAATCTATTTGCAAATTATTTACCATTTATTATTACGAACTCTTTATTATGAATTACAAATTATAGGTTTAGAATATCCAATAATTCTGGCATATCTTCAAGGTGAAATTTATTTTTTAGGAAAGCTTGGATAAGGTATAAATTCCGACTCGTCACCTATTACTTTTTCAAATTTTTGGTCCTTCCACCTTTGTTTAGCCTCATCAATTAAAACTTTATTTGTCGCCACAAAATTCCAATCAATAAAACGTTCTTCGGCAAAAGGTTCACCTCCAAAAATATAAATCGTTGAGTCTGCCTGTATGGTAAATGCGCATAATTGACTATCCTTGGTCACCAACATTTGTTTGGATTCGTAAATATTTCCATCGCTTTCTACGCCACCAGATAGAATGTAAAGACCTGATTCACCATATAAATGCTTACCAATCGCCAGTTGCCTTTCCGTTTTATTTTTTATCTCAATCATGTAAAGTTTACTATAAACCGGGACTGCAGATTTGCGACCGAATGCTTCTCCAGCAATTAATTTAAACTGGACATCATCTTGTTCCCATGTTGGAATTTCATCAGCAGAAGTATGAAAAAATTCAGGATTCATTTGCTCCAGTTGTTTAGACAGTGCAATCCAAATTTGCAAACCATGTAAGTATGTCTCAGAATCACGAAGGTGTTCCGGGCTTCGTTCACTGTGTACGATTCCCTTTCCTGCTGTCATCAAATTCACTGCTCCCGGTTTTATTTCTACGGCACTGCCAATAGAATCACGGTGCATAATACTTCCTTCAAATAAAAATGTCAGCGTAGAAAGACCAATATGTGGATGAGGTAATATATCAAAATTATTGCGTTCATTCAATTTTACTGGCCCCATGTGGTCAATGTAAATGAACGGACCTACCATGCGCTTTTGACGAAATGGGAGGAGTCTTCCCACCAAAAAATTACCAATTTCTGTTGCTCTTTCTTCAATGATTAAATCAATGTTTGACATAATAATTTTTTCATTTATTACTTAACCTTTTGTTGTTTCATATTCAACTTTGTAGTCTCCTATGTGTTTTTCGCTTTCAATGATTTTTCTTTTTTGGCGATTGTAATTGATGATGCCTATGATAAAAAGGGAGACTGATACGACTATGAAAACGATTTCAATATAATTTCCATATTTTATAGTTGTAAAATTATTGATACTGATACCCGCAACCAAAAAATACATGGCTGTTCTCAGAAAAGCTAACAAAGTAGACTGATTTGCAAGTATTGTCCGTTGTAAAGCTAATTTCTCTCTTAATATTAAGTCTTTATTCATCTGTTGTTGAAAGCCAAATATTGCTTTTGTGTTTAATCCATGTGGAATTTGAGGTGAATAAGTAATTTGTTTAAAACAGGCTTAAGCGATTTCTATTTTTACTGAGGAGCTTACGTCGGCATTTTTGACATATCCATAAAGAAAATTTCCCAAGTGTGTCCATCAAAATCTTCAATGGTTCGCTGCTGCATGAAACCATAATCTCTAATTTCGCATGGTTCTATACCTCCTGCCTTTAGTCCATTTTCCATGATAGAATTTACTTCATCAGCGCTCTCAACTGATAATGCAAACAATCCTGCCAGACTAGATTTGGTGTCTGCAATTGGCTTTGTGGCAAAGCTAGCAAACTTCTCATGATTGAGTAACATAACATAAATGTGATCACTCCACACCATACATTTTCCAGAATCATCAGAAAATTGGGGGTTGTTTGTAAAACCTAGGGCAGTATAAAAGTCCATTGATTTTTGAACGTCTTGTACTGCAAAATTTAGAAAAACTTGTTTGGCCATTTTTAGATAATTTAGTTATCAAAGTTAATGTAATTTTTGACGTTTGTGATTTTGATTGGTGATAATAGATAGCCATTACCTAGTGTTGAATAACTTTCTAGGGTGGATTTTAAATTAACTATTCAGCTGTATCAAATTTTTATTAGCCTCATATAATCCAACATGGCCGTATTTACATCAACATTCATATTATTATTCCAATCTTCAAAATGAAGTTTTACGATATTTGTTCCTGATTTTAAATGCACTTTCCGTTCATTGGAATACCCCCAGTCTGACCATTCATTTTGTCCTCGTTGTGGAAAGACCATCACACCTTCATACTGATCATTGACCGTTAAACTGCGAATCGCACATTTATTATCGGTATTCCAAGGTCCATTGCCATTGGAATATTTGAAATCCAAAATATACATGCCATCTTTTTCAACTTCAACTTTTATGGTAATCTCTTTGTTTTTTGAAAGTGAAATTTCCACAAAACCTTTACCCGAAAAATTAGTATAAGGCAATTTGGATGGGCTAGCAATATTTTCTATTTCAATTTTGATTTCATTTTTTGCAAATACCATTGGTTCACATGCAAATCCTTCAAAACCTAAAGCATCAACGGCAGATACCATGTAGGATGCGTAATTTTCTTCTGGTATATTTAATTGAGTTTCATTTGTTGTTTGAAGCAATTTTCCATTTTTATAAATACGATACTCCTTTACATCTTCAATGGGTTGCCAGTTTAAAACAGCACCATCTTTTTTTGCCAAAACGGTTGGTGGTGAAAAGTGATTATCCATCATATTCATTCCAGCATTCGGAAACTCATTATATGCCAATTCGATGATGATTTCTTGGTTTCCTGTGGCATCTTTTGGTATAAAAGCAGCTTTTGATGGCTTGCCATTGATGGTCACCGTTTTGATTTTAGTGCCATGTCCTTTGACAGTTATGTTTAAAGTGGCATTTCGATATTTGTAATTGGATAAATTTTTGGTGCCTCCATAAACTTTTGGACATACGGGATTAAAATACAAACCATCATTTTGAAATTCCAAACCCATAAAGATTCTGTAAACCATGGCCATATTGCCTGCCATGCTCCACAACATGCGATGTGAATTGATTTCTGTTCCCAAAAAGTCGCCGGTTTGAGCAACCATGTTTTCATAATTTGTCAAAAACAAAGCAGAAGCTCGGTAAACGCTGGCTAAACCATGATTTAAAACTTCCTCATTGCCCGTTTTTGCAGCTGCCCAGTTCCAATAAGATTGCACGAATGGCCAAATGCCGTTGTTATGATAGGGCGGAATTCCTGGAATTTGTGGATAAATACAAGTAACACCAAATGTAGTTAAGGGAGATTTTGAAATAATGGAAGCCGCTTTTTCATCGTCTGCAACGTCAAACAAAATCGCCAGTGCTTCGCCCAATGCCTCATATCGTGGTGACAAGATCAAATCTGAGCGGCCAAATAAATATTGCCCATAATACCCTTTGTCTTTCATCCAGAAATATTCGTTGATGGACTTTTTTATAGTTTCAGCCCTATCGTTGTAGATTTTTCCATTTTCGCCTTTGAGTTTTGCCATTTCAGCTAAAATCTGGTGCGCCTGATAATGCACCACATTTGTTCCCAAATTGTGAGATCCATAAATATCCCGATTGTCCATCCATTTGGGATAGGTTTGTTCTCGCCAATCCAAAAACGAAGATTCTCCAGAATACATACCAATGTTAGCATCATAAATAGTCTTGTAATCGTCTTCCAAACTATTCTTAATGATGGGATAAACTTCGTCTAACCAAGCTTGATCGCCGGTGGCTTTATAAATTTCCCAGGCAGCCAAACACCAAGTAGTCCTATCTGAAGAAACAGGCCAAGCACCACCAGAACCAGTGTCTTGAATGATTCTACCCCGTTTCACTTTTTTTCGCAAGCTAATTTTTGCGACTTCGGGTTCGTGGTAGGCAAAAGTCAATAAAATGGAATAACTCACATCTCGTGTCCAAACTCCGCCCCATTTTGCACCGGTTCTCAGCGTGCTATCTGCTTCAATATTTTGGATTGCTTCCTCCAATGATAAATTAAATAGGGCGTCGACTATTGGTTGATCAGAGCTATATTTTGGACGGCTAGAAATATCTTCAGACAGTTGCCATTCTATATCTTGCACATCTGCTTCATTGTAAGGATTGAAGGTGACGGTCAAACTATAAATATTAGCCTCTTTTGTAGGTTCTAATTTCAAACCTTTATTTCCCAAATTTACAAAGTCCCACGACAAGGGTTCAGAACCTCCCGCGACATAAAAGCCTTTAAAATCAGCCTTAGCCACTTTAGAACCATCGTAGGCTTGGTAATATCCTTGCTTTTCAAACTGTTCTAAAACGGGAGACATATCGACTTTGAAAGTATATTTATGATTAGTAGACAAATAAGTCCCGGGATTCTCAGGCGTTGGTTGCGGTATTTCACCAAATTTGATTAAATCCGATTCCGTTTGATTTTTGTCAATAATCACCCAATGATCTACTCCAGGAGCGAGTTCATTGTCCTTTTCATTGATGGAAAACTTGAATTTTATCAGGCTAGAAAAAGTTGTACTTGCAGGACTTCTATAATTTGATTTGAGGTGTGTAGGTGATACAACTTCTGCTAAATTGTCTCCTTGTACAACTTTGTTTTTATATAATGTAAAGGCATCAGATTTATAAAGTACATCACTTTCCTTTGGTTGTTTTTGACAAGAAATTAAGACCATTGAGGCGATCATTAAGGATAGTATTTTAATCATGATATCAATTTATGTTGGGTGAAGGTCTTTTGCCTCGAGCATCGAGTCTCGGGCCACGAGCAAAAATTTTCCAGAAATAAAATTGTTAAAGATAAAAGATTGTATTCAGCTTTCAGTGGTCAGCTGTCAGTTTTCAGTGGTCAGTGGTCAGTTTTCAGGTTTTCGGTTTTTAGAAACTTATTTGCTCCTTGAGTACCATATCACGTCTATTCTTCTTCATCATAAGTGGGTAGGTAACCATATACAATTATAGCACGTCTATTTAATAATTGAGTCCTTTCCTCACCAAAAGGTTCTGTTTTTAATTTGAATTCTATTTCTAAAAATTCATTTGCCTTGTCTAAAAATGCTTTTTCGTTCAAAAGTTTTTCAACCCAAATAGCAAAATCTTCCAATTCAGGTTCCCTTTTTGAATAAGGAAAATACTTTTCGATCATTTCAAAATCCCTGTTTGCGCCTTCACTTTTGTCAAAATGCAAAGGTTCTTTTTCCAGAAATTTATCAAAAAGATAAATGTTTGAAAAAAAAGTTCTGTTGACTTTTTCCTCAGCTTCCTTGAATTTGCCACATTTGAATAAGATCAAAGTTAATTCAAATAAAAAAGTAGGCCAACCAGCGTCATCAGGAAAAGTTCTATCAAACCATCTTAAATATCTTAAACCTGATTTATAGTCTTTCAGTTTTATATATTCTGCAGGAATTTCGTATCGAATACCGCGACCATCATGGTAATATCCGCCCCAGAATTTTTTGTCTTCAGCAAGCGCTTTTTTATATCTGGCAATTTTTAATTTTATGCGCTCAATTTGCTTTTCTGTCATGATTTGTGAAGTTAAATAAAGTTTTAAACTTACTTTGTTGCATTAGGATTCGCAATTTCAAACTTATTTTGATTTTTAAAACTCCAGCATTCAGCATAATTGTCCAATATTCTTTTTACAATCGTCCAGTACCCTTCATTGATCATCCAAAAGTCAGCATCAATCTTTAGAATGGCCTCCATGATTGCACCTTCTGTACCGCATTCTCCAAAAGCCAAAGGGTCTACTTCTAATTTTTCAATAGCTAAAGGAACAAGATAATCAAGGCTAAATTGCTGCCTGATCATCATTGCTATGTCGTCATTATTCAATTCAGATAACGGTAACTTTCTAATTTCATGGGATCTAATTACTAAATGACTGTCATATTGCGGATGTCCCCAATACACCTTTTCCAAATTCTCTAGAGACTTTTGTCTCCAATTGTTTTCAAGTTTTGTCATTATACAATACCATTCTAAGCTTCTTTTCTTCCACTATAATTGTACCAAAATCTCTCGGAGTGAATGTTCTGAGGCAATATAAATTTCCAATTAATCCATTAATAAAAATTAATCTTCATAAAGATCTAGGTTGTTTACATGAGAACATTGGCCAAAAAACGCAATATTAAAGAAAGCTAGTATCTATATGCTGCTTTCAGATTAGTTTGCAGCACTAGCTTTTTTCAATCATTATATCATAAAAATAAAATAAATCCTTCAATCAAATGAAGGATTTATTTTATGGCATCAGTACCGGTCTTAAAAAGTAGCTAAATTACTAGTCATCATCCATTTCTCCACTTTCCACTCCTGCGTTGCTCTGCACAGCAACGTTGCCAATTTCTGTATGTCTTATTTGGCCCCCAAGATAGCCAGTTCTTGCAACGAGTCCAAAACTTATAAGTGACAATAAAAGCACGGCAATGGAAACAGTCTTTATCAACGAAGTTTTATAGCGGCTGACAAATAAAGCAACCAATGACATGACTCCTAAGGCAATCAAACTTATTAAAGCAAGCATAGCAGCCTCTTCGTGGAGTTCTATCATATTTTCTGATACACCTTGAATATTTTCTACCGCTTCTTCTGCTCCTTCGCCTGTCAAGTATGCGATTCCCGCTCCAATCGCAGAAATAATATAGATAAAAAATGCAGCATTTTTGGTTTGATTACTCTTTACCCAAAGGCCATACCCTAACACGAGGGCTCCTATAAGGCTTCCGAAAATTGGAAGGTGTGTGATCAGCAAATGCAAATGTACTTGGCTCATGATTATATATTTTGTTGTGAAGTAATTTTTATAAATTTCTCGTTGCTTGTCATGGAAATTCCGCAACGTGCCGACCCTTTTGTTTCATAAGTATTACCACAAGTAGGACATACAAAAATACCGTTGGTTTGGATTTCACATCGTTGTTTTGCAAAGCCATTAATGCTGCCTCATAGAATACTTTATGCTTTTTCTCTGTCTTATAAGCATAATTTAAACTGATCATGGCCAATTGATTTCCAGCAGTATTAGCAACGGTTATAAAGTCCGGATACATGGTTGTTATTTCATACGATTCACCTCCAATCGCATCCTGTAGATTGACTTCTGTGGTGTTAACAGTAAATGCTGGTTTAATCACTGGAACGGTAAGACCTGATTCCTGCAAAACTGCTTTATGATTATTGGCATGAATATTTTCTGAAGTAGAAGCAGCTTTAAAAAGCAATGCAATTTGGTGGTATCCTTCCCGTTCAGCTTTTTTGGAATATGCTGCATACTTTGCACTTGCATTTGTTTCACCTTTGAAGGCATTCTGCATATTATCTGTAGTTTTCGAGGTTGCACTTTTATTTGCAGCCGAAATAGCTGGTTCTGTAATGGAAGTTTTTTCAATTTCCACCTCTTCGTTTTCCATTCCTTCCACACCATTACTTTCTTGAGATGTGTTTTGAGCGGCGATTCCTTCATTGCTTTGCACAGGGGCTTTCATTGCTGCATCTGTATTGGCATTTTGACAAGAAGTCAACCAAAAACCCCCAAGAGTAAATACCATAATCGGGATCATTAATAGCTTTTTCATTTTTAATTTTTGTTTTATTTGTTTTAAATAATTTATAAAACAAAAGTGCTATTACTACTCTTTGATTAGCCTTTGGGCATTCTTAAGATACGCTAAAGATTATGATGGAAATTGAAGTGAAAATGTAGTTCTGTTAGATTTGTTACTCACATCGATTACAATGTCTTGTAAGTCTACCAGTTTTTTGACAATGGAAAGCCCTAAACCACTTCCAGGAACTATCGAACTTCTTGAATCATCAGTGCGATAAAACCGATTAAATAAAAATTGTATTTGTTGTGGCGTAATTTCAGGGCCATCATTTGTGATAGAGAAGGTTTTAGTATCAAATTCCCAACTAAAATTAATATCTCCATTAGGCTTTCCATATTTTATGGCATTACTCAAGAGATTGTCAATGATTACAGAAAAGAAAAAAGCATCGGCATGAACAGTAACAGTTTCAGCTATTGAAGACTTGACCCGCATTGCTTTCTCCATTAATTGTTTGTCAAATTTTAATTCCGAATCTTTTATTAATTTACTCAAATTAATTGTTTCTTTTTTAATTGAGCTTGATTCCAGTCGGGCAAGCTGTAACAATTGGTCAAGTAATTGATTGAGTCTATCAGTTTGTGCAATTACATCTTTTATTTTTTCCTCATAATGTTCTGGCTCTCTTTTTTTACGGAGTAAAACCTCAAGTGTGCCTCGGATCGCGGCAAGCGGTGTCCTTATTTCGTGTGAAGCATCGGCCGTGAATTGTTTTTGCTGCTGCATACTACTGCCTATTCTGCTTAGCAATTCATTAATGGTACTTGTTAACTGGTATAATTCATCTTCATTTTCGGGTAATGGCAATCGTGTATCTATATTAGAATCATTAATTCCAGCAGCGGTAGTGATTAACTGCTGAACAGGTGCGATGGCTTTGGAGGCGGCAAAGTAAATTACCAAATAAAGGGTTAGTATTAAAATTGGGAATGCGATACAGAGTGTAATAAGTAGATTATTTATCACATAGTAAGATTCCTGTTGAGATACACCTATAGTCATTTGACCAATTATTATTCCTTGGTCATTTATTACAGGAAATTGACCAAGCCGAAGTCTTTGATTATCTATTTCGGTATTGTAAAAATATTCTTTTTTAATTTTGGGATTAAATAAAAAAAGGTTTGATTGGAGATTTGCAGATTTGAATATCATTCTGTCTCTGTTGTCTACAATTTGAATAAAAGTAGGATTGACTTCTACTTTTTCATGCTCAACCACTTCCCACTCAAGCATTTTGTTGGTTATGATACTATCACCTCTCCAGT
>ERZ795059.5479-NODE-5479-length-11506-cov-5.473321_pt1 | contig 11506 bp, 9 predicted proteins | sample MGYA00375143_ERZ795059 | MGnify/ENA primary metagenome ERZ795059 (study PRJEB30188, sample SAMN05720168) | activated sludge metagenome | isolation source: Anaerobic digester | place: USA | collected 2015-01-07 ... | reverse complement strand
TCGAGGCTTACCGCACGATCCGCTACTACGACTGGGTGCCGTTGGCGATCGAGGAGCGGCTGTTGACGCTGGGCGTGCGCATGCCCGGCGAGGAAGAGGTAACCAAGGCCAAGGCGGTCGTGGCCGAGTTGCCGGATGGCAAGCCGCGGAACCTGGTCGAGTCCTACGCCCGCGAGACGGTGTTGCTGAGCCAAATGCCGCCCACGCGGGAACTGAAACTGCAGGCGGTCCGCATCGGTGAGTTGGGGCTCACGGCGTTGCCGCTGGAGGCATTCAGCAGCACGGGACTGGAGATCAAGAAACGCAGCCCGCTGAAGCCGACGTTCAACATCGACCTGGCCAACGGCTACTTCGGGTACCTGCCGCCGCCGGACCAGCACCAGCTGGGCGGCTACACGACGTGGCGCGCCCGGACCAGCATGCTGGAAGTGGATGCCGAGCCAAAGGTCGTGGCCACGCTGCTGGAGCTTCTCGAGAACGTCGCCCACCAGCGCGGCGGCGAGAAATTGCAGGCGTCCCAGGGGGGCTGACATCGCCAAGCGTTGCTCGAAAAATAACTGTCCGGTGGCAGGTGAGCGGCAAGGCGCTAGCCGCCGGTATTGTGGACGATCCCGCAACGGTGGCTAGCGCCATTCCGCTCACGTAGTTCTCGAACGATGCCTAGCGCCATCTCGATCAGGAGTGTCGGCCATGCGTTCAACCTCTCTCTTGGTCAGTCTGCTGTTCGGAGCGAACTTGGCCTTTTTGAACCGCGTCGAGCCGGCTGAAATCGCGAGCGAAAGGATCCAGGACGGCACGCGCGCCGATCCGCAGAAACAGATCGCGTTCCTTACGGCCGCTGCTGCGGACGGCAAGGTCCGGCTGGCCTGTTTCAAAAGCACTCCGTTCTTTGAGGCAACAAAGCAGCAGAAGCCCGACTCGGTCAAGCTCCGGATCTGGCGTCTCGACCTGCCGGGTTTCAGGTTCGGCCGCGATTACGACGAGTTCTTCCACGGACGCTCGTGGCACGACGCCCGCGTGATCTTCGAGGGGACGATTTCCGCGTTGAACAACCGTAAGTACGAATTCATCGACGAGTCGGTGACCTGCGGGCAAACGTACGCCTATTGGGTCGGCGCCGATGGTACCGGGCTGCCCACCGGGCCGGCGGCCGTCAAAGTGCGCGATCCGCGAGTGTGGTGGTCTTGGGACGAAACGCAGCGGCGGCTGGAGGCGCTGGCGACTGAGTTCCCCAGCACCGTGGAATCGCGCGAGGTTGGCCAGACGGTACACGGCCGCCGGCTGCGAGCGCTGCTGGCGGGCCGGCGAGACCGGATGCTCGTCTTGATCGGCACGCTGCACGCGGGCGAGTCGGGCCCCGAACTGATCGTCCCCGCGTTTGAGACGGTGGTTCGAGCCCACGGGGAATTGCTCAAGAAAGCCGGCTTGGCCATTCTGCCGCGCGTCAATTCGGATGAGCGTGAGCGCCTGGTCCGCGGCTACCCGCCCTATGTGCGGACCAACAGCAACGGCGTCGACCTGAACCGCAATTTCGCCGCCGGCTGGGAGACCATCGATTACAGCTACGGTTTGATCACGTCGGACCCGGACGGCATGACGTACCGCGGACCGTCCCCCGCCTCCGAACCGGAGATCATGGCCGTGGTGCGGCTGCTTGAAGGGCTGAAGCCGGCGGCGGTGCTCTCTTATCACCACTTGGCGTCGATTACCGGATCGGTGTTCCTGTACCCCAAGATGGCCGCCAAGGACACCGAGTACGCCGCCCGCTGCAGGGAGTTGAACCGCGTGTACCGAGCCGCGATCTCACCGCCGGACTTCGAGAAGAACCCGATTGCCGCGCATGCCGGCACCACCGGCGGCAGTCTGCCCGCCTGGGTCTACGCGCAATTCGGCGCACCAGCCATGGATATCGAGGGCGACAGTTCGCCGTCCTGTGCCCGAGCCGCTTTGGATACGGCCACGTGGGAAGACGTGCAACAAGCCCAGCAGCGCCACACGCGGGCCATTGTGGCCCTCCTGTCCACGATCGCCGATGCCCCTTGACCTTACACGCCGTGGAAGAAGCCGCAGCAGCTTCCAGATGTAAGACCGGAATGCTATGCTGGCGAGTGCATTGGCACGACGCCGTGAGCCTGCTTTGCATTCTGGGAGGAAGAAATCCGATGATCGAATCCCCATTGCTTCAGGAAAAACCACCCTTTATCCACCGCGTGACGATCCGCAACTACAAGAGCATTGCCGCGTGCCAGGTGGACCTGACGGGGCTGATGTTCCTGGTCGGCCCCAACGGATCCGGCAAGAGCAATTTCCTGGATGCGCTGCGGTTTGTGGCTGACGCGCTGCGAAGTTCGCTCGATCACGCACTTCGCGACCGCGGGACCATCAAGGAAGTGCGGCGCCGGTCGGGCGGCCATCCAAACCACTTTGCCCTGCGATTCGACTTTTCGCTGCCGTCGGGACAGACCGGGCATTATGCCTTCCGCATCGGGGCGAAGCCGGCTGGCGCCTACGAAGTCCAGGCGGAAGAGTGCCGCATTGACAGCGAGAAGGCCCTCGGCCCAAGCCACTATTTCCACGTCCATTCGGGACGAGTGGAAAACGCCTCTGTCTCGCCCCTACCCGCGACGCTTCCCGACCGCCTTTTTTTGGTGGCCGCCTCGGGCGTCCCCGAGTTCCGGCCCGTGTTCGACGCGTTGTCCCGGATCGAAGTCTACAATCTGAACCCGCGTGAAATCGGCGCGATGCAGAAACCCGATCCCGGCGACCTGCTCCGCCGGGACGGCAGCAACGCCGCCAGTGTGCTGCAGCAGTTCCCGGACGAGGCGCGCCTGCGAGTCACGGAGAACCTGTCCCGCATCGTGCCGGGCGTGTCGGACGCAGAGACCAAAACGCTAGGTTCCCAGGAGACGATCGAATTCCGGCAGTCGGTCAAGGGCCAGGAGCATCCCTGGCGTTTCCTCGCCGGCGCCATGTCGGACGGCACCCTCCGCGCCTTCGGCATCTTGCTGGCCGTCTTTCAGGCCGCGGCCGCTCGCGAGAGCCGCCTGCCACCGAACCTGATCGGGCTGGAGGAGCCTGAGATGGCCCTACACCCCGCAGCCGCAAGCGTGCTGCTCTCCTCGCTCCGCGAAGGTTCTCAACACTGCCAGATCCTGGTCACCAGCCACAGTCCCGACCTGCTGGACAATACGGACATCCCCACGGAATCGGTCCTGGCGGTCGACAACCAGGATGGACTGACGCGGATTGGCCCCGTCGACGAGGCCGGACGCAGCATGATGCGCGGCAAGTTGTTTACGCCCGGAGAACTGCTACGCCAGAACCAACTGGCGCCGGACGAACGGACCCTCAGCGACGTCAGCCACGAACGGCAGCTCAACCTCTTCGAGTGCAACGGGCGTCGTGATCGTCGCGCTGGCGTATCGCGAGACGGGGTTCCTCACCGCAGCACGTTTGTTGCGAGGCTCGCGCGGCCTGCCGCACGATCCTATCCGCCGCCGGGTCCGGAAGCGATCTGGGACGCCAAACGGGCGGCTCGGACCACAAATGGCCTTCGGCGAGATTATCCCGAGGAATACGGCAGCAGTACTCGATTGTCTTCGGCCGATGGTTAAAATATACTGCGTTAGTCTGGACGGTCGGAATTTACACATTGATACTGCGGAAACATTGTCGTGGCAAAGACTTCGGACAAGAAGGCGGATAAGGTGGAACTTCCTGGAGTTCCGCTTGAACAATTCGAGGCAGGGGTACGCGCATTGGCGGAACTGCGAGATCGCGGCAAGTTTCTCATTTTCCTGGGACGCAAGCGGTCAGCGCAGTTTGTCGGCGACGCAGAGGTATTTCGTGCCGAGTTGTCATCCAGGCAGCAGGGCCAAGAGTTGTCCCCAGAAGAGACGAAGCAAGTCCTCGACGAGATACGCCGCCACCTGTCGGCACGCGTGAACATGGGAAGCAGTGAAGCTGTCGTTACATTCTTCACGAGAGGGATTTCCGGCGACCGGTTGAAGGATCTGAAAGGGGCTGCCAAAGAGCAATTCCGGGAACAGGTTGAGAAGAAGGCTGCCCTTGTTGAGGAACAACTGTTTACCGAAGCGCTGAGAGTTCGGTCGCTGCGGTTCAATTCCGCTACGGCAGCGTGCTTGGAAGAATTGGAATTTGAGATTGTGGAAGAGCGGCTTGCCTCTTCCCGCAATGAGCGCGTGGATACTCCGTTCGTGCGGCTCAAGATACGCTACTCCAAAGGAACGGAGGTTCAAAATGCTGTCCTGGGGATGTTCTTCGGGGAGGACATCCCGCTTCCCTTTCCGCAATCCGGGCTGGAAAGTTTTGAATTGGAGTGCGATGAGTCCGACATTGACTTGCTGATGCTCCGGCTTGACGCTGCAAAGAAGCGGCTCTTGACGACACACGACAACGAGTCCGAGGTGGAAAATGGCTGAGCTATCGGAATTTCTGGACGAAGCGCAGGCCGCGTTCCTGCAGGCCCCGGACCGTCCTTTGCTGTTCTTGAGTCACGGCGGTTCTGGGAAGACAGACCTGTTCAAACGACTTGCCGAGTTCACGACGGCCCTAGAGTCCATGCGCCGGGCCGAAGGGGAGACGTCTCCCGCCCGACCTGAAAAAGGCGTGACGGTCCGAGACGAGAAGAACACTTTGTTGGAGTTGGAGGAGCAGTGCCGCCAGCTTCGCTTGGAGAACCAGTTGTTGCAGTCGCGAGTCGCGGAAGCGAGAAGAACTGCGGCACGAGAAACGCAACGATACGACCAACTGCTTGCCGAACTGGACCGGTTGCGGGCTCAGAATGACAGCTTGTTGGACATCTTGAAGGGGCGAAACGAGGCAAACGACACGACCCTCGCCCTGTTGCTGGACCGAAAGCACGGCCATCTGAAGATGATCGAGTCCTACGAGGGCGTCGTGGAACACGTCCACGGTGAGATCGCGACAGTCGTATTCGACACGGACGACGACGTTGTCGAGCACACGTACACCCGAAGCCAGTTCACCGACGGAAAACTCCCCAACAAGGGTGACCGCCTTGCCGACCTTTCTGTTAAGGTCGCGGCAGAAGTCAGGGACTTTGATCCGGTTGCCCGGGGAATAGATCCTGCCACAGCCCGCAAGACCGACCTCTTTACCCTGTATGCCATGGCAGCAGCCCACCAGGCTATGAAAGAGAGCACTCCGGATGTTGCCCCGGAACGTCTTGGCGTATACGTGGGATCGGGCATTGGCGGCATCCACACTTTTATCAATGAATGCAGGAAGCTCGAGGAACACGGACCAAACCGGGTATCCCCGCTCTTCATACCAAACATGATCGCCAACATCGCTGCAGGGAACATAGCCATAGCCTATAATGCACAAGGACCCTGCCTGCCGGTGGTCACGGCCTGTGCCACCTCTACCCATGCCATTGGCGAAGCCTGGCTGGCCATAGCCCACGGCTATGCCGATGTGATCATTGCCGGAGGAACCGAGGCGGCCATTACTCCCCTGGCCATTGGCGGATTCAACAACAGCCGTGCCCTGTCGCGCTCTGCCGACCCTAAAAGGGCTTCCATCCCCTTTGACCTGAAAAGGGATGGCTTTGTGATGGGGGAAGGGGCCGGAATTGTAATCCTGGAAACCTACGAAAGAGCCCTCGCCCGGGGTGCCACTATTTATGCCGAGGTTACCGGCTACGGCAACACCTGTGACGCATTCCACTATACAGCACCGCGCCCCGACGGATCGAGCGCGGCCAGGGCCATGAACCTGGCTTTGTCCACCTCGGGACAAACTCGCGATGATTTGCTGTACATCAATGCTCATGGTACAAGTACCCCCCTGAACGATCCTATAGAGACCATGGCTGTCAAACTGGCCCTGGGGGAAACACAAGCCCGCAAGGCCCTTATAAGTTCCACCAAGTCCATGACCGGACATATGCTGGGGGCTGCCGGAGCTGTAGAAATCATTGCTACCGCCCTAGCCCTGAAAGAGGGTCTTGTTCCTCCAACCATTGGATTGGAAAATCCTGATCCCCAATGCGATCTGGATTATGTTCCCGGTAAGGCACGTCAGGCAAAAATAACACTGGCCCTGTCAAATTCCCTGGGATTTGGCGGACATAACGCCTGTGTGGCTTTGCGAAAATTTAAAGACTAATGTTATGGTAAGAGAAGAAATCATGAAATTTCTACCCCACAGGGAGCCCATGCTGCTTGTGGACCAAATGTCAGTAGACGAAAACAACGTAGCCCACGCCCGTTACACCGTTACAGGTGAAGAGTTTTTCCTGAAAGGACATTTTCCGGATTATCCTGTTGTGCCCGGAGTGATCCTGTGCGAAATCATGGGACAATGCTGCAGTCTGCTGGTAAAGGAACATCTTGTGGGAAGGACCCCATTTTATGCAGGAATGGACAAGGTCCGTTTTAAAAGACAAGTCCGCCCCGGTGACACCATTGAAGTCAAAGGCCACATTACAAAACAAAAATCCATGGTGTTTTTTGTTCAGGCCGAGGCTCGTGTAGACGGGGAGCTATGTGCCCAGGGACTTTTATCCTTTGCCCTTATTCAGAGATCCGCCGACTGAAGCTCTTGTGCAGCTATCAGGCGGTAATGCGGCGTGTAAGAAACAACGTATTCAGGACTCTGTGGTGCCCCACGTATTCACCACGCTGCAACATGGCAGTTATGGAATCCCTGTCTGCCTGGTACGAGGGGTGCATGGTCAGGGGCATTTGCTGCTTTTCCATGATCTCCACAACCCGGGACCATTCCCGGGTCCATGACTCTGCAGAAACCGGGGGAGTGGCCTGTGCGCTGCGCACAAAGGCATCAAAAAAGTCACGGTAGCTGACCTTCCCCTCCCTGATCACACGCAGGTCAACCCTACCAAAACGATGCTCCCACCCTGTGGAATCAATGTATGGTCCTGTAAACGGCAGCGTATCCGGATCATAGCTGGCCAGCTCCTGCCTCAGGTAATGGCCGGCGGCCGCCGTGTCTGCCAATAAATGTCCCGGGCCATACTTGTCCTGGAAAAAACTCTTGTATACATCCCTGACCGTGCTTTTGGGATAACGCTCCGGCTGCCGTTCCAGGGCACGGGTGACCTTTTCTTCAAATTCCCTGTTTTCGGCCCTTTGGGCACAGGACAGCAAAGCTCCCAAACAAAGAATAACCAGCCATGTTCTCATGATGCAAAGGTAAATAAATTGACAAAACGGGAAGTTTTTCCCAACTTTGAAAAAGTTATTTACCTTTTCTCATGATTTGGATTAAACTGGGCATCCTGATCATCGGATTCATCTATGCGGGACTGATCCCCTTTACCGTCAGAAAGGTGGTGCGTCAGATAGATTTTGACCTGTCCCGGCAGACATTGAGTTTTTTAAGCAATAAAACACTCTATGATAAAAAAATTGTGACCGGTTATACCCGGTTGCTTTTTGCCACAGCAGTCCTTCATTACATTTTTTTCTGGCTCCTGTCAAAGTATTACAACCTGGGAGAACATGAAACGTACATGCAGTACCTGACCTACAGCTTTTTTTTCTTCACCCTTCTGGCTTTCGTACCCCATAACATCAAACCCTATAGTTTCAGACGCTTAAGCTCCACCCTGCAGCGTTTAGCGCATAATATGCTGGCCATTGTGGTATTCCTGAGCCTTCCTACCCTGATCATCCTGTTTCAGTCTGCCATCATAAAAACCATGCCGTTAGGAGGTATAATCGGTTTTGTCATCATTGGCCTGACCGTAATCATTACCGTGATTTCCATCATCCGTCAGGGGGTAAACGGTATAACCGAAATTTTCTTTATCAACGGTATCAGTTTCTGGACCGTTTTTGTCACCATCTATATTGTATTATTCGGGTAAAATTTATTGCCTTACGCAACGTACAAATTTCCTGGAATCCTGCGTTTTACCGGCCGTTGTGATATTGGGAATGGCCAATACACCTACAGTCGCTCCTCCAAAGGTAAATTCGGCGTGCGCCGCTGCCGTGGAACCATACTGCCAGATGCCAGTGTGGTATATTGGCCCGATGTGGCCACCACATAACCACTTGGGCAGGGGTCCCTGTTATTGGTGGTTACGTTCCAGTTAAACACATTTTTTACCACGTTGGTCCATCCAACCAACAGGGAAGCATTGGGATTCCCGTTTACTGTAAGCGTCAGTTCCAGGGTTGAGGTATTGGTGACGCCCGGGCCGGGTACAGACGGATGCATCCCTCCGTTGTTCCCCCATTTGAAAAACCATCCTGTAGCCGTAGGTAGCGTCGTGAGGAACGTTCCAAACTGAAGTGAGGGTACGAAGGGATTTTGTTTGAAACTGGCCCCGTCCAGAACCCTAACCTGCCAGCTTCCCTTTGAAACAAGCGGGGCAAAGGATAACGGGAATGACTCGTTGGTGGCCACCTGGAGCACGATCTCCCTGGCAGAAGTATTGTCATATTGTCCATAAATGCCTACAGGATTGATAATCTTGGGAATTTGCCTGACAGTGACAACAACCGGATCAAAACTACCATTGGGCCCGCTCACCTGTACGGTGAAGTTGGCCGTCCTGCTTCCAGTCAGGGGAGTAAATGCCGCATAGCTCGCCACTGGAATATCAAATGTCGTAGAGGTGGTGGTGCCAGATGTGCTTAGCACGTTTAGAAATCCGCCATCATTGATATTGGATACCGTCCAGGTGACTTCACTGCGTGCTTTCCCTTTCAGGACCAGGGTAACTTTATAATGTGTGTTGCGTTCCACGTCAAAATTGTCGGTAACGTTTTTGCCCAGGAAAAAGCGGTATGTGATGGTGCCCGCTTTGGGGTCAGATGGTGTGATATCGCTGTAATTTGCTGTAACTTCCAGGTAAGAACAGGTATAATTGGTGTGCAGGTTGGCCGCTGTGTGGCCGGCGGGGATTTTCATGGTCTGATCGTCTGTATAAACCCCGTTGGGCTGGCGGTTTTCATAGAGAAACAAAGCCGGATTGGATGTGGTATGTGACGACAGGTCCAAAGATACACCCGTGGGATCTTCCACCAGGTCACCCTCGGCTATAGAGGTGCCAGCTGCCGTGATCTTGTTTTCTCCCAGGCGCATGGTGGCCGGTACGTTTTTCAGGGCAATCCTGGTGGGTGTGATGGTTACATAATCATCCAGGGGCGTTACATTGTCGTTCCTGTCAAAAGCAACGGTAACCATGGCTACCAGCCGTTTCAGATATACATCAAACTGTTTGTCACTGGCAATATATACAGGACTCTCACTTCCCGCCTCGTCGGGCGAAAGCCACCCGAACATGTGATTCTGCGGAATCCCCCCGGCAGAAGCCTGGGTTGCTTTTGTCCCGTAATCTACTACCCGGTTAACCGGAAGATGCACCCGGAAAGCAACAGTGCCCACCTTTCCGGTATCAGACGGCACAGGCAGGGGTTCCTCCTTCCTGCAGAAAAGAAGTGCCAATGCTACCAGGACAGGCAGCAGCCGTGTGATATGGGGTTGTTTCATTGCAACATTGCTTTCAATTCTTCCGTTTCCCAACTACTTATCCGGATAGATATTTCCAATCCGGTAATCACCACTTCCAGTGGTATTGAAATGTCCTCCAAATGGGCAGGATCCAGTCCTGCCTGTTCCAGAAGCAGTCCCAGGTTGAACCGTTCCAGCTCCTGTCCGATGCTGTCAAAGAGCATAAGGAATACGCCGTACAGGTCATTCCCGCGAAAAATATTGAACCGGCTGACAAATAATCCCAGGGTGCCGTAATATGTTCCTGCGGGATAATAGGTCTGCAGAGGATCAATCACTCCTTTAACGGGCGAGTTTCCGTTTTTTGTATTCATTCCCTGCAAACCCCTTACAAAAACATTTAAATTCAGGTGAATACTGGCCATGTCAACTGTATCCTGTGACCTCTTGCAAGGGGACACCTCAATTTCCTTTTGACCCAGATACAAACTGTCGTTTCCTGTTATACGGCTACCGGCAAGGTATGCGGGACTTGTAAGCCGCAGGCTTTCCAGGTTTGCGGGAGCATCAAGAACCGTATTTTCAAAAGCATTGCCTGCCGCCACAAGACGATACCTGCCGGGAGCAAGGTTCAGTCCGGTGGTGTAGTATTTCCCGCTTTGTCCGTCAAAGTTCAGGATTTGCTGCTGAACGCTTTTATTGTCCTGACCATAGACCAGCAGGTGCACCTGTTCTATATGTCCGGAAATTTGGCGTTTGGAATTGCAAACTAATTTGAGACAAAAAGTTAAGCTGCATTATTAATCGTGAGTTTTTCATTATTTTGTACAATTAACTCTCCAGTTTAATCGGATGCTGTTTTTTAGGTCTTCCACGTTTCTTTTCTACCTTCTTCTTTGAGTGGTATACCGGGGCACAACCCTGTGGCACATCGAAGCCAAAAGCCTTGCAGATTTCCAACTGGGAGCCCACGAAAGGGGTGATGAACCTGGCCTTGCCCTTGTGTTCGATGCAGCGGATCGAGCGCATCTCGTCCAGCATCTCATGGGTGGAACTGAACTTGTCTTTCAGGTTGGTGGTCTTCCAGATGTGCCTGACGTAAGAGCTGATGATCAAAGCCGTGAAGAGCACCAAGAGCCGACCGGTCTTGCCTTCTTCCGACCAACAACGCGGCTTGTCAAAACCCATCTGTCCTTTCATCTGCTGGAAGTACTTCTCCTGCTCGTCACGCAGTCCGTACGCCTCAAGGGCTTCCATCGAGCCCATGTCAATCCCGAGGGTCATGTTGGCGAAGAATCCCGAGGCACGCTTGGCGGTGTCTACCTTTTTCTCGTTGATCGTGAAAGCGATAAGCGTTCTGTCAGAGGCCTTGTACTCGATGTTGAACCAGTTGTAGTTTTTCTTGATTGTCACATCATCATCCAGAGGCTCCCCTGCATCCTTGATGGCCTGAAGGGCCGCCCGCTGCGATGCTATCGCTATGTCGAGGGTTGTTAGTTCCTCCCCTCGACGCACCGCATCGAAGTAAAGGTTGAGCTTGAGGCGGTCTGCCTTGATGGTGGCACCACCTTTGCCGGTTACCTCATACGCCATGTCATATTGCTTGTGGTAGATCCTGGTTTCAGCGTCGATCCTCATCCCTTCAGGCCTGCCAGCGAAGGCACCCAGTTCAAGGATCTTTTCCATGACCAGGCTCTGGCGTACCTTGACGCACATGATCATCGGCTGCTTGCGCAGGATGTACCGCTCCAGGTTGGCGAGCGACTCGTATCCCCTGTCCGTGACCAGGATCACTTTCGGGAACCCCGCGTGGTTCAGATCGGTGAGTATCGTCTCCACGCTCCTGGAGTCGGGGATGTTGCCGGGGAATGTCCTGTAATAGATTGGCATGTGGCTGTCCAGGGAGTAGACGACCACCTCGAGGGTCTGTTCCAGCGGCAGCCCATCCTTGTTCCTGCCCCACTTGATATCAGCCAGTGTATCTCCATAGGCGGAGCGGCTCGTGGAGTCCACGGCACAAAGCTCGCCCTCCTCC
>ERZ795059.5475-NODE-5475-length-11510-cov-13.950938_pt1 | contig 11510 bp, 11 predicted proteins | sample MGYA00375143_ERZ795059 | MGnify/ENA primary metagenome ERZ795059 (study PRJEB30188, sample SAMN05720168) | activated sludge metagenome | isolation source: Anaerobic digester | place: USA | collected 2015-01-07 ... | reverse complement strand
ACTGACAATATTTTAGATGACTGTGACGTTGTAGAAAATATTTTAGGAATTAATAGTTTAAAACCATGGCAAAGAAAATTAATTGAAGTATTTTTTAATGAAAGGTTTATTGTAGTTAATAAAACACAACATGTTAATTCTAAAAGTTTTATTTCTAAATTAGCATTTTCTTTATTTGTAAAAGAAGAAAATTTTAAAATTTTAATACTAGTAGATAGTTTAAAGTCTTTAAGAACATTTTATGATTTAATCTTTGAAACTTTTAGAACTTATAATTATAATATGAATTATTTTAATTCTTACGGCATAGATTATCACGATAAAAATTTCATTTTAGAAATAAAAAATAAAGATAGCAATGATACGAATGAAATTGAAGTCACAGTCGATCCTAAAAAATGTTTAAATAAAAATTACGATTTATTAATTATTGATGAAGCAGCTTATATAGAAGATATTAAAAATAAATATGATTATTTAGTTCCTAATCATATAAATTATGATAATGTATTTAAACCGTATGGCATTATAATTTGCAGCGAAATGAATAATTTTTCTGATGATCTTAGAAAAGGTGTAATGGGAAATTGGTTTAGTTCATGTTGGAATGATGCTATTAATTTTTGTAATGATTTTATTCCAATTTATGTAGCTAAAGATGATGATAAAGAAATAGAAAACGAAGACTATTTTCTATTTAGGGAGGATGACTATTTAGATTGAAAAAAATATTAACAATAATTACAATTAGTTTTTTGCTATTATTTAGTCTTGTTATTTCTGCAGATTCTAAAGAAAATCCAGCTTCTTATGATCTAAAAAATGGTTATATTGCAGTAAGAAGTGATGTATTTAATAAGTTAGTTGAAAATGATAAACTTTTAGAAATTTATAAAGAAGAGGCTAAATACTATAAAGAATCATTATCTGAATTAAAAGAATTGCAATCTGAAAGATTTACAATACAAGATCAAAGAATATTTGTCTTAAAAGAAACAGTAGCTGTAAAAGATGATATAATAGCTTTAAAAGATAAAAATGTAGAGAATTATAAATCTTTGTATGATATTAAATCTGCTGAAGTTAGAACTTTAAAAAGAAAAACTTTATTAGATAAACTTCTTGTATTAGGAATTGGCGCTTATGGTGTATCGCAAATAGATGATACAGGTGGTCAAATTGCAGTTGGAGCTGCTACACTATCATTTATTTTAAAATAATAATAGATAAGAAGATCGATATATATATCGATCTTCTTAATTTTAAACTATTCTAATTTTTAAAACATTACCTGTTCTGTATACTCCACCAATTGGAATGCCTCCAACCTCTGCTGCTGCGTCATCTACATATTCATCTATTTCAAAAACGACAGGTGATGTTGCGTATATTCCACCCCATTTTTTATCAGCTCTTCCTAACGAACCTTCTCCATCTTCTCTTGGTACTATTCTTCTTGTAGCCATACATTAACACCTTCCTCTTATTAATTTATTTAGTGTTTACTTTTTAAGTTATTTATGTTATAATATTACTAATATTATAAGGCAGAAAGATTACAGCCTAAAGGCTGTAATTAGTTCACTAATATTAATTTTTATATTCATTTCTATTTCATTATATGGAGGAATTACACTTGACAAAAATAAATAAAAAAATTAAAAAACCAAATTATTTTTCTGAAAAAGATATTTTAACTTTAGTAAAAGATTATAAAATAAATAAAAATAATGTTACTTTTCAAAAAATGTCTAAACCAATTGATCAAATGATTGATGGTATGATTAACAAAGAATTTTATTATAATGATATTGTTAAAAATAATAAAACAGATATTAAATCAGAATGTTTTGTAGAAATATTAAAATCGTTAGAAAATTACGATCCAGAAAGAGGTCGTGTATTTGCTTATTTAAATAGAATAGTAAAAAATACAATATTGCGTTGTTATAATAAAAGTAAAAAAATAAATAGTAAAGAAATGTTATATACTAATTTTTCAAAAAATCAAAATGAAGAAATTGACGATGATATTGTATTAAACTTAGGAAGCTATGATTATCATAATGAAGAAACATTTTCAGAACAAGAAACTATTCAATCGATTGGTTCAAAAAAGTCTTTATCTTCTCAAGAATCATATTATGTTATTTATCATTATATTAAACAATTGAAAGACAATATTATAATTTATATTAATGATTCAGAATTAAGAGAGAAATTACTTGAAGATATTAAATCAGATGCAAATGTAGTTTTTGATTTTTCTAAATATTCTCAAACAAATTTATTGACAGATAAATTAGTTTTTTCCAGAATACTATCATATTTAAATATAACTTTGTCTAAATTAATAAAATGGATAGAAAAAAATCATTTAAAATGTCTTTCTATAGAACCAATTTCATTTAATGCTAGGATTCAACAAAGAACTATTAATACGATTAAAAACTATGTTAATGAATTTATTTCTCATAGCAAATTAACTAGTTACTATTCTATTGAAGATATGATACAATTAATAAGATATATCATGGATAGAAATATAAAATACGACATAGTAGCGGGTGATATTGTTGTTGCAGAAGTACAACTTGATTAATAGAAATAAGACTAATATAAATATAAAAACAATTAATACTGCAATAGATATTTATAATTCGAATTTATATAAATTTACAAATAGTCCTATAGGAAGAATACCAAAAATAAAAGAAGATTTTAATAAAATTTCTTCAAAAAAATTTATGTCATTAGAAGAATATTTAAATAGTATTCCATTATGGAATCAAATAGATAAATTTTTAAAAGATTTACCAAATGATATTAAAATATATGATTATATTAACATGTTTTTTAAAAACTGGAATGACATTGCAACTAGATTAAATTTAACAAAATATAAAAAACCTATTGCTAGAATAATTTTTTCTAGTAAAATGATATATTTATATTCTAAATATAAAGAAAAAGATGAAAAAGTTAAAGTTTTAAATAAACACTTAAATGCTAAAAAAGATGATAATTTTTATCGATTAACACCATCATTACAAAGTAATGTTAATAGCTTATTTAAGTTAAAAAAATTAAATCCAGATTTAAAATATAAAGAAATAATTTCATTATTTATTGGTGAATTTGAAGAAGAATTTATTGATAAAGTTAATGCTTTAAAAGAAGAAGATATTAATATTGATATGCTTTCAGAATTATTTAGTTAAAAGATAGAGGAGTGTGCTTTTAATTGGCTGAAACATTTGGCTGGCAGCCAGATACTTTTTCGTTTTCACCAGAATTCCAAAAACAAATTGTTACAGCTATGATACAAGAGCCAAAAATTTTTGAAAAACTTGGTTTACTAACAGATCCAGCTTTTTTTGAAATTAGAGATTTAAGTATTATATTTAAAGGTTTACAAAGTTTTTATGAAGAATATAGAGGAATGCCCACTAAAGAAGCATTGGGAGATTTTTTACAAAAAACATACACAAATGAAAGTTTATTTGAAAACATTAATGAATTATATGAAAAAAGAAATATTGCTTCATCAACATTGCAATATATTGAAGAAAATGTAAGAAATTTCATATCTTGTCAAGCTATTAAAAAAGCTGTTTATGAATCTTTAGATGATTTAGGTGATATTGCAAAACATCAAAACGTTAAAGATAGGATAGAAAAAGCTTTAACAATTGGCGCTTCATTGGATGATTTAGGTATGGATGTTTATGATGATGACGAAATACTTGATAGATGGATTAAAAGAAAAGAACAAAGTGACGTTAAAAGAATAGATTCTGGTTGGACTTGGTTTAATGAAGTTTTTGGTGGTTATGGAGAAGGTGAATTATTCACTTTCATGGGACCAGCTCATAGTGGTAAATCTATGTATTTAGTTAATGTTGGTGCTAATTGTTTACTACAAAAACTTAATGTTCTTCACATAACATTAGAAATGTCAGAAGAAATAACTGCTCAAAGATATGATATGAGATTACTTGGATTAAATAAAACAGATTTAAAAACTACTAAAGCAAATTCTAAACTTAAAGAATTGTTAGAACAAAGATTAGGTAGATTAATAATTAAACGTTATCCATCTGGAGTTGCAACTGCAGCAGATATTAGCACATTTATTAGAAGGATTGAAACTACTAAAGGATTTAAACCTGATATATTAATTATTGATTACGCTGATATTATGAGATCAACGCAAAAATATAATGATAGAAGATTTGAATTAGATTCTATTTATCAACAAATTAGAAATATAGGAATAGAATTTAAAATTCCAGTAATAACAGCTACTCAGCTTAATAGATCATCTTTATCTAAACTTGAATCAGGTGGGATTTTAACAGAAGAATATATTGCAGAATCTTACGGAATTGCCAGAATTGTAGATTGCGGTGTTACTATAAATGCTACGCCAGCTGAAAACGCAAATAATACAAGTGTTCTTTATGTTTTTAAAAATAGATCAGGAGAAACTGGAGAACAACATAGAATGTTTGTTGATTTTACAAAAGCGTTGGTAAGAGAATGGACAGCAGATAGCACAACAATTAAGAAAGCTATTTCAAAAAAGAAGACAGTTTAGACAATTTACAATTTCTCAATTTTGTGTTATAATATATCTATAGAATTAATCTAGGAGGTTGATTATATGTCTATTGAAAAATATGTTATGGCAGCAAAAAAGAAGAAAGAAGACAAGAAAAAGAAGAATGAGAAAGAAGCAAAAATTCTAAAAGAAAAATATTTTTCAAATAAGACAGAAGATAATTCTGAAGTTCCAACAGTGACAGCTGAAGCTAAAAAAAGAGGAAGAAAAAAGAAGACCGTAGTAGTTGAAACTGATGGAACGCACTCTCCTAGAAAAAGAGCCCCAAGAGGAAGTAAACCTAAAAAAAAGTATTTTGAAGATTACGGTTTTCAATATGTAGCTAGTAAAATTATTTTTAGAATAATGAATGAAGATGGAACATATGAAGATGTTTATAAAGAATTTGAAATTGATGTTACATTTAATGCTTATGGTAAAGTTAATTCAGTTATGATTTTTCAAGAAAAAAAATACAAAATTACTGAAGTAATTACAACTGAAAGCTATTTAACTTTTGTCATTGAACCTTATTTTGAAAAAGTAGATTAAATTTAGAAGGGAATGTTTTATGAGTGTTTAAATCAGGAGATATAGTATTTTTATCTAATATAGAAACGAGTCATACAATAGAAGTAATAGTAGAAGTTAAAGATTTTAAAGATAATGAAATTATTTCAGAAAAATTTTTAACGATACATAAAATTTATCAAGGTAATGGTGAACTTGGTTATCAAGGTTTGCCAGATGGTGGTTTAATTTCTAATAAATCAGTTCTATCTAATGCATCTATAGGAGAAATTCATTTTAATTTGAATAGATTTGATATGTATGGATTAGTAAAGAATACTGAAATTCTAGATCAATTTAAAAAGACAACATCTTCAATTATTCAACCTAATAGCATTAATCCACCAAAGAAAGGTCTTATAGCGTGATTTTAACACGATTAAAACATGAAAAAGGGGAATTTATAGAAATACCATATAATTCAACAGCAAAAGAGAAAAAATGGTGTGAAATATATTTAGAATGCGCTAAAGTTATATCTATGGGAAGTCATTGCGTTTCTAAAAAGGTTGCAGCTTTAATAGTAAAAAATAACAGAATTATTTCAACTGGAATTAATGGAACTGCAGTAGGTCTACAAAATTGTGATGAAGTTTTTGATGAGAATCATTTTGAAAGAGAAAAACATCATGAGTGGTCTAGAATAAATGAATTACACGCTGAAGCAAATGCAATTGCTTCAGCTGCATCAGAAGGAATTAATGTTAAAGACGGAGTAATGTATGTAACACTTTCACCATGCACTGATTGTTGTAAATTAATTTCTGCAGCTAAATTATCTGCTATTTGTTTTGAAGAATTATATGATTTAGACACTGATGGTTTAAAAGCATTAATAAATGCTGGTATAGAAATTATTAAAGTAAAAAGGAGCTAAAAATAAAATATGCCAAAAAAAGAATTAGATTTGTCGTTTTTAATTCAACCTGTAGAAGAATTTGAATTGCCTTCTAGAGGTTTGCATTATAAAGATTCTATATTAAAGAAAGGTAAACTTCATTGTAGACCTTGGGTATCAACAGATGAAAAGCTAATTGATAAGTTTAATAGAGGAAATTTCTATGATATTCTTAAAAGATTAGTTAAAAATGTTTTAGAAGAAAAAATAGATGTTGATGAATTAACTACTGGAGATTTTTTCTATTTGCTTAATATGATTAGATCTATTAGTTATGGATCTGTTTATATGATTAAAAGAACATGTCCATCATGTGATTCTAATATTACAGTTCCTGTAGATCTTTATGATTTTCCTATTAAATTTCTAGAAGATGAATCAAAAGAACCATTTGAAGTTACATTACCAAAAAGCGGAATTATTATTAAATATAGATTACCTAGACTTAGAGATTCAATTGAAGCTACTGAGAAATCTCAATTTGAAGCTAAAAGATTAGGAGTATCAATAAGTCCTGATTCTTACAAGATGGTTAGATGCATCGAAGAAATGACTCTACCTAATAAAGAAAATACTATTTTAACACAAAAAGACGATTTTGCAGTAATGCTTCATAAAATTTGGCCTATTATTCAAGGTATTGATATTCTAAAATTCAGAAGCGAAATTGATAAGCATGATCATGGAGTAGTTGAGAATATTGAAATAAAATGCCCTGAATGCGAATCTAAATTTGAACAAGGACCGGTTCTAACTTACGAATTTTTTCGACCTAGCAGTGGAGGATCCGAACTTAATAGTTAATATGTTGTCAGTGTATAACAAAATAACTGAATGCATTGAACAAGAAATATTTGATATTTGTTATTATACTAAAGTAGGATTTTTAGATGCTTCATTAATGTCATTTTTGAATAGAAGATTTTGGTTAAAATCAATAAATAAAAAATTAGAAGTAAATAAACCAGATAATATTATTAATTCTGCGGACTTTTAAAAGTCCGCATTTTTTTTTTAAAATTAAACTTAAATTATAACGTTATACAATTGTATTTTTAGGAGCTGATTAAAAATTGGCTGAAACAAATTTAATTGCAGCAATAGAAAAATTACTTAATAAAAAATTTAGCGATAAGAAAGTCTCAGCTACAGACATTATAAAAAAATATGAAAATTTAACTGGAAATAAATTTGAACTAGATGATGTGAAAGAAGAAATTTTAGATTTTGTTATTTATGCTAAAGAAAAAATAATAGAATTTACAGATAAAACTGTATATTCCGCTGAAAAATTAGAAGATTCTTTTAAAAAAATAAGTAATGTAAATTTAGATAAGTCTTTGCAAATGACATCTAATTCTTCAATTGAATTGTTAAGAACTAGTTTTAGTAAAATAAATAATATAGTTGTTTCATCTACTAAAAGTATGTTTACTTATGGAACTAATATTATAAAAGGTTTTTTTAGCGACATTTCTAAAAAAACAGATTCAATGCTATCAAATATATTTACGCCTTTAAAAAATATGTTAGCTACTGTTTTAGTACCTTTTAAAATGATAGGAACTTTTTTCTCTGGTATGAAAACATTATTTTCTACTGGCATAAAAGGATTATTTGGTGGAGATTTATTTACTAGTGAAAAAGATGAAAAAGATAATGATAGAGCTGGAATAACTAAAAAAGTTTTAGGTGAAAATTTAATTTTAAAACGAACTTCTGTTGGTATTGCAATTGCATGGTTATGGAAACAAATGAATAAAAACGGTAGTGGAGGTTTAGGAGGAGCAAATTCTAGCGATGGTATATTAGAAACTGCTAAAGATATTGCATTATTAACATCAGCTGGAGGAATAAAAGGTTTTCTAAAAAAAATTGGTTTATTTACTTTTAAAGCTGCTGGGGCTGCAGGTTTAGCTTATAGTTTATTTAATGTTGGATCTAATGTTTATGATTATTTTAATGAAACTAATCCCGAAAAAAAGCAAACTGCAGGTGAAAAAACGTTAGGTAGCGGTGCTGTGACAGCCGCTTCAATGTCATTAGCTTTAATACCTGGAGTTGGTTTACCTGCTGCTATGATAGTTTCAGGTATAGCCAACGCTTTAATGACTCCTGAAATGGAAGAAAAAATAGGAGAATCTATTCTTTATGTTTATAATGGTGCTATTGATTTAGCTAAAAGAGCTTGGGAAGCTATACCAACATGGGAAGAATTTAAAACTTCTATTTATGAAGGTTATGATAAATATATTGGTAAACCATTAGGAGATTTAGGAACTAATATATCTAACTGGTTATCAGGTATAAGAAATAAAATAAGCACTTGGTGGGATGGCGCTGTTAAATGGTGGGATAGTTTATGGGAAGATTCTAAAACTATAGAGCAAAAAAAGAATGATCATTTAGAAGATTTAGAAACTGCTTTTGATCCTTATAATTTGAGCAAAAACAATCAAAAAATTTCTGAAGAAATTGCATTAAAAGAAAAAAACGCATTAGAATTAGGAAATGCTGTATTAAAAAAAGAACTTGAAATAACAAAACAAACAGCTTCTAATATGGAAGAAAAAAATCAAATAGATAAGAATATTAATGAATCTGTAGTTAAATTTTCAGAAACTGCAGAAAATTTAAATAAACCATTAAAAGATTTTACTGAAGAAATTAAAAGAAATACTGAATTATCAGCTACTAGTAGTTTTTTTAATAATGTTTCAAAAGCTTTATCGGGTTCTGGTGGAAGAGTTGGCAGCTCAGGTAGCGGAGGAACATATACTGGTAGCTATTCTACTCCATTAATATCGGCTACTGGTAGTATTATGTTTACGCAAGGAAGATTAAAAGGTAAAAAATTTGATAATTTTGAAGATGCATTAGCTACTTTAATTTCAAGAAGCGAAGGCGGATTTTCATCTGTTAATAGAAATGATTCTGATTCTGGAGTATCTTTAGGTTTTGGACAATGGAATAGTGAAAGAGCTAGAGATTTATTATTAAGAATGCAAAAACAAGATCCTAATAGTTTTAATTCTATGATGGGTGAAAGACTTGTTAAAGCATTGGAAGATCCTTCTAGATGGGCAACTGGTAAGGGAACACATAAATACGCGTTTTCTATAGATGAACAGCGCGCTTTTGCAAAATTAGCTTCTAGAGGAGATATGCAACAAGTACAAGTTGAAAAAATGAGACAAGATATGAAAACATATTTTGCAGAAACTGATAAACTAAAAATTACTGATATGAGAGCTAAAATGTTTTTTGCAGATTTAAGACATCAATATGGTTTAGGAGGAGCTAAAAAACTTATTGGCGACTCTAGAACATTAGAAGATATGTATGAAAGAGTAAAAAATACTCAGTATAGTAAAAGAAGAGGAGAGGTATATAGAGATTTATTAAGTTTACAAGAATTAGAGAAAAAAACTAAAGAGGTCGAAGTAAAAGCGCATAAAGTAGAACCTGTTAATATTCAAAATAAAGAAGCAGAAGAACGAGGTAAAACATATAAAACTTTAGCAGAAGCTGTTTCTAAATTACAAATTTCTTTTGATAAAAGCGCCAAAAAAGATGATGCTAATATTACAAAAATACAAACAACAGATAATTCTACCGTTATTAGCAATTCATCTCAAGATGATTCAGATAGAATACCAAATCAAATTATGAGTTATGTTTTTGGCGTTAATGCTGGTGGAAATGATACTTTAAATATATTAGGTTCTGAATAGGAGTTTATCTTTTATGTCAAATTTTGGTTCTTCAGAAAAAAGTTTTATTTCACAAATTAATGAAGCTAAAAAAATGTCTAAGACATCTAATGCAAATGGAGTTTCTTCTGTTCGTTCAGTTGGTCCTAGTAAAGGCGCTTCATCAGATGGTTCTGGATCATTGAGTTCTATGTTGCATGGAGATGCTAGTTTTGATGCTTTCGAACTTTGTGATTTATCATTTGATTATAGTAAAGGCAGTCCTTATTTTACTCCCATACATATTGAACCTGCATCTGTTTTAAGTGAAGGATCTGAAGATAGCTTAGCAGGATTAAAAATTAAACTTCCATTAAATCCTCAAAAAATTACAGATTCTGTTAGTGTTTCATTTAGCAGAAGAATTGATAATATTGCGGGATCTAATGTATTAATTGGTTTTATGAATAAAACTGATGAATTTCTTAAAGGTTTTAATAGTACTAAAAATAAAACATTTTTATCAGATGATTTACAAAATATGCTTATGTTTAATTATGATGCTAGATCATTAAGAAAAGAAATACAAGTTCCATATATTATACCAATAAGTCATAATGTAAAAGTAAATGAAATAAGAAAAGGTTTGAATGTTTTACAAGGCTTAGTCTATCCAAGATTTGGTGGATTAACATATCCACCTTATGTTTCTATAACAATTGGTGGTATATACGTTAGATTAAAAGGTTTTATTTCTCAAGTTTCTGTAGAATTTGATGAAACTATTACTAATATTAGTGGCACTCAATTTCCATTAATAATAACTGGAACTATACATTTTGTTTGCATGCAACCATTTACTTGGAGTAGTTTAAATATTGCTGGAGTAGAAATGACTAATGAGCAATTTGTTCTTATGGATAAAACTTTATTATTTGGCGCTGATCTTGAAAATGAAGCAAAATATTATCCTCCAATAAATACTAGAGCAGTTAGTAATTATTCTCCATTTAAACAAAAATTAATTAAAAATTATAAACTTACAGATTTTCAATTGTCAAATGAAAATTTAAATAATATTTCTAATAGCGTAAAATTAAACAAAATTATTAGTTTATATGATATACAACCTATAACTGATTATTTTACAAAACAAAATGATCTTATCAGCAATTTAGACACAAGTTTTATGAATGAAGAAATATTTAGAAACACTAATTTTAATACTTTAATTGATCAATCTTCTGTAGATACTATAAAAAAATTTGTAGATGTACAAGATAAAATAAATTATGAATTAACACAGATAGGCGCTTTAAACAGTTTAGGTATTAATTTAAATACTTCTTCATTTAAAAAATCTTTAGATAATTTAACAAATTCGTTTAGTAGTATATCTAATCCTGCTATTTTTTCCAATGTTATGAATACAATGCAAAATAAAAATATCATTGGAAATATTAATAATTTAACAAACGCAGTAAATACTACTATTTTAACTGATATTACAAAATCTACAAATAACATATTTAATTCTTTAAAAAATAATATTAATATTATTTCAAATATTGATGATTTAGATCGATTAGATGTTAGCAATATATTTGAATACGCTTTAAATTATGATGGATTTACAAAGCAATTAGAAGCAATTTCTTTAGATTCTTATAATTTAGATAAAAATTATATTATTAACGCAATTTATTCTAATTCATTATCTGATATAATTAGAATAACTAATACTTTA
>ERZ795059.5471-NODE-5471-length-11514-cov-5.422812_pt1 | contig 11514 bp, 17 predicted proteins | sample MGYA00375143_ERZ795059 | MGnify/ENA primary metagenome ERZ795059 (study PRJEB30188, sample SAMN05720168) | activated sludge metagenome | isolation source: Anaerobic digester | place: USA | collected 2015-01-07 ... | reverse complement strand
CGCAATGTTTGTTTCCTCGCCAATATTTTTCCGCCCCGTCTAACTCGCTTTTTATGTAAGGAGAAATGACCGGAATAGCTACCAATTGAGAATGCGGATGAGAGATGGATGCTCCCGCTTCTTTTCCGTGATTATGAAAGATCTCTATATAATTAACACTTTTTTTATTCATTAAATCCAGATACCTTTCTTGATAAGCGTCAATCACCTCCGCTACCGTGTATTTGTCCATCTGGGCAATTTGTTTTCTGTGATCTCTGGTTATTATTATTTCATGATAACCGATGCTTTCCATCCAAAAATACGGGCCCTCTTCTTGATGTTTTATAGCTTTGCCGGAAGGCCGAGTGAAAGCAGGAAATTTATTTGGTATGACACGTAAACTCCAATCACCATCAGATGTCTGATATATCAAAGTGTCTTTTTCCTGTCCGGTTTCTTCCGGATAGCAGAAAAAGCATTTCTTTCCGCTGTCTTCTTCAATTCCTTCGCTTTTATGAACAGCGAAATCCTCCGGACGCTTTGCCCTGCCTGTAGCAATCACTACCCAATCTCCTGTAACTATATCTTGTCTAAGTTCTGATGGTTTATTTTTTTGTTTTTGTTTGTTTTCCTCCATTTTTTGCCCTATTAAATTTGATCCTATTTTTTCAAATGATATTTCCCTCCCCAAAGCCGAAGTCTGGTCTTAAACAAATCGATAAGTACTTGAATAAAACCGTTAGGTCCTGTCAAACTGACTGTTGATCCTTCTTCATTCAGCCATCTGACAGGCATTTGCTTGATTTTAAATCCCAATTTTTTTGCTAAAATAATCAATTCAAAATCAAAGCCAAATCTGTCCACCACCATTCTTTTGGCTATCTCTTCTGCCGCTTTTGCATTCAACATTTTAAACCCGCACTGGGTGTCTGGATATCTCCACAATCCCAGAACTATCCGAATGAGCCAATTGCCCATATCTCCCATGATTTCCCTGTATTTTGGCTGATGGACCTGAACAAAAGCGCCGGCAATATCTCGAGAACCGATGACCAAATCAAACCCGTTTTTAAATTCTGGAAAAAATGAGTCCAGATGAGTAATGGAAGTTGAACCGTCGGCGTCCAAAAATAATCTGTATTCCCCATTGGCTTCCAAAAGCCCTTGTCTCACCACATAACCCTTGCCGTGATTTTCCGGATTAGCTATCACTCTTAAATTTTTTACCTGCGATGAAAAACTTCTCGCTACTTCAGCTGTATTGTCTGGCGAACCGTCTACGACCACTAAAACTTCGTAGGTATAATCCTTGGAACTCAAATATTTTTCAATTTCCACCAGATTTTCTCCTATTCTTTTTCCTTCCTTGTAGGAAGGGATGATAACCGAAAGATATGGCCTTGTTTCCATTTTATTTTCCCCAAAATTTAAATTATTATCTTTTTTGATTATATCACAAAATAAACAACCAGTGAATACCGGTCATAATTATCACTATCACTTGTCACTTGTTGCTTATTCCTTGTCACTTGTTACTTATTCCTTGTCACTTGTTACTTGTTCTTTGTCACTTATATCCAACCAACTCTGCAAGATTATTCTAGCCGCCTCCTCGTCATCATGTTTCTTTATCCCCTTTATCCTTTTTTCTATTAAATTAGCCTCGGCCATTTTGGTAGTAAACATTTCATTGGCAAATTCCAGTTCAACGTCCGGAATCAGACTTTTAAGCGTATAGCCAAAATCCTCGGACGGATATTCCGTTTCTTCCCGATTTATATAAGAAGGAACGCCCACTATAACCTTTATGACATCTTCTTTTCGTATTATTTCTACCAAATTTTGAAATAATTCCTTATTATTATCCAGCGTTCCATAAACAAAAGCGATTTTTGTTTCAGTGTCTGCCAAGGCCAGTCCGATTTTTGCCCGACCATAATCTATGCCCAAATAGTGGCTTATTTTAGGTTCTTTTTGATACGTCATTGACTTTTTAATTGAATTGTGATAAAGTTAAAAACTACATGAGAGAAGATCGTACTGGCCAAAAATAAACAAAATCAGGAGGAAATGATGAAGAAAAGTGGTTCTTTGCTAATTTACCTATTCATGACTGTCGGCGTGTTCTTTTTGTGGCTGGGAAGTCAAATGATAACCTCTGGAGCCACGAAGGATTGGCCGACTTATCTCAAGGTCGCACCCTTCATTGCGGCCGTCATTGCCATTTTCTGGCCATTGATAATCATTCTCTTCCCGAAAAAACGAAAGGGGTTTTATCTGCCTTCGGATTGGAGTCAGTATGCATTTCCACAGACGGCTATCCCTTATGCAATGTCTAAAGGACAGTCATGGAAAGAGGAGGAAAAACTTCTGAGGAAACTGATGTAAGAAACATTTCAGTCGCTTACTCATTCAAAGCCCAGATTGTTAAAGCCAGAGCCTACCTTGGTAGCCTCCTGGCTTTTTTTATTTCCTTGTCAAAATTTCACATCCGCCTTTTGTAACCACAACCGTGTCCTCAAAATGAGCGCTTAATTTTCCGTCTTTTGTCGCATAAGTCCAACCGTCCTTTTCCAATTTTATATCTGGCTTTCCTTCATTTATCATCGGTTCAAGCGCCAGGGTCATTCCTTCTTTTAAAATTACATCTTTTCCGCCGTTCTTATAATTAGGAATCTGCGGATCTTCATGAAGTTCTCTGCCTACTCCATGACCAACTAATTCTCTGACTGTTGAAAAACCAAAAGATCTCACATAGCTGTCAACTGCCACTGAATATTCGCTAAGATTCACCCCTGCTTTTATTTTTTTCAGTCCTTTTTCCAGACTTTCCTTTGTAACTTTCATTAATTTATGAGCGTTGGGTGCCACTTTTCCGCAAGAAAAGGTCCTGGCCATATCAGTTATTAAATCTTCATATTTCATGCCAATATCCAATTTTACAATATCTCCTTCTTTTAAAATCCTGTCCCGCCTCGGGATGCCATGAACAATTTCCTGGTTTATAGAAACACAAACTGCTCCCGGATAAGGATTTTCCGGACCGCCATAGCCTTCGAAAATAGGTATGCCCCCGATATCAAAAATGAGCGCTCTAGCCCGCTCATCAATTTCATGCGTATTCTGACCTGGGATAATCATCTTTCCCAACTCTTCCATAATTTCCGCCAGAATATGGCCGCCTTTTTTCATTGTTCCTATTTCTGCCGGAGTTTTTCTAATAATCATATTTAAATTACGCTTTTTAGCTTCTTTAAAACTTCTTCAAATACTTCTTTTGGCGATTTGTTTCCATTTATTTCCATTACCAATCCTTTTTTATCGAAGTAATTGATGACCGGAACAGTCTCCTCTTCAAAAACTTTTAATCTTTTTTTAATTCCTTCTGGAGTGTCATCGATTCTCTGAGTTATTTTTCCCCCGCAAAAACACGTTTTTTCATTTTCTTTTATATCTTTTCCTATAATAAACCTTTTGCGGCAGCTTTGGCATTCCCTTCTTTTGGAAATCCTGCCTATTGATTCCTCTTCAGATAATTTTATATAAACAAGCTTGGTAAGCTTTCTACCAAATTCCAAAAGTGCTTCTTCGAAATATTTAGCCTGGTCCATGGTTCTTGGCACTCCGTCAAACACTATTCCCTTCTCTTGCGGCATATCAGCCAGCTTAAAATGCAAAACCTCCCTTAAAATCCGGGAGGGAACCAAAGTCTTGGTAACATTTTGGATATCAAAAACTTCTCTCCCCAAGGGTGTATCCATTTTGGCCACTTCCCTTAAGAAGTTGCCCATATCAATATGTTCAATATTAAATTTCTCGGCAAGCATTTCTGCCTGAGTCCCCTTGCCACATCCTTGAGGACCCAAAATGACCAGATTCATGAAACATGGGATATAAAATATGAAATTTTTATGTTATTTCATATTCTATATTTTATGTTATATGGCTAGAAACCTTCATAGTCTCTCATAATAAGCTGGCCTTCGATCTGTTTCATTGTTTCAATAACAACCGAAACAACGATCAAAAGCCCTGTTCCGCCAACCGAAACTGAACCAATACTGGTAAATCCCTGGACAATGAAAGGTAAAACGGCGATAAGACCCAAAAAAAGAGCACCAGAAAGAGTAATGCGATTCATTATCCGATAAAGATAATCCGCTGTGTTTTTCCCCGGCCGTATCCCAGGAACATAGCCTCCGTTTTTTTGAAGACTTTCGGAAATTTTGTTGGGATCGAAAACCACCGATGTGTAAAAATAAGTAAAAGCTACCACTAAAATAAAGTAGAGCAAACCATAAAAAATCTGATTTTGAAATAAATTTCCCATAGAACGGGCAAGATTAGCCACTGTTGGATTGGACGCACTGGATAAAAACCCGGCAATCATTCCCGGAAAAAGCATAATAGACATAGCAAAAATGATAGGTATAACTCCAGCTTGGTTTATGCGCAAAGGCAAGTGGGAACTGGTGCCTCCATACATTTTGTTGCCCCTTATCCTTTTAGCGTAAGATACAGGGATATTCCTTTGTCCCTCCGTCATAAACACCACCGCCCCGATTGACGCAATAATAACGATTAAAAATATAAAGTAAGTGAAAAGTTTTGAAGGATCCCAAGTGGCCATAATTTGAGAAATAGCTGACGGAAGTCCGGCCACAATTCCGGCAAAGATAAGCAAAGAAACACCGTTGCCAATGCCTTTTTCTGTAATAAGCTCTCCTAGCCACATCAAAAAAATTGTTCCTGCTACGGCGACTACGGTTATAGTCATAATCTCAAAAGCGCCTACCATTCCTAAGATCCCCTGGGATTTGAGAAGGGAAATCATAGCAAAAGTTTGAAGGGCAGCCAAAGGAACGGTCAGCCATCTGGTCCATTGATTGAATTTCTGTCTGCCAGCCTCCCCTTCTTCCTTATAAATTTGCTCCAGCTTCGGAATAATCATAGTAAGAAGCTGCATGATAATGGAAGAAGTGATGTAAGGACCGACTCCAAGCATTACAATAGAGATGCTGGAAAGACCCTGTCCGGAAAAAAGGTTAAGTAGACCAAAAAATTGATTATTTTGGAAAAAAAGCCTCAACCGTTCCTGATCTACTCCGGGGACGGGAATATTAGCTGCCAGTCTGAAAACTACCAGAAGAATTAAAATAAAAAAGATTTTATTTCTTAACTCCTTTATTTTGAAGATTTGGATTAATTTTTCTTTCATATTTCCAACGAACGGCGATCAATGATTAGCAAACGGAAAAATATGGAACAAATTTTTTATTGCTATTTCTTGTCTGCTGATTTTTGCTCCCTGGCAATTTTTCCACCAGCTTTTTCTATGGCTTCTTTGGAAGAAGCGCTCAAAAGAATTTCATTCCCAACAATAAATTTGTTTTTTATTTTTCCATTGCCAATAATTTTCACTCCGTTCTTTGCTTCTATCTTATCAATTAATTTGGCTTTTATCAAAGATTCGGCATTAATTGTTTCTCCGTCTTTGAATTTTTTATCCAAACGAGAAAGATCAACAATCGTCTTTTTGGGTCTTGAAGATTTAAATCCTCTTTTTTTCTTCATATGATCGATAAGAGTGGATCTTCCACCTTCAAAGAGAGGATTGATAGAAACTCCGCTTCGAGCCTTTTGTCCCTTCATTCCTTTTCCGGAATACGTTCCTTTTTTGCCGCCTCGTCCGATGGTCTTTCTTTTCTTCCTCTTATTCTTAAGTTGTAAGCTGTTTATTTGCATAGCTTTTTATAAAAATTATTCTTCTTTTGCCTTGCCCAATCTCTCTCCTCGAGTTCTCGAATGCGCCAAAGTTGACAGGGCTTCCGCTGTAGCTCTGGCTACATTAAGCTTGTTGGATGTACCCAATGATTTTGAAACAATGTCTTTGATGCCGGAAAATTCCACCACTGCCCGCACTGCGCCTCCAGCTACGATGCCTCTTCCTTCCGGCGCTGGTTTTAGAATTATTCTAGCGCTACCTTTTTTATAAAAAATGTCATGAGCGATGGTATTTTTTTTGATGGTCACATTAATCATATTTTTTTTGGCATCATCAAAAGCCTTTTTTATGGCATCTGACACGTCCGCTCCTTTTCCTACGCCTACGCCTACTCTGCCTTTTCTGTTGCCAATAACTAAAGAAGCCCTAAACCTAAAACGACGACCACCCTTAACTACGCGGGTAACTCTCGCCAAATCCAAAAGTTTCTGATCAAATTCAGGTTTCTCTCTTTTTCCTCTAAATCTTTTGTTGTCTCGTGCCATAGTTGCTTCGCTTAAAGTAGAATGTAAAAAGTTTTTGAATTTACCCGCTTTTTACTTTTTAATCTTACTTTTTACTTAAAATTTTAATCCGCCTTCCCTGGCTCCGTCAGCCAGTGATTTTACCTTGCCATGATATTTATATCCGGCCCTATCAAAAACTATTTCTTCAATTTTCTTTTCCAAACAAGCTGCGGCAATCTTATTTCCCAGTTTTCTTGCTCCTTCCGCATCATTCTTAGCTTTGATTTTAATCGTATCCAAATGAAGAATGGTTTTCCCGTTATCATCGTTTATAATCTGCACTTCTAATCTTTTTAGGCTCTTAAAAACGCAAAGTCTCGGTTTTTTTTCACTGCCAAAAACTTTCGCTCTTATTCGCTTCTTTCTTTGTAGCCTCAAATTGTTTCTGCTTGCATTCATGAAACATGGAGCATAAAACATAAAGCAATTAGGTTCGTATATGTATATGCTATGAGTTACGAATTAATTAATTATTTGGCTGTTCCCGCTTTTTTACCAACTTTCCTTCTTACCTTTTCGCCTAAATATCTGAATCCTTTTCCTTTATATGGCTCGACTTTTTTGAGCGATCGTATTTCTGCTGCAAATTGTCCGACTTTTTGTTTGTCTATTCCGGAAATGGAAAGCACGTTGTTTTCTTCTATCTTGGCTTCCAGTCCCTCTGGAACCGTTACTTCTACCGGATGAGAAAAGCCCAAAGCCATTACTATTTTCTTGCCTTGAACAGACATACGGAAACCTACCCCCTGAAGTTCCAATTTTTTCTCATATCCCTCTTTTACTCCGATAATAATATTATTAACCAGAGATCTGGTCAATCCCCAGACGGCCATAGCTTCCTTGCTTTCATCATTTTCAACCGCTTTTTTTACAATAATTTCTTTGTCTTTTATCTCTATTTTTGACTTCTTATGAATATCCAAACTAAGGGATCCTTTTGGGCCCTTGGCTTCCAGTCTGCTTCCTTCCGTTTTGACTTCCACTCCGTCTGGAATTGCTATTGGTTTTTTTCCTATTTTTGACATATTTTTATAACCGATTTAAATCTATGAATAATTTATGCATGATCACGTTCTATTTGTTCTAAAATTCGCAGTTGCTACCAAACTTCACAAATATATTCCCCGCCAAGTCCCAGTTTTCTCGATTCTTCCCCTGTCATTACCCCGCGAGAAGTGGATATTATGGCTATTCCGAATTTATTTTTAACATTTTTTATTTCCTTTTTTTTCAAATATATTCTCTGTCCTTCTTTACTGACTCGCTGAATTCCTTTTATCGCAGGCGTCTTTCTCGTATTAGAAACCTGATAATACTTAAGGCCAATTTTAATAATTTCGAAATTATCATTCTTTTCTTTGGAAACAGACTCCACAAAACCTTCCTTTTCTAAAATCCGGGCAATAGCCAGCTTTAACCTAGAAGCATTAATTTCTACTTCTTTGTGCCCGGCCATTTGAGCATTTCTGATTTTAGTTAGCATTTGAGCTATTGTATCCATAATCTTTTTATTCCCTAAATATAACCTTGATTAATCGAAAAATTACCTTTAATAAATTATCTTTACCAGCTAGCCTTTTTTACTCCAGGAAGTTGTCCGGTACTGGCCAATTCTCTGAAGCAAATCCGACAAATATTGAAACTTCGAAGATAACCATGTTTTCTTCCGCATCGCCAACATCTTCGAACGATTCTGGTCGAAAATTTAGGTTTTTTTCTTGCTCTCGCTTCTACTGATTTCTTTGCCATATTTGTCTACGAGCGGGGCGAGTAGCTACTGATAAGAGCATCCCGCACCAATTTTTTAATTAAACTTCTGTTTATTCTTTATTCTCTATTGGAAATCCCATTAATCTAAATAAACTCATTCCTCTTTCTTGCGTCCTGGCGTTAGTCACTACATTAACCTGAAGACTGAAAACGTTTTTTACTTGTTCCGGCAAAATTTCCGGAAAAATCAAATGTTCTTTTATGCCAATATTCAAATTTCCGCTCTTGTCCACAGCCGATTCTTTTATGCCTCTAAAATCTCGAACGCGAGGAAGAGCTGTGCCTACCAATCTTTCAATGAAATCCCACATCCGAGGACCCCTAAGGGTAACCTTAGCCCCGATTTCCAATCCTTCCCTGATTTTAAATCCGGCTATTGATTGTTTGGATTTGGTCATAACCGGCTTTTGCCCGGCAATTACAGCCAGACTTTCGGCGATATCTTTCACGACATTGCCATCTTTAATAAATTTTCCTATTCCGGCATTAATCACCACCTTGGTAATTTTAGGCACTTCCAAATTATTTTTAAACCCAAATTTTTCTTTCATTTGGGAAATAACTTCCTTATTATATTTTTCTTGAATACTAGTCATGTTTTTTCTCTTTGAAATTTAAACTTCTGATTTACATTTTTTGCAAATTCTCATTTTACCATTTCCACTCTTCTCATATCCTACTCTGGTAGTTTTTCCACATTTAGGGCAAACCAGCATTACATTAGAAACGGTTATTCTTCTCGGCACTTCTACTCTCTGTCCTTTTTCTCCTTCCCTTTTTGGACGATTATGCTTTTTAACAATATTTAAATTTTCCACTACCACTTTTCCCTCTTCAGAAAAAACACTAAGAACCTTCCCGGTCTTCCCGCGATCTTTCCCTGCTAGCATTTTTACGATGTCGTTCTTTTTAATCTTCATTTTGTTTATTAAAATTCATTCACTTAGAACTAATTTTACAGGACTTCCGGCGCTAAAGATATGATTTTATTATATCCCCGATCCCTTATTTCTCTGGCAATCGGCCCAAAAATTCTGGTGCCCTTCGGATCTTTTCCTTCTAAAATTACGGCGGCATTTTCATCAAACCTAATATATGATCCGTCTTTTCTTCTAAATTCCTTTCTTTGTCTCACAATAACCGCTCTCACTTTGTCTCCTTTTTTAACAGAACCTCTGGGTTCGGCTGATTTGACTGAGGCTACAACAATATCGCCAATGCCGGCATATCTCCTTCTGGTTCCGCCAAGAACCTTAAAACATTCGATTACTTTCGCACCGGTGTTGTCTGCTACTTTTAGTTTTGATTCTGCTTGTATCATGCCGATTTTTATCTATTAATTTAATTTGTCTCTTAAAATGCGACTTACACTACTTTATAATATTTATCTTTGCTTATTGGCCTTGTTGGAACAATTTCTACCACATCTCCCGTTTTGTATTTATTCTCCCCGTCATGAACCTTATATCTCTTGGTAGATTTATACTTTTTTTTATATTTTGGGTGCGTCTTGAATTCAGTGACTGAAACTACGATAGTCTTGTCAGATTTATCGCTGACTACCCGGCCTTTTTTTCTGGCCAAAATCTTATTTTTAATTTCCTTGTTTTCCATCTTGTTTCTCATTGATTAGAGTTAAAATTCTTGCTATGTCTTTTTTATCGTTTCTCAATTCTCTATTGTTTTTAACTTGCTTGGAAGCAACGTCAAAACGAACCTTTCGGGTGTTTTCTCGCTTTTCAGCTAAAAGCTTCCTGAGCTCTGCTATTCCTTTTTCTCTTAATTCCTTAATTTTCATGCGTTTATAATCTTGATTATTCTTCTTCTTTAGAAACAAATTTGGTCTTTACGTTAAGCTTATAAGCAGCCAATCTCATGGCTTCTTTGGCTATTTCCTTTTTCACTCCGTCCATTTCAAATAAAACCTTGCCCGCTTTCACCACAGCCACAAAATGATCGACAGCTCCCTTTCCTTTTCCCATCGGGGTTTCGTCTCCCTTTTTAGTCATCGGCTTGTCCGGGAAAATTCTTATCCAGATTTTTCCTCCTCGTTGGATATATCTGGTCATAGCTCGTCTGGCCGCTTCAATTTGCCTAGCAGAAATCAGACTGCAATCCAAAGCCTTCAAACCATAGCTTCCGAAACTGATTTGATCACCACGACCAGCCTTACCGCGGATAGCTCCGCCTCTTTGGATTTTTCTATGTTTTACTTTCTTTGGCATTAACATGCAATTTTTCTCTGCGAGCGACGCGAGCGACTACCTGCCTGCCGGTAGGCTGGCAAAATTATTATCACGCATCGATTCGCACTATTTATCTTTAAATTATCAATTATCCTACTATTTTTTAGCTTTGTTAAACACCTCTCCTTTATACAGCCATACCTTTACTCCCAATGTTCCATAAGTGGTAAAAGCAGTCGCTCGGGCAAAATCAATGTTAGCTCTGAAGGTATGAAGAGGAAGGGTTCCTTTGGACGACCATTCTCTTCTGGACATTTCTGCTCCGCCTAATCTTCCCGCCATCTCGATTTTTACTCCCTTGATATTATTATTCTTCATAACCTGATCAAGCATCGATTTCATCGCTCTTCTGAAAGGCATTCTTTTTTCCAGTTGTTCCACAATGTTCTGAGCTACTATCTGAGCACTTTCTTCAAAATTCTTTATCTCTTGAACTTCTAATTTTAAATTGGCTTTCTTATCTCCCTTGAAAAAGCTCGTCTGGATAAAATTTTTCATATCTTCAATCCCGCTACCGCCTCTTCCGATTAAAACTCCGGGCCTGGCAGTCTTGATAATAATCCGAATAGCCGCAGCCGATCTTTCGATTTCCACTTCAGCAATGGACGCATTCTTCCATTTTTTCATTATCCAATTTCGGATTTCAATATCCTGCTTAAGATTCTCCCTGTATTCTTTTTTACTAAACCATTTGGACTTCCAATTTTGCGTAATTCCTATTCGAAGTCCTACTGGGTTAACTTTGTGTCCCATAATCGCTTTTGCTAAAATAAAATTTACAACTATATTCCTATTTTACTTTTTTCTTAAACCTTTTAATTACATTGACTTTCTTCTGAAAATTTTATTGGTCCAGCCCTTTTTAACTGCTTCTTTTTTGCCTTTTTCCATATCTTTATCTTTTTCTGCCATATTTTTGGGCAATTCTTTTTTCTCCTCCGCGTCTTCCTTGGCCATTTCCTTTTCTTTCTTTCTTCTTTCTTCCATTCTGGCTTTCTTTTCCTTTTCCATTTGTTCTTTGGTTTTTCTGCCTTTTCCTTCTACTCTTTCTTCCAGAACTAATTTAATTTTTGATGTTCTTTTAAGAATTTCTCCTGCCCGTCCGAAAGCTTTAGGCATCCAACGCTTGAGAGTCGGACCAGCTCCCACTATCACTTCATAAACATACAAGTTATCCTTATCCAGACCGAAATTATTTTCCGCATTAGCCACAGCGCTCAAGAGA
>ERZ795059.5462-NODE-5462-length-11530-cov-6.086100_pt1 | contig 11530 bp, 9 predicted proteins | sample MGYA00375143_ERZ795059 | MGnify/ENA primary metagenome ERZ795059 (study PRJEB30188, sample SAMN05720168) | activated sludge metagenome | isolation source: Anaerobic digester | place: USA | collected 2015-01-07 ... | reverse complement strand
TGAGCAATAATACAAAAAAGTGTACAAATAATGACCAGTTTTCTTTAAGGTTATTGGATATCCGTTGAGAATACTGGTTTTTCTTTTTGGCATGGGAATTGCTATAAATAGAGGAAAATATAGCCAGATTCAGGGGCAGGCTGTATTAAACGAAAATAAATAGTATAAGGAGGTAGAGTAATGCTTAAGAGAAAATTGTACGTAAACGGCGTTGCAAGGACTGTGATTGCAGATCCTGAAGCATCTTTGGCACAGTATTTGAGAAAGCAGCTGTGCCTTACGGGAACCAAGATAGGCTGCGGAAAAGGCGAGTGCGGAGTATGTACGGTAATCTTAAACGGTAAGGCGGCAAGATCCTGTATCGTAAAGATGAAAAATGTGCCTGATGAGTCAAAAGTTATTACAATTGAAGGTATTGGTTCCCATGAAAATCTTCATCCGCTGCAGCTGGCATGGATGGTTAACGGCGGCGCACAGTGCGGATTTTGCACACCGGGATTCATTGTGTCCGCAAAAGCTTTACTTGACCAGAATGTAAATCCCACAAGAGATGAAGTAAGAGAATGGTTCCAAAAAAACAGAAATGTATGCAGATGTACAGGATACATTCCGTTGGTCGATGCAGTTATGGACGCTGCAAGGGTTCTTAGAGGCGAAATAAAAATGGAGGATCTGTGGTGCAAACTGGAGGAAGGCGCCAGCATGCTGGGTTCCAAAGAGCCGCGCCCTTCTGCTCTCGCAAAGGTGACAGGAACATGGGATTTTGGAGCGGATTTAGGCTTAAAGCTGCCCGAAAACACATTACATATCAAATTGGTTCAGGCGACGGTTTCCCATGCCAATATACTTTCCATAGACACCTCCGAAGCAGAAAAAATGCCCGGTGTGTTTAAGGTAATTACCCATAAGGATGTCCCGGGAACAAACAGGATCAATGGCCTGGCATTTCCGCAGAATAAGGGAGACGGAAAGGAAAGGCCGATACTTAATGACAAGAAGGTGTTCCAATTCGGAGATGCACTCGCTATGGTGCTTGCAGATACTCCGACTCAGGCAGAGGAAGCAGCTAAAAAGGTAAAGGTTGAGCTGGAAGTATTACCCGCTTATATGAGCGCACCTGAAGCAATGGCTGAGGATGCTATAGAAATCCATCCCGGTACGCCCAACATTTATTTTGAGACACACAGAATAAAGGGGGAGGATACCAAACCTTTAATGGAAAGCCTGCCCTATGTCATTGAGGATGACTTTTATGTAGGAAGGCAGCCCCACCTGGTTCTGGAGCCGGATGTAGGCTTTGCTTATCTGAATGAGGAGGGCAAGCTGATTGTCCATTCAAAGAGTATTGGTTTGCACCTCCATCATTTGATGACGGCTGAAGGCATAGGAATTGACCCTGATAAGTATATACTTGTACAGAATCCTGCAGGAGGGACCTTCGGATATAAATTCAGCCCCACCAATGAGGCCTTGCTGGGTGTGGCCGCACTGGTATCAAAGAGGCCGGTATTCCTTGAATTCAATATGTACCAGCAGATTACTTATACCGGAAAGAGATCTCCTTTCTTTATCCATCTCAAGTATGGAGCAGACAAAGACGGTAAGCTGAAGGCAATGGAAACGGACTGGTCGGTTGACCACGGCCCATATTGCGAGTTTGGTGATTTAGTTACCATGAGAGGTACCCAATTCATCGGCGCCGGTTATGATATACCGAACAGCAGAGGAGTAGGAAGAACTGTTGCAACTAACCACGCATGGGGTTCCGCTTTCAGGGCTTACGGTTCACCTCAAAGCCTGTTTGCATCTGAAGTGCTGGCGGACATGATGGCCGAAAGGATTGGTATGGATCCTCTGGAATTCAGATATTTAAACGTATACAGAGAAGGTTCCACTACACCAACAGGCTGTGCACCGGATGTTATTGCATTCCCTCAGGCTATAGATACTCTCAGGCCACTATATAAAGAGGCAAAAGAGAGAGCCAAAGAAAAGAATAAGAATGGCGGAAACATCAAATACGGCGTAGGAATTTCCCTTAATATGTATGGCTGCGGCCTTGACGGCGCGGACTCTTCGGAGATCTGGGTAGAGCTTACCCCTGAAGGTGTTACTGTAGGTACTTCATGGGAGGACCATGGGCAGGGAGCCGACATGGGGACACTGACATATACTTACGAAGCATTAAGGCCGTTAGGGATAAAGCCCGAGAATATAAAATTGGTTATGAACGATACGGAGAAAACTCCCAATAGCGGACCTGCCGGCGGAAGCCGCCAAAATGTAGTTACAGGCAATGCAATAGTAGCCGGCTGCAGAAAGCTGTTGGAAGCCATGAAAAAGCCGGACGGTACATTCAGGACCTATGATGAAATGGTCGCAGAGAAGCTGCCTCTCAGATACGAAGGCAAATGGACTGCACCGAAAACCGCATGTGATGTTGACACAGGACAGGGAGATCCCTTCTCCACCTACATGTACGGCGTGCTGATGAGTGAAGTGGCAGTGGATACAACTACCGGCAAAACTCAAGTAGAGAAAATGACTATTGTATCAGACTGCGGCACAATTGTAAATAAACTGGTATTGGAAGGGCAGATTTACGGCGGACTTGTACAAGGGATAGGCCTGGCATTGAGCGAGGATTTTGAAGACCTGAAAAGGCATACAACTCTTACAGGCTGCGGAATTCCTCAAATCTTGGATACTCCCGACAATATTGAGATTATACATCAGGAAACACCAAGGCCTTATGGACCGTACGGAGCTTCCGGTGTTGGAGAAATGCCCCTTTCTGCGCCCCACGCTTCGATAATCAATGCAATATATGATGCCTGCGGTGTACGTATAAAGCATCTGCCTGCATATCCTGAAAAGGTCTTGGCTGGCTTGAAGGAGTTAAATAAATAATTTTAATTGTAAAATTCATGAAAGCCGGAATATGGAATTGGGATTTTATTCCCAATTCCTATTTTGGCAAAGGAGGTACAAACAATGGATCTGGATAAGCTGCTTGAAACCAGCGACAGTTGTATACATGACGAACCACCCGCATGTACCTCATGCTGTCCTGTTCACATGGATGTTATTGCTTTTGTCGGTGAAATGGAGAAAGGGGATTTCGACAAAGCTTATAAAGTAATGGAAAAACGGGTTCCTTTTGCAAGAATAATAGGAAGCATATGTGACCATCCTTGTGAAAAAGTTTGTGTCAGATCGGATTCCGGAGGAACGGTCAAAATATCCGAATTGGAGAAAGCAGCTGTTAGTTATGGCTTTTCTCCGCCAAAGAATACCATTCCCCTGTCTAAAAGCAAGGGGAGAGTGGCAGTTATCGGCGGAGGGATCAGCGGCATGACGGCAGCCTTTGAGCTTGACAAAAAGGGTTATCAGGTTACTTTGTATGAGAAATCAGACAGATTGGGCGGCAGGATATGGGATTATGAAGGGATTGCCCTCAAAAAGGAAGTAATAGAGGAAGAAATAGCAGCCTTAGTGAAACAGGGGATTAAGACAGAGTTAAATACCCTTATTAATAAAAAAAGGCTGGAAGAGCTTGCCGGAGAATATGATGCAGTATACCTGGGAACAGGTGTATGGGAGGAGGAACTTAAAATCCATCCTGAGACCTTTCAGGTAGGAGATACTTCGGTGTTCGCGGGAGGAAAGCTGGCAAACAACAATGATTCGGTAATATTTTCGGCAAGTTCGGGCAGAAGGGCTGCCGCATCCGTTGACAGATATGTCAAGAAAATTTCCTTGAGCGCTTCCAGAGAGAGAGAAGGGTCTTTTGAGACGCCTTTGAAATATGAAACAGAGGGTATCGAACCCGTCGAGGCTATAGGCAAGGCATCTGATATTTACAGTGAAGATGAGGCTATAGGGGAGGCAGGAAGGTGTTTGAAGTGCAGATGCAGAAAATGCATTGAATCATGCAGCCATTTAACACGCTTTAATATATCACCGAAAAGCTACATGAGGCAAATTAATCAAAATGAGAGGATTATACTGGGAACCCATTATGCGAATAAAATGATTAATTCCTGTACAATGTGCGGGCTGTGCAGGGAAGAATGCTTCAAAGGCATTAGTATGAAGGCTGTCATAAAGGAAACAAGGGAGAGCATGGTAAGAAGGGGCAAAATGCCTGTTTCTGACCATGATTTTGCGCTGAAGGATATGAAATTCAGCAACAGCAAGTACTTTTCAATGGTGAGAAATCAGGGCGAAAAAGCCGAGTACCTGTTCTATCCGGGATGCCAACTGCCTGCTTCATATCCGGAGTACATAGGGAAAATATATAAGTATCTGGTTTCCAATATGTCGGGCGGTGCCGGAATTTACCTGGGATGCTGCGGGGCTCCTGCCGATTGGGCAGGGAGGCAGGATTTAATGCAGGAGAACATTGAGATAATTAAAAAAACATGGGAAGATACGGGCAGGCCTGTTTTTATCCTTGCCTGCTCCAGTTGCTGCAGTGTATTTGAAAAATATCTTCCGGAAATTGCTTTTGTTTCCTTATGGGAGATATTTGCCCGGAAAGGTTTGCCTCAAAACAACAGAATTTCGGGTAAACGCGTTTTAAGCGTGCACGATGCATGTGCTACAAGGCATAATAAGGAAATACACGACAGTATAAGGAGAATAGCTACTTTATCAGGCTATGAAATACAGGAGTTAAAATATTCAAAGGAGAAAACCAAATGCTGCGGATATGGGGGACTGGTGTACTTTGCCAACAGGGAACAGTCTGCAGACTTTGTAAAGCATAGGATTGAAGAAAGCGATAATGACCTGCTGGTATATTGTGCTATGTGCAAGGATTTGCTTGCGGAGGGCGGAAAAAGAACCTTTCACATTCTTGATTTAATATTCGCAGAGGATATGGAAAGGGCTGCACTCAGAAAAATGCCCACTTTGTCTGAACGGCACGGGAACAGGGCGCAGGTAAAAATCGGATTATTAAGAGAGATATGGGGTGAAGAGCCTGATATGGATTATGAAAAACAAAGGGATTTCAAATTGATAATACCTGAAAATGTGCGGCAGCAAATGGAAGACAGATACATTCTATCGGAGGATATGGCAGAGGTTATTGACAGTTCAAGAAAAAGCGGAGAGAGGTTCTTTAATCCTCAGGAGAACAGCTGCCTGGCAAGGTTGAGACTTGACAACGTCACCTACTGGGTAAAATATGAGGAAAAGGATGAGAAGATTCTGGTGAAGAGTGTATACAGCCACAGAATGGAAATAGTGGAGGAATAGGAATGAATGAGGATAAGAATTATAATATGCCGTGGCTCTGCGATAAATGCAAGAGGGAACTGGTGCTAAAAAAGGTAAAGGTACGGTATTTGGAGGGGAATTTCGAAGTTGATCTTCCAAAATGCCCTGAGTGCAATATGGTTTTTATAGACGAGGAAATGGCTGTGGGCAAGATGCTTGAGGTGGAAAAAGAGTTGGAAGGCAAATAAGGTGAAGGGAGATGCCGATTATGAATGATATTGCATTCAAACTGCTCAAACTGTCATCTTCAGGTTTTTGCTGTACGCAGATAATGCTTAAGCTGGCACTGGATGAAGAAGGAAAGGAAAATGAGGATTTGCTGAAAGCTGTAAGCGGATTGTGCAGGGGTATAGGGGGCAGGCAGAAGAGTTGCGGAGTGCTGACCGGAGGGCTTGGAATCCTTGGCCTTTATGCTGGGAAGGGAAAGGATACGGAATATCCTAAACAAAACTATTCCACTATGACCGAACAGTACCTGGAATGGTTTGAAAGTGAGTTCGGAAGTGAAGAATGCAGGGATATTATTGGCGTTTATGATTTTTCCGATGATACAGGAAACAGTTATATGATAAAGTGCGGGGATATTTTGTTAAAGAGCTATGAGAAGGTAGTGGAAATATTGAGAGACAATGATTACGAGTACGGAAGCAGGGAATGACTATGAAGCAGACACCTATTGAACAGTGGATTATGCAAAAAACAGGAATAAAGGAAAGGGACAAAAAGGCGTTGGAGGCATATCAGCTGGGGAAAATAAAGGAAACGATTGCCTATGTAAAGGAAAACAGCATTTTCTACTGTAAGCAGTTGAAAAATATCCGGGAAGAATCGATTAATTCTCCGGAGAGTTTTCAAAATATCCCCTTTACCTATCCCCGGGATATTAAGAGAAACCCCCCAGATTTTTTATGCGTGCCTCAAAGAAAGGTTGCAAGAATTGTGACATTAAAGACCTCCGGTACAAGCGGTGAGGATAAAAGACTGTTTTTTACCGAAGAGGATATTGAACTTACCATTGATTTTTTCAGGCATGGCATGAGCTGCCTTGTCGATAAAAGCGATAAGGTGCTGGTACTTATGCCCGGCAGCACTTACGGAAGCATCGGAGATTTATTGAAAAAGGCATTGGCTTTATCGGATATAGAATGTATTGTACATGGAGTTCTTACCGACCCGGATGAAGCAGCAAAGCTAATTGAAGAAAAGGGCATAACCTGCATAGTCGGAATACCTTTGCAGGTGCTGTACTTAAGCAGAGTTAAAAGTAACGTTTTCAAGAATAGTATAAAGAAGGTGCTGCTGAGCACAGATTATGTTCCCGATGTACTAACCAATGAGTTGGAACGCAGATTCGGCTGCAGAGTATTCAATCACTACGGAATGACGGAAATGGGGTACGGCGGAGGTGTTGAATGCGAGGCTCTAAACGGATACCACATGAGAGAAGGGGATATGTATTTTGAAATTATTGATCCGGATACCGGTAAGGCTGTTGAATGCGGACAATATGGTGAGGTTGTTTTTACAACCCTTACAAGGCAAGCTATGCCGCTGATTCGATACAGAACAGGGGATATTGCTTCATTCTCTTCAAATCCATGTGCTTGCGGGACATTTCTCAACACAATGAAAAAGGTGCTTGGAAGAATCGAAAACAGGGTCAGAATAGGAGAAGAAAGGTTCCTGTATTTGAGGGAACTGGATGAAATCATTCTGCCCCTTGAAGAAGTTCTGGACTATAGGGCTTACTTGGATGACAAAGAAAGATTAGTGCTGGAAGTGACTGTAAAAGACGGTATTGATTTTACAGAAATAAAGGAAGAAGTAATGCGGAGTATCCGGAATCTGCTGTCAAATCAATCGAAATGCGGATTAAGTGTGGAGATTGTCAAAGCAGCAGTTAATGAACCTGCAAGCATAACCGACAGCATGGTAAAAAGGAAAATAATCGATTATCGCAAGGAGAGATGAAGATTGAAAGACATATATGAACTTATCAATGAACAACTGGATAAAAAAGAAAGCTTTGTGCTGGCTACCATTCTTAAAAAACTCGGTTCCGCACCCAGGGAGGAAGGCACGAAAATGTTGATAAGGAAGGACTTTTCAATTGAAGGAACCATAGGCGGCGGAATTTCCGAGGCTATGACCATAAAGCTCTCGGCTGAGGTATTTGAAGATGGGCTATATATTATTGAAAATTTTTTGATGTCCAACAAAGACTCCGCATGCCTGGGCATGGTATGCGGGGGAGATATAAGCGTACTGCTGGAGTATGTGGATTGCAACGACAGTCAGATGGTCGATATATACAGGAAAGCAATCGAGTTGAAGCACTGCGGCACGGATTTTGTTATGATAACAAAACTATCGGAAGATAGGAGAAAAATCAGGGGTTCGGATAAATGGATCTGCACCGAAACGGGATTCTACGGTATGGAGAATGAAGAAATATGGGAAACAATAAAGAATATCAGAGTAAACTTTAAAGAAACCAAGATCAGGGAGATATTCATCGGAAAAGAAAGGTACATAATCGAGCCGTTTTTTAATGTTGAAAGTGTTTATATCTTTGGTGCAGGCCATGTAGCGCAAAAGATTGCAGATATAACAAAAATGCTTGGCTTCTATACTGTTGTTATGGATGACAGGGAGGAATTTGCAAACAGGGAAAGATTTGAAACAGCTGATGAGGTTAGGGTAATACAATCTTTTAATAATTTGGAAAATTATGATATAATTAATGGAAACAGTTATATAGTAATTGTAACAAGGGGACATGTCTATGATAAGGATGTGCTTGCCCAAATGCTCAGAACCGATGCCAGGTATATCGGAATGATCGGCAGCAGAAGCAAAAGGGAACATGTCTATAACAATCTTTTGAGCGAGGGCTTTACTTCAGAGGATTTGGAAAGGGTTCACTGTCCGATAGGATTGAATATTCATGCCCAGACCCCGGAGGAGATTGCTGTGAGCATTGCAGCGGAATTGATTAAGGTTAGAAGAGAGCCTAAAGATAAAACGCATTAAAGCCGGAAACGAGAAACTATTACATAAAGGAGAATACATATGAATAATATTGATTATAAGCATGTAATAGAGCTTTCTCATGAACGATGCAGAAAATTTAATATTAAAGAGGATCAGGTTTACAGCAGCAGAATCATTAATGAAACGGAGCTGCAAAAAAGATTTGCAGAAAATAGAAGCATGATTTTAACGGCAGCGCCTTATATGGAGCAGTTAATAAATTTTGTGAAGGGCCATAATTTCTTCGCTCTTCTTACTGATGGAGAAGGGTGTATACTGAATGCCATCGGAGACGAAAAAATACTGTCGGAAGCTTTTGATTTAAAAATGATACCCGGGGCTTTTATGAATGAGGAAAGCATCGGAACCAATGCAATGGGTATTGTTATAAAGACCGGTGAACCCGTGCAGTTGTCGGGTAAAGACCATTTTGTAAAGGCATATCACAAATGGACCTGTTCCGGAGCACCTATCAAGGATCACAACGGGAACCTTATTGGCGTTTTGGATCTTACAGGCTATACCGAGTGTGTACACCCTCATACCTTGGGAATGGTCATCGCAGCTTCCAATGCAATTGAAGAAATGATCAAGGTCAAGGAGTTCAATAATCTGCAGGATATAAACAACAAGCATATAAAAACGATATTCAATACTATGCCTGTTGCTATTGTAACCTCCGATATGTACGGCAAGATAAAAATTTATAACAATAAAGCCCTGGAGCTTTTGGATAACAAGGATAACCAACTGAAGGCAAAATATATGAGTGAAATTATTGAGGAGTGGGATAGGATCAAGCAAGATATCTGTCAAGGGAGAAATATATCACAGGAAGTAAATATCATTGTGTTTAGAAACAGGCTCTCTTGCCGTTTGATTGCCAACCCAATCTATAATTCAGTTGATGACAGTGTAGAGATCGTATATGCTTTGGAAGAAATTAAAAAGGAAAAAAGAGATAAAAAGAAAAGCGAATACCAGGCTTACTACACCTTTGACAAAATAATAGGAAAAGACGAGAATTTTTTGAAAATTGTTGAGTATGCAAAAAAGATTTCAGACAGCAAGTCTACAATACTAATAATGGGCGAAAGCGGTACAGGGAAAGAAGTATTTGCTCAAGCAATTCATAATTTCAGTAAAAGAATGGACGGCCCTTATCTGGCTTTGAACTGCGGCGCCATACCCAATCAGCTTATTGAATCAGAGCTTTTCGGATATGAGGAAGGCGCTTATACCGGGGCAAAAAAAGGAGGAAATGTCGGCAAGTTCGAATTGGCCTCAGGGGGCACGATTATGCTGGACGAGATAGGTGAAATGCCTCTAGATATGCAAACCAAGCTTCTGAGAGTTCTTCAGGAAGGCATTATTACAAGAATCGGCAGCGCAAAGCCCATACCTGTGGATGTCAGGGTAATTGCCTCTACAAATAAGGACTTGAAGAAGGAAGTACAGCTTGGGAGATTCAGAAAGGACTTGTTTTACAGGTTGAACGTACTCCCCATATTTTTACCGGCCTTGAGCCAGAGAAAAGGTGATATTTTGCTGCTTACAGATTATTTCATGAAAAAAATCGCTGAAAAGCTCGGCAAAAAAGAAGTAAAGATTCCAAAAGGATATATTAAGTCTATGATGGAATATGATTGGCCCGGGAATGTAAGAGAACTGGAGAATTTTATAGAGCTGATTATCTATTCCGAATCTATTCCCTATGACTATTTCAATCAGGAAAAAAGCTTTGCTGAAGAGCTTTATGACAATTACATCCAAGGTTCGGATATGAACCTTTGCAATATGGAAAAAGCACATCTGAAGAAGGTACTGAAAAAACACAACGGAAATATTACCCGTTCCGCAGAATCCTTAGGCATAAGCAGAAATACACTGTACAGTAAAATGAAAAAATATAGGGTAAAGGTATAACTCTTTACTTTCATTTCCCATTTCACATTACAACCCATATTTGTATATCCTTAAACTTAATTGCAAACCGAAATGCGATCCCCACTTAATTCTCAATCCTCAATTGCAAATCGAAAAACATAAAAAATATATCGAATAACAATAAAATAATATTGCATATCAATAAATCATATGCTATACTACAAACGATGGAAGTGAAATAAGACTTTTCATGAAATTTTGGAGGATGATTTTATGTGGAGCGGTAGGAAATCAATTAGTTTAAGCAAGTTCTGCGTGCTGGTATTTGCTGTTATGCTGATAGGAACCGTTTTATCGGCCCCCTGGCTTATAAGGTGGTTTCGGCCTGATTTAGCCGAAAAAAAAGCTTTATTCCTGTCAACCATATACTCCGGCAGTATTCCTGCAGCAATACTGCTGTACTGCCTCTATCGACTTCTTCATCAAATTGAGCTTGAACAGGTTTTTATCACAGAAAATGTGGAATACCTTCGGCGGATTTCCTGGTGTTGTTTTGCGGGATCTGTTATCTGCTTAGCTTCAATACCTTACTATTTTCCGTGGTGCTTTGTGGCTGTAGCAGCCGCATTTATGGGGCTGATTGTCCGGGTTATCAAGAATGTTATTGCGCAGGCGGTTGAACTTAAGAACGAATCGGAACTTACGATTTAAAGGAGGAAGGGGATATGCCCATAATTGTGAATTTGGATGTAGTGATGGCAAAGCGAAAAATGTCCTCCGGAGAACTGGCTGAGAAGATTAATATAAGCCAGGCTAATCTTTCCATACTTAAGACAAGTAAAGCCAAAGCAATACGTTTCTCAACACTGGAGGCAATCTGCAAAGCTCTGGAGTGCCAGCCGGGAGATATTTTGGAATTCAGGGAGTAAGACTAAAAATAAGGAGATTATATATGGAAGGGAATATTTTAAGTAATAACGGACAATTGACTGCCGATGAAGCGCTGCAGGCAGCCGGAGGAGGGATACCGGCTGCATATGGGGCCAAAGAACCTTTTATAGCTGACGGTTGGGATACAATTTTTGCGGTGCTTGCATTTGTGCTGGGGTTTTTCTTCGTAAGATGGGTAATGTTTTCCTGGCAGGGATGGGGTGTTACAGTATTTACATTTGGATATTGCATTGCCGTAACAATGTATTTTATAAAAAAAGGAGTAGCTATTACCCCTTCAGGTTTCTTTTGGCTGGCTGCTGTTGTATTGATAGGAATAAGTTATTCACTATATTTAAATAATGGCTTGGAACTATGGCGCAGCTTGTTCTTG
>ERZ795059.5454-NODE-5454-length-11535-cov-4.452875_pt1 | contig 11535 bp, 6 predicted proteins | sample MGYA00375143_ERZ795059 | MGnify/ENA primary metagenome ERZ795059 (study PRJEB30188, sample SAMN05720168) | activated sludge metagenome | isolation source: Anaerobic digester | place: USA | collected 2015-01-07 ... | reverse complement strand
CCAGGTGACGCAGAACTTCCGTCTCGCGCTCCGTCAGCATCGTGGCCCGCGTCCGCGCTTGCTCGGCCAGTTGGACCCCGTCCGGCGCGAACACCAGGCGTGCCCGGACCACCGGCGAGAAGTACGCGCCGCTGGTCGCGACCGTCCTGATCGCGCCGAGCAATGTGGCCGCCGGTTCGGACTTGGCGACATACCCCGCCGCCCCGACGGCCAGCGCCTGCTCGATGTAGCGGTCCTGCGTGTGTCCGCTGACGAAGAGAATCCGCGCGTCCGGGCAGCGCGCGCGGAGCACGCGGGCCGCCTCGAAGGCCTGGCGGCCCGGCATGTCTACGTCCATCAGCACGACGCGCGGCTGCTTTTCGGTTGCCAGCGTCACAGCTTCGTCCGCGTGCGCCGCGCAGCCGACGATTTCCAGGTCCGGCGCCGTGCGGAGCCAAAGCGCTAGTGTTTCGCGCACCAGCGCCTGGTCGTCTACCACCAGCACGGTCGTGCGCACGCTCACGGCAGCGCTTCCTCGCGGTTCGCGGCGTCGAGCAGCGCCGTCGCCAGCCGCCCGAGTTCCGCCATCTGAAAGGGCTTGCGCAGCAGAATCGTGTCCCCGTGCAGCTCATCCTCGAGGCCTGTGTGCACCGTTCCAGTGACCACGATCGCAGGCGTCTGGTTGCCGGCCCGGCGCAGCTCGGCGAGACACTCCAGTCCGCTGCGCTTGGGGATGTCCACGTCCACGATCAGCAGCCGCACCGCCGCCCCGTACCGTCCCACCGCCTCCAGCAGCGCGGGGCCGTCACCAACCGAGCGCACCGTGTAGCCCTGGCTCCGCAGCTCCGCCACCAGAATCTCGCGGGCCAGTTGGTTGTCTTCCGCCAGCAGCACCAGCTCGCCCCGGCCGCGCGGCGGCGCGGCGGCCGCCGGTCGCGCGGCCGACGCCGCTGCGCTGGCGATGCGCGGCAGCCACACCCGGAAGGTCGTCCCCGCCCCGACGGCCGAGTCGACCGCGATCGCGCCACCATGATCCTGAACAATCCCGTGCACGATCGCGAGCCCCAGCCCGGTGCCCTGCCCGCGCTCCTTGGTCGTGAAGAACGGCTCGAAGATTCGTGACTGGATCTCAGCCGGGATGCCCGTGCCGGTGTCGCTCACGGCCAATTGGACAAACCCGTGCGCCGGGCTCATCGCCCGCAGGTCCGGCGCCACCTGCGCGGGCTCCGCCGACCCGAGCGCGATGCGCAGCGTGCCGCCCTCCGGCATCGCATCCCGCGCGTTGATCGCCAGGTTCAGGAGCACTTGCTGAATCTGCGTCGCATCGGCATTGACCCACACCGGGGCCTTGCGGTTTGTCTCGACCACCAGCTCGATCGCAGTCGGCAGCACGCGCCGCAGCAGACGCGCGGCGCCCTCCACCAAAACCCCGAGTTCCACGGGGCGTTTCTCCGTCGGCAGCTTGTGGCTGAACGTCAGCAGCGAGCGCGTCACGCCGGCGGCCTGGTCGACCGCGCGCTCCATGGCGTCCAGCGCCGGCGACGGGTCACCCCCCTCCGGCAGCGTACGTTTGAGCTGATCGATGCTGCCCAGAATCACGGTCAGCAGGTTGTTGAAGTCGTGCGCCACGCCGCCGGCGAGCTGGCCGATGGCCTCCATCTTCTGGGCCTGGTGCAGTTGCTCGCGCAGGGCAGCGTGCTCCTCCTCCGCCCGCTTGCGTTCCGTCACGTCGCGGGCCACCGAGATCAACTCGCGAATCACGCCGCAGGCCGGATCGCGGATGGCCCGCGCCACGGTCTCCAGCCAGACATACGCGCCGTCCTTGCGCCGACAGCGATAGGTGGTCACGCCGATCCCCTCCGGTCCCATGATCTGCTCGAGCGCGCGCCGCAGCGCGGGAAGGTCGTCCGGGTGCGCCACATCAAACGGCGTGCGACCGATCAGTTCGTCCGGCTCGCATCCCAGCAGCGCGCGGCACGCGGGCGAGACGTACAGCGCACTGCCGTCCGGCGCGTGCCGCGCAATCATGTCGGTGGCGTTCTCCGCCAGCAGCCGGTAGCCGGCCTCGCTTTCGCGCAGCGCCGCCTGGGCGCGTTCGCGCTCGGTAACGTCGTCCGTCACGATGACTACTTCGTGCGCGGGCAGGCGGTAGACGTAGCTCTCGGTGGACAGCGTGACCCGGCCGGCCGACCGCCGGGTGTGTGCGTGAAATTCAGGCAACCCCGTGCGCCAGACCCGCTGGAGCACCTCAAGCAGGCCACCGTCCCGGAACGCCGCGAAGACATCCAGAAAGCTCCGGTTGAGCGCGGTCGCGCGGTTGACGCCGGTCAGCTGCTCGGCGGCGTGGTTCAAATCCTTGAGGATGAAATCCGCGCCCTCGTCGGTCGCCACACCGACCACGACGCCGCTGCTCATGTTGTTGAACAGCTCGCGAAAACGTATCTCGCTGGCGCGCAGTTCTTCCGCAGCCCCGTGCCGGCGACGCTCGAACTGGTAGCTCTGCCAGATGACGAACGCGGAGAGCAGGGTCACTGCGCCGAGAATCAGCGCGGCCGCCAGGCCCAGCTTGCGCGACAGGGCCCCGATCTCCGCGGCCACGTCGTCCATGTACATGCCCGTGCCGACGATCCAGCCCCACGGCTCAAACCCCTCCACGTACGAGAGCTTGGGCGCCACCTTCCCGGGCGCGTCCTTCCACTGCCAGAGGTAGCGGACGTACCCGCTGCCGTCGCGGCGGACGATCTGGGCGAATTCATAGAACAGACGCGTGCCGCCCGGGTCGGCGTAATTGGTGAGATCCTGACCATCCAGCTCCGGCAGGTACGGATGCATGATCATGTAAGGGCGCAGGTCGGAAATCCAGAAGTAGTCCTTGCGGTCAGGGCCATAGCGGAGCCCGCGGACATGCGCGATCGCCGCCGCCTGGGCCTCGTCCAGCGTGAGCTCGCCCAGCGTGACGCGCTCGTGAAACCGGGACAGCGCGGCGTGGACCGTCTGGGTCAGGGCCCGGATCATCTCCTTCTTGCGGGCCAGCAGACCCTGCTCGAACGCCGGCAGGATGATCACGTAGATCGCGACGGAATAGAGCGCCAAGCAGAGCGCGGATGGCAGCACCACCCGCACAGCGAGCACCGTCCACAGGCGCCGAGCAGTGCGCTCGTACACTTCCGAACTCCCGACGGCCACCGCGGCGGGTCGCCGACCCGCCCGCCAACCGGGAGCATGCCAGGCTCCCGGCTGCTCAGCAGCACCGGCCAGACGTGTTCCGGACTGCGAACCTGCCCAGCTCTGCCGGCCACTTCCGCGCCAGGCGGTTGCGCGCGGCTCGCCTCCGGAGGCGCATAATATCCAGATCCGCTAGGGCCGGCCAAGCTGCACAGGCCTGCGCTCCGACCGCGGTTTCGCCACCCATTGGATCGGTCGAGTGGGCAGCCCGATCGGAGCGCGACACGCAGCCTGGGATTCCCCCTCCCACGAGCGCGCGGCGCGCCCGCAACTGCTTACCAGGAAAGATGTTAATCCGATCAGTGGCGATGAGGGTGCTGGGACTCGAACCCAGGACCCACGGCTTAAAAGGCCGTTGCTCTACCGACTGAGCTACACCCTCGCCTCGGGCATACACCTCGTAAGTCACTGCGTACGAGGGGATTATACAGGTTCATCCAAGCGGACAACGACGGACTCGTGCCGTCCACCTTCACATCCGCGCGGCGGCCAGCCGACCGCCAGCAAACCCGGATTGTAGCACGGATTTTGCCGCGCGGACGAGTGCATGCGCACGGATTCAGCCGCCCGGAAACTTTGCCAGCTTCTATTGCCCGGGTGGACGCACGCTGCTCCTGGCCGCCACGGCGGCGAGGACATCCCGCACGTTGGCCTGCAGTGTCGCCACGGCCTCACGGCGCGCCTCGCGCGCGGTACGGTCACTGGCAATGTCGACGGCACCGGGCAGCACGTGCTCCTCGCGCTTGGCCTCCCCCTCGGCCGTCGCCAGGACGACACCCGAGCGCGTGTCAACCAACACCGCCTGGCAGGCCGCGTAGTGACCGACCGTGTGGCCGGGCACGCAAAAGAGGCCGACAATCGTCCAGTAGGCCATGGCGAGGTCGTTGTACCCACTCTGCGCGTCGTCGTCTTGCATGTAAACGAGCAGCACCGGTGCATGCAGCAGCGCCGCCGCGTCGCGCAGCGATTTGAGCGTCGGCCGGCCCGGAGCAAGCAGCGTGCCGATGAACTGCACCTGGTCCACGATCGCCGGCGTCGCCTGGGTGCCGCCCGCGACCAACCGGCGCCAGCCGGCGGCCTCGTCACCGCCCGGCACCTCGAGCGCCGGCGCGTACTCGTCGGACCGCGCAAAACGCGCATAACCCGGCGGCGCCACGAGCCTGGCAATCGCCACCGCGGTCGGGAACGTCGGACGTGCCTCGGCCTGCAGGTACGTCTCGATGGCCTGATCCGTCAGCCCCTGCAGCTCGGGTGAGAGCGCGCTGAGCCGCACGCCCGGTTTCACGACGGCGTGATACGGCTGGGCACAGCCGCCGAGCGTACCCAATAGTGCGGCCAAGAGAGTTATGCAGAGCGATATCCATTTCGACATGACCGCACCTCAGTTCTTGAAACTCGAAATGCCGCCGCGGCCGACGCCGCCCGTTGTTCAGACCGCCGACGCGGAGGCCACGTTAGGCGCGGGCAGACTGCTACGCGAGATTCGCAGTAGCAACTGTGCCGCGGCGCCTCTTTGCCGCCGGCCGAGTCGGGTTAATTCGACGCCGGCGATGCCTGAACGTCGCGTCCCGGCGTGAAAGCCGGCGGTTCCGGCTCGATAATGAGTTGCATCCCCGGCGCTAGCGGCCGCGTCTGAGATGCTGGGAGCACGATGCCGCCGGCCTCGCCACCGCCGGTCGCCAGCAGCAGTGCAACGCCCACGGTTCGGCCCGCCGCACGCACGGTCAGCGGCGTCCCCGGCGGCGGCGCGGCGCTCGTCAAGCGGGCCGTGAACAAGGAATCGCCCCTGACCTGCTGGACAGACCCGACGACGACCGGCGGCGATGGCGGCCGCCCCACCCGCAACTCGTCGCCGACGCGGAGCTCGAACGCCGGCGTGACCTCGGACTCTGGCGGGCTGACCGCCGCGTAGCTGCGCTGCACCATCCGCACCACGGCCCGCCCGATTTCCACGCCATTGCGATACGCCGTCAGGACATCGCCGACCGCGAGTTGATCCGCTTCGCCGGCCGTGATGAGCGCGCCGGCGGGCGCCAGGTCGAAGACCCGCGCGACGAAGCGCCGCGCGTCGATGTCCGCCTGCGTGCGAATCACAACATCATCGCCCACGGACAGCCGCGCCGGCGCGATCCCCAGCGTGGGTGCGCTCGACGGCATGGGCAGCGTCGCCGGTGTGGTCGCCCGCGAGCTCGCACCCGCAACAGCGCCCGACTGCTCCGTGACCTCCACCGCCGTGGGCAGCAGACGGGCATACCAGAAGCGCTCGTCGCGCTGCTCCACCAGTCCATGACCGACGTACCGGCCGCCGCGATAGAACTCCACGTGCGGCTCCGGCGGACAGGCGACGCCGACCGGCGCCGCGATCCACACACGCGTCCCGCTACCCCGCTCCTCCAGAAACGCCACCGCGGAGGTGGCCTGGCCGCTGCGGCGCTGCCCAGGGCCGGGCCACAAGGCCACCACGCGGTCCGGCGCCAGCGCCGTGTCGCGCGCCAACTGCGTCACGCCGCAAAAGCACACGTCCGCCGCAACGTGGCGCACGTCAAAACTCGCGGCCGGCTGGCCGCCCACGCGCAGCCACCAGTGATCGCCGACCCGTACGCCCTGGTTCGACCCCGCACGCACCCACACGGACGCGCCGCCCGGTCCGACCGCGTCGATTTCCGCCTGCAACACGGCGGATGCGGGCCAGTGCTCGACCAGCGTGGCCAGCAGGTCGGGCGGAAGTATCCAGCCGCGCCAGCCGCGCAGGTCTCCCGGCAGCACCACCCCGGCTGGGACCGCGAAGGTCGGCCCATCCGGCGCAGCCTCGATCGAGCTCGCTACGGCCAGGGGGTGGATGTGCTCGGCAAGCACCAGCTCCGCTCCGGCCGGGAGGGTTGCATCCGCCGGCGGCCTCACGCGCACCTGTCCGGGCTGTCCGCCGGGGGTCAGCGCGACCTCGTAAGGCCGGTCCCCACCCAACACCGATGCCCCGATGAGCGGCAGTAGCAGTGCTGGAGCGATTCTCATGGAATTCGTTGCACGGGCCACCCGCGGGCCAATCTGATCGACCGTTGAACGGGCGGTATCTTATTGAAGCACAGAGTGGTCGTCGACCAGCCAGCGGCCAGCGCCGGCGCCGGCTACAAAACACCCGAGGCGGCCGACTCATCGTCGGCCGCCTCGGATGCCAGAGGAGGAGGAGAAGCGTCACTTTTGGAATGTCTTCACTCTTATTTACGCCTGAACCGGCGAAAGGTTCACGCCACACGCGCGAATTTCGCGGCGCGATAATGTCGAGCGTGCGGCGCAACGCTCAGCAGGCTGCGCAGAAGGCGCTGCCGGGAGCGGTCACAGACCGAGGTTACCCAGGGGCGCGTCGCGGAGCCGCCGTCGCCGCGCACAAAAGGGGGTGGACATGGTCCGGTCGCCTGCGGTATAGTGCAACCGTGCGAGGCGGGACGACCGGCGCAGGGCGCGCTGGATTGCCCACGATCGCAAGTGCGGGCTCAGTGAGAGTTTGTGCCCCGGAGTCCGGGTGGGTGCAACGTCAGCCGGTCTGGCACTGCGCGGGTTAGCGCGCACGGGCTGGCACGGGTGACAGACCGCCAGAAGAGCCACCGGCCGCATCGGCATTGGGGCCGGGTCCGGACGATCGGGTCGTGAAGGCGCGGCAAAAGGGGCACCGGGGACTGGTTGCCCGCGGCTGGGAGGACGTATGACTCTGGGAATTTACAACCTGCATAACCACACGCCGTTTTCTGACGGAGCTTACACGGTCGACGAGCTCTGCCAGGCGCACCTGGACTGCAAGGCGCTGAAGGGGCACGACGTGCTGGGCATCGGCATCGCCGATCATCTGTTCTGCACGCCGTCGTCGCGCGAGGTCCACAACGAGAAGGAATTCGACCGCCTGTTCGCCAAGGAGACGCGCAACTACATCGCGATGGTCAAGGAGGCCCGGCAGCGCTGGGCCGGCCGGATGCAGATCTACTGCGGCGCCGAGATCAACTGGCCGCTGAACAAGGGGCTGGTCGACAGCGTCCGGGCCATGCTCACCGGCATCGACTACGTGCTGGTGGAGTACGTGGACTGGGCCGGGCTGACGCAGCTCGCCAACCAGGCGCGCCGCTGGCCATGCCCGGTGATCCTGGCGCACACCGACATCGCGGCGCAGTTCCCGAACACGTCAATGGACCAGGTCGTCCGCACCCTGGCGAACGCCCGCATCATCTACGAGCTGAATTCCAAGCTGCTGCCCCTCGCCAACCACGAACGCTGGTTCCGGGTGCTGCCGAATCACCGCGTCCAGGTGGCAATCGGCACCGACACCCACGACGACCTGACGTGCCTGAACGACTTGCCCGAGATGTTCAAGTTCGTGCTGAAGTTCGGGCTGGGCGAGAAGATCTTCGTCCCCACGATCCGCAGCGAGGAGCCGGTCGCGGTCGGCCAGTAGCCCCGTGCCCGCCGCGCCAGCAGATCACTCCCGGCCGTAATGCGCCCGCTTCCAGGCCCGCCGCGCCGCCTTGGCCTGCTGCTTGCGCGCACTGGCGGCGGCCAGCGCGGGCCACTCGGCCCGCCAAGCATCCGCCGCAGTGCCATAGCCCCCGTAGTACGTCTTCAGGAAACGTACGCAGTCGGTCCGCGTCACGCCCGGCAGACCGCCCAGGCTGACGTACAGCCGCGCGAGCGCCCGTCGCCGGCGGGGGCGAACACGCCAAAGCGCACGCCGGATGCCATCCAGATCGATCCACAAGAGCTTGGGCGCGTCGTGTGGCACGACCAGGATGTTGCTCGCCTTGCAGTCGCGGTGCTCGAAGCCGCGCTCGTGGAAGACCCGCACGTGCCACGCGAGCAGCTCGGCGAGCGTATTCTTGAGTTGCCGCCATTCCGCCGGCGTGCGGCGCCCGTACTCCGCGCGCAGGTGCGATTCCAGATCGACGGCACCCGGGAGCGCCTCGGTGATCAGCAGGCTGTCACGCACCAGTGGCCCCCACCGGCGTTCCAGCATGGCCAACGGCCGGGCCGTTGCGATATCGCGGTGCAAGAGCGCGTGGCCGATCGCCCAGCCGCGCCGCCCGCGCGACGGCGGCCAGAGCTGCGCGAACCAGCGCCACGCATTGCGGGCCCGCGGGCGCTTGATGATCACGGCCAGCGCCTCGCCCTCGTGCGGCAGCACGGCGCGGCACACCTGCGCGGAATGCGAGTTCTTGCACGCTGTGCTGTTGGCCGCGGAGAACCATCGCAGCGGCTGCTGCAGGCACTGACTCCACCAGCGCGGCGCGAACACCAGTTGCGACGCACGCGATTCGTCGCTCGCGTGCTTGCAGGCCGTCACGGCCACGCCACGCCAGCCGCCCGGCAGTCGCAGTCGCGTGAAGTAGCGCCCCGTCCGCGCGCTGCGCCGGTCACGCTGCGCGCCCAGCCGCCAGGCATGCCGGCGAGCCGCCGCATCCAACGCCGCCACCAGGCCGGCAAAACCCAGCCCCAGCGCGCGCCCGTGCTCGAACGCCGTTTCATATTCATTCCGCCAGCGCAGATAGGCGCGCAGGAAGCGCAGCCGGTCCGCCACCGAGCTATTCCGCCGAAACCACTGGTTGAGCTGCGCGAGGTTGCGGACGACCGCGCCGTCGCTGAGCGGCACGTCCCGCCGCGCACTCTGCAGGTCCACGAAGACCGTGCGGTAGGTACGCGGCCCCACCGGCTGCACGAGGATGTTGGCCGCGTGCATGTCCAGGTGCTCGAACCCGGCCTGGTGCGCGCGGGCGATCATCTCGGCCAGCAGCTCGCAGAGCTGCGCCACGTCGCGCCGCCGCCGCCGGACGTCATCGTCCGACTGGAGCTGGAGCCAGAAGTCGTTGAGTGGCTGTGCCGGCTCGATCCCGGCACTGACCAGCACGGCGCACGCCCGACCGTCGCGCGCCAGCCGCTCGGCGTATGCGACCGGGCGAACCGCCGCCAGGCCGGCCCGCCGCGCAAACACGCCGCCTTCCCACTCCGCGCGGCACGCCGGCTCGCGCAGCAGGCTCCGCACCCGCTGTTGCCACGAATCGTTGAAGTAGTATTTCACATAGTACGGCGTGGCCTGCAGGACCGCGCGCCAGACTTCGCGCCGCGCGTTCTGCTTGACCCGTTGCCAGCCCTGCGCCAGGGGCTCGGCCCACGCGCCCGCCGGCACAGCCGTGAGCAGTTCCTGCACCCCGGGACTGTACGTCCAGGCGATGCCGTGGAAGTCCCCCGTGAGGCTCTCGGCGCTGGCCGCGGGTGCAAAGGCCTCCGGGGCAGCGCTCCCGGACACAGCGCCGGCGTCAGCCGTGGCGACCGCCGGTGACCAGGTTGACGGAGTGAGATTGATCGTGCCCATGCCTGCGATAGCACCGCCGGCCCCCGCCGTGCGTCTCCATTACGCCACCCAGTGCCAGGATTCTACGAGACCTCCAAATGTCTTCTCAAGTGAAGAGCATACGCGGCAGCGCCCGGGCTGAAAACCCCCTGCCCCGCCGTCCGCCCGGCCATCCGGGCTCCACTAGCGCCGGCGCCGGTATTCCTTGCCCGGCACGAGTTCGTACTCCAGCTCCGCGTGCGCGTCGTCGTACGCCTCGATCAGCCCCAGCGGCCAGTAGTCCTCCTGCACGAGCACCCGGCGAAACGCACCATCCGGAGGCAACGACCGCAGCAGCACGCTGCACGTGCCCGGCCCGAGCGTCACCGAGGTCTCCACGAGCGCAACCGGGACCTGGTTCCGCGCCACCCAGCCGTTGATGATCGACTCCACCGGCGGCGGCACGAACGCGTCGCCGGGCGTGAACGACCAGCGGTGCCGCGCCCCGTCACTGGTCAGAATCTGGCGCGTCACCGCCCCGGTCGGCTGCCCCCGTTGCTCGACCACCTGCACCGGCTCCTGCGCGATGAAAAAGTCGCCTTGCCAGCGATAGGCCCCCGCCCGGCCGTCGACGGTCCACGTCACGCGCTCCTCGCGCAACTGACCCATGCGGCGCCACAGGCCGCCTTCGTAGCCGCGCTCCGGGCGGCCCTGCGCCGCCGCGCGCTGCACGATAACGACCTCGTTGGAATTCAGTCTTTGATACACCGCCTCGCGGGCCTCGCGTCCCCACCGCGCCGTCGGGCCCGCCTGGCGCAGGTCTGCCGCCAACTGCGCCCCCGCCGCGCGGGCCACCTCCAGCTCCACCGGCCCATCGTCGACGATCTGCAGCGCCGCCGCCATCCGCCCCGCCACCCGGTCGGCCTCGGCCGCATTGGCGGCGTCGGTGAACACCAGCAACACGACCACCCGTGCCGGCGAGATTCGTACAACCCGCGCGGACGGCACCAGGATGTCGCTCTCGCCGAGGTCCGGGTGCCGCAGCGCCACAACCTGGCCGCCGGCGGCATGGGCTTCCTCGTGCAGCAGGCTCGCCGCGTCCCAGCGCAACCAGAACCGCGCCGCAAGGTCGCCCAGGAGATCCCCCGGCGTGCGGTCCGGCACCAGCCACGTGCGCAAAACCGCGATCGACCAGGCCGGCCCCTGCTCCGCCGCGGCGGAGATGAACACTCCGCGCACCTCGGGAAAGTCCGTGCCCACCACCTGCCAGCCGCGCTCGAGCGGCAGCTTCAGACCGGCGTCGGCCAGAAACTCCTCCGCCGGCCGGCTGAGCGTCGGATCGTCGATGCGCAGCGTCTGGCAGACGTCGTCGAGCATCTCGACGTCGGCCGGCCGCAGGTCGACCAGCGGCTCGTATTGCACCTTGATCACGTGGCCGCGTGGCAGACAGGTGAAGCGTGTGATCATCTCGCCGCGCAGCCGCGTGCGGCCCATGAGCATCGGCACGATCTGGTGCACCTGCACCGCGGGGTACGGACCCAGTCGCACGCGCTCCGCCTGGGCCACGGTGCCCCGGCTGCCCAGCACGTCGGCCGCCAGCAGTTGCACCACGGTCTGGAAGGTCGGGAGGCGCGTGTACTCGAACTGAATGCGGCGCTCGAACGCGCGCTGGTCACGCCGGCCGCGCCGGGCGCTGGGCAGGATGAACGCCCGCGGGTCGCGCGGATCACGCACCCAGCCGCGGGGCGGCTGGACGCGCAGCGGCGTATCACCGACGGCCTGCTCGGGCCCCAGCGCGTGCCGCGTGTGCACCTGCCACCACGCCAGACCGAGTGCACCCGCCAGCAGGCCGGCCGTGACGATCGGCAGGAGCCGTGGCCGACCCGCCTTCGCGCCGCTGTAAACCTCGAACTGCATCGGCGGGCATCATACGCGGGCGGCGACGGGGAGCAAACGGCGCGGCAGCAAGGCTGAAGGCAGAAGTGTGAGGTCAGAAGTGAGCGGGGCGAGGCCGCAAGGAAGGG
>ERZ795059.5451-NODE-5451-length-11543-cov-6.112900_pt1 | contig 11543 bp, 8 predicted proteins | sample MGYA00375143_ERZ795059 | MGnify/ENA primary metagenome ERZ795059 (study PRJEB30188, sample SAMN05720168) | activated sludge metagenome | isolation source: Anaerobic digester | place: USA | collected 2015-01-07 ... | reverse complement strand
CTTCAACTTCATCTCCTAATTGAACCCACCAGTCATAGGCGGCGTCAAAATCGAATAGCGCAAGAAATACTTTCCCAGGATAATTCTGGAAAATTTCACCACGCTTTAATAAATTACCCAAAAATCCACAATCAAATGCATCTTGAACCAAAAAAGGCATTTCCTCAACGTTATATAATAACCTATATGCTCGCTGTAAAATTAAAGCATCTGATAATCCTTCAACAAATAAGATCGGCTTATCCGAAGTCCTAATGACGTTATCAATACGCAATTTTGATTCATCTTCGTCTAAAGCGATGATCCCTTCTGTCAACCTTGAAACTGCTTCTTTTCGCGAAATCGAAGATACCCCGATAGCATTGTCTTTAAACTCGAACAAATTGACGTGATTATCATCTGATGAAACTAACGTAGAAGCGGAATGACTATTCAATAAAATATGACTATTTGAAAGGACTTCTCCTGAATATTCGGATATTTTCCTACAAAGGCCAACCTGCCATTTAGGATGCAAGAAAGCGTCTGGCTCATCGAGAAGCATTAACGTTTCAGCGTTCTCGTTTAATAGCAAAAGACCAACGATTGTAATTATTTGTTTTTCCCCCTCGCTTAAACCTCGTGATAAAAAAGACCCAGTAGGATGCCTCATTTCGATCTTAATGTCGTCAACCATTCCGTATTGAAAAACTAACTCTAATGAATTAAAGAAAGCCCTCGGCGAAACAATATCTTTTTTTATTTTCTTGAAGCCCTCATCATCTCTCAGTAATAACTCAAACGACTCTTTGTCATCACTAAGCCCACCAATATTTTCTTCTGAATGCTTGGACGCTGGCATGATTTTATCAATTATCGTTTTACTTACTCCCTTAATTCCCCAAAAGCTTCCCTCGGCTGTAATAAATTCCTTTTCTCGTTTTAAAGCATCTGGCTTTCTTAACCTTAAAGCGATCTTTTCAAATTTATCGATTTGAAGAAAATTCTTTAGAAACGCAGAAAATTGCCCCTCGTTATAAACAAGCATTACAAACAAAATTAATTTGTAATAGAAATGATCCATATCAATAAATTTACGCAAACCCAGTTCGTCAGCCTTTAATCCTTTCTTCTGATAGGCAACCTTAAGCGTTGAAAAATGTTCCCGCAATCTATTGTCTAACCCGGCATAATAATAAATTACGTTTGAAGGGAGAAAATTCTGTAGAGACGTCTTTCCAAGAAGCGAACCATTACGGGTAAAACTTGCGGTATCCCAACTGATTAATTCAATTGCCTCATTATGCAAAGTATATTTTAGTTTAAACTTGAAAGCGGGCAATTCATTCTTTGAAAGCTTGCTAAATATCTCAATCAATGCCTCGAAGAAATTTGACTTGCCGGAGCCATTTTTGCCGATGATAAGATCCAAAAATGAATCCTGACTGAAATTGATTTTGAAATCTTTCAAGTTCTTGTACTGTCCAATTTCAACGAATTCAAGCCTCATGCGCAAACGCCTCTCTCAATATCGCGTCCATTAATTTATCCGAGTTCGTCTGATTTTTTATAACTTGTTTTTCTAGTTCGTCACACAGCCCCATCAACTCGAAAACTTTCTGCACAATTCTTTTTTGTTCGCTTAGGGGGGGCAACCCTATTTTGTAATTACACACAAATTCCTTTTTAACTCTTTGTTGTCCAGCAGTGCCAGTATAAGAAGACACCCCTCCCACAATAAAGGCATTAGTTTTAACAATCGCGAGTAGATATTCTGACAAAATTAATCCTGCATATGCCCTTAAGATATACAACTCCGTTGTGCCTGCGCCGATACCATTCTTTAAATTACAAAAAACAACAGATTTTCGATTCTGAAAACATGGAGTTATTTTAGCAATACCAACATCATCATTCACAAAGTGGGTAAACCCACTCTTAATATCGCCCCACAACCTCTCTTCTTCTTCATGTTTATTGATAAAACCGTCGCTAATCAACGTCATCGGAATAAAACTTGCCAATAAATTATCCTTGGCAATATTTCGCGGATTAATTTGCACAACATCACCTAACCGCACCCATTCCCAAGACTTTGGCAATTCAAATGGGATTTCATCTTTTGTAATCGGCGGCAGCGGTTGATCTTTTTTAATCTTATTCTTTTTGATCAATTTTTGCTTTTCAGCTTTGATCTTCTCAAACAAGACACTGGCAGGTTCATCATTTGGATCTTGAGAAACAAGCTTGCCCTGAATCGCTTCTGAAAGAATCGCTTGGCGGAGCTTCTGGATTAATTTTTCATTCTCGTATTGAACCTGCGTTGCTTCATTAACTTCTTCATTCACTGAATTTAGTTTATCGCGAATTTCAATCTGCGTCGGAAGATCAGGCAATATTACCTCTAATGGCAAAAATCTCTTGGGTTTTAATTCCGTTTTGATACCGCCCCTTGTTTGTGCCAGCAAAATGTTTCTGAATGACTGACTTTTTAAAAACCATTTCAGGAATTCAATATCAATCTTTGACTTATCGTAGCTGTATGATGAGTAATGAATCGTTGCCAAAAGATCCTCGTCGCCTTCATAAACAGCGAGGGCTCCCTTTTCAACATTAATACCTGAAATAACCAAATCGCCCCTTTTTACTAAAATCATTCCAGTCCGCGTCGACTTATTTTCATTGATATGAATATTCCCGGAAAAATCAATCTTTTCCAATCTATTCAAGCCCATCTCATTCGCGGCTTCTGGACTTATTCGATCAGTTCTTTCTTTAAGAAAAGAGCTTATTTTTACTTTGCTCCAAGCCATTTATAATTCCTTTTTCACTTTTAATAATAAATCTTTTGTGCGGTCGAGGTTCTTCAGTATTTTTTCAATCAACTGATCTTTGGTTAGAATGTCTACCTCATCTACATTATTCGGATTATTGATATCTAGGTTATAATTACGCTTAACAATTTCATCAAACGAAACTTTCCAACAATGCTTTCTAAATTTTTTATTATTGCGATCCGCCCACCATTTCTTCTCAAGGTCAAATTCTTCAATCTGCATTGGTTTTGTTTTACCATACGTTTTATATCCTTCCGGAAGCGGATGCTCAAAGTACCAGACTTCCCGTGTCGACTTGTTCTTCTCAAAAAATAATAAATTTGTCCGAATACCTGTATATGGATTAAAGACGCCGTTGGGAAGACGAACAATAGTATGCAAATTAAATTCTTCTAATAAAGTTTCTTTGATTCTTGTTTTAACTCCTTCCCCAAATAAAAATCCATCAGGAAGAACAATCCCACATCTGCCCTTATCACTCAACAATCTCGTTATCAGCACCAAAAAAAGATCGGCTGTTTCGCGGGTCTGATACGATGAGGGGAAATTTTTCTCAATCCCGATTTCTTCTGCCCCGCCAAATGGCGGATTCGTAACAACAATATCAACAGCATCTTTAGGGCCATAATCAATAAATGGACGAGCTAGTGAATTTTGATGACGAATATCCGGCATTTCAACGTCATGCAAAATCATATTTGTTGTGCAAAGCATGTGAGGCAACGGTTTTTTCTCAAAACCGATAATGCTGTTTTGAATTGTTTCTCTATCTTCAATCGATTGTGCCTGTTTTTTCAAATGCTCGATAACGCAAATCAAAAAGCCACCTGTACCACACGCCGGATCCAGAATTCTATCCCCTATCTTTGGATCAACCATATCCACAATAAACTGCGTGACAGCGCGCGGTGTGTAATATTCACCAGCATTGCCAGCGCTTTGCAGATCTTTCAATATCTGTTCATAAATATCATTAAAAATATGGCGATCATCAGATTTATGAAAATCAATAAGATTAAGCTTGTTAATGACTTGGCGAATCAAAGCCCCATGCTTCATGTAGTTGAAAGCATCTTCAAAGATATCTCGTATCAGGATTGCCTTTTTGTTCGTCGCAGACGGATTCAGTTGCTTTAGGCGCGGGAATAATGAATTATTAATAAACTCAATAAGATCATCTCCTGTAATACCTTCATCGTTAGCCGCCCAATTGCGCCAACGCAGATCTTGAGGAATCGGTGATTTATACTTGGGGTCTTCCAACTCCCATTCTTCCTCTTTGGCATCGTAAACTTTTAAAAATATCATCCACACTAATTGCGAGATTCTTTGCGCGTCGCCATCAACGCCTGAATCTTTCCACATAATATTCTGAATCGCCTTAATAATATTGGATAAACTCACGTTTCATCTCCTCTTGTTCTTAAACATATTCATATAATTGTTGTTCTAATTCTCTTATTGCTTGCAAATAGCCATCTTTTCCACCAAAAAAGTTCACAATTTCCATTGGCGTTCCAAATTCGCTAAACGGATTAACTTTCAGAACAGTTAAGCTTTCCATATTTTCAATGCCTTCATCTGCATATTTTTCTAATAAAGCGTCTAAAATCAACTTCGCCTTTTCACCGTATTTCGTAAAATAATTCCGCTTCTTTACATTGTCTCGCCGCTCTTTTCGTGTCAGCGGCTTCTGGTCAAATGCCACATGACAAATCAAATCAAACGCGTCATAATCTCGCCCAACTTCTTGGGATAATTCTTCTAAAAGGATGCCTTGCTTTTCAAGTTCTTCGAGAATCGCTGTTTTCTTAAACGAGGAACTCCATTCTTGCAAAAATCCTTCCAAAGAAGGGTATCTCTGCGACAATGACTGCTTAGTGTAATCAACCAAAGATTCTGTGATTAATTTCCCATCCTTATCATAATAAAGGACGCGCTGGTTAACGACCTTTACAGGAACGCCGTTCACATAATATTTACGCGGTTTTGCGTTTACATCGTTAATAAATACTTGCTCTTGCTTGGTTAAGCCATATTCTGCTTCTGGTTCTTTTATAGCTGGTTCTATTTTTATTTCTGTATCTGCCTTGATTTCGTAAATCTGAACTGGATCGCCGTCAAAATCAGGATCCGCAAATAAATCTGTTACTTGCCGGAAATCCATAATAGTGAAATAATATTTTCCATAATCTTCTCGAATACGGGTTCCACGTCCAATAATTTGTTTAAATTCCGTCATAGATTGGATATTAGAATCTAAAACAATGAGTTTGCATGTTTGCGCGTCAACGCCGGTAGTCATCAGCTTCGATGTCGTTGCTATAACAGGATATTTTGAGGCTGGGTCAATAAATCCATCTAGTTCCTTTTTCCCGATATCATCATCCCCAGTAATTTTTAGAATATATTTTGAATTTTCTTGAACTAAGTCGGCATTCTCGTTACGCAACGCCATACGCATTCTTTCGGCATGATCAATATCAACGCAAAAAACAATAGTTTTTGCATAACGGTCTTCTGAAGATTTTAAAAATTCAGTTACCTTCTTTGCGACAAGCTGAGTACGTTCATCTATAACAAGATTTCGATCGTAGTCTTTTGAATTATAAATGCGATCTTCTATTTCATGGCCGTATTTATCTTGCTGACCCTTAGTAGGCCGCCAACCTTCCACATCCCGGTCAATGGAAATTTTAACAACTTTGTAAGGCGCTAAAAACCCATCTTCAATTCCCTGCTTTAATGAATAAATGTAGATAGGTTCGCCAAAATAATCGATATTTGAAACATCTTTGGTTTCTTTGGGCGTTGCGGTCAGCCCTATTTGTGCTGCAGAAGAAAAATATTCTAAAATTTCACGCCACGCAGAATCTTCTTTCGCGCTACCACGATGACATTCATCCACAATAATCAAATCAAAGAACTCTTTTGAAAATTCTTTATAAATATTCCTCCACTCATCTGTTCCGGAAACGCCTTGATACAAGGCCATATAAATTTCATACGATTTATCTACTTTTCGATTTCGAACTTTTGTTATTGCTCCTTTGAAAATACTGAAATCATTATTCATTGTTTGATCAATTAAAATATTACGATCTGCCAAATATAAAATTCGCTTCTTCGCTTTAGATTTCCATAATTTATAAACAATCTGGGAGGCGACATAAGTTTTTCCGGTACCAGTTGCCATAACAAGCAAAATTCTATCCTGTCCTTGAGCAATTTTCTCAACGGTTCGATTAATTGCTATTTCTTGATAATACCTCGGACGTTTACCTTGCCCAGAAATATGATAATTCTGCGTGACAATTTCTTCGTGCTGTTCCTCAATCCCCTTCCATTTTTTATATCTCATCCATAGTTCATGAGGGCTGGGGAATTGATTCAACGATAATTCCGTCTCTATATTAGTGGTATTACCGGTTCGATCTCGTTCAATAAATCCATCACCATTAGAGCTATAAACAAAGGGGATGTCCAAAATTTCACCGTATTGGACAGCCTGCTCAAGTCCGGATCCGATGGAATGCTTGTTGTCCTTAGCCTCAATAATCGCTACGGGAATGTTGTCTTTATAATAGAGGATATAATCTGCGCGTTTCTGTTCGCCGCGAATCAACTTTCTTCCTCTGAAAAGAATTTTTCCATCAGTGAAGGTTTTTTCTTCGCGAATTTGTGCAGTTTTATCCCAGCCCGCCGCTTCAATTGCAGGAGTAATATATTTCGTACAGATATCTCTTTCTGATAGGTCTTTTTTATTTAGCATAAACTTTCTTATCCAAACATTGAAACACTTATTCCTAAATTTCACTAAAAATAATAACTATTTCTTTAAAAAATATTGTCAAAACGCATTTTCCAAAATACAGCTTGATTTTTTCAAAAACACCTTTTATACTCTAATTAATCCAAGTAATTGGAGGTGGATCGCCTAAGCGATCGGAGCCCTGAGGAAACCCAGGGCTTTTTTATTTATATAATCACTTCTCCATACCCCTGAATTTTACCTGTAGACATATTACAATTATATTTATCTTTAACAGCCTCATAAATCAAAGAATTAAACGTGTCTTTAAAATTAGCCGTTCTGATTCCCTTCTCAAAAAATATCTTCTCTTTTAACGGGTACGCTAAAATATCAGCAATTTGAAGACCTGCGATGTTAGCGATTTTTGGTTTTATTTTTATTTCTTTAGACGTTAACACTTGTTGAAAAAAATCTTCTTTACGAAAATATGTTCCTTTTTGAAAAATTTTTTGATAAACATCTTTTAATTGACAATCTTCTTTCCCTCCCCGACTTTCTGCCCAAACATCTCCAAACGTTTTATAATACGCTAAAAGTCCACAATATCTTTCTAACATAGCGGTAAGACAATATTCATATGGATTAATGGGCGTCGCATATTGATCCTTATGAGTCTTCTTATCGAGAAAAACACTTATTATTTTAAATTTCTGAGAAACAATAAATTGAATAAGGTCGCGATCAAAATTCTGACGAACCATTTTATCTTTAAAAATATTAAAATACCCCCGGCAATTGACCATTTCTTCTCTATGAAAAACCAAAGGTCTATCAGGGTCCTGATTGGGCCAATATTTGACCTTCAACGCCTCCATCTCACTGGCGGCCTTTGTGTAATCTATTTCACGCTCGAAAACACATCCCAACAATAACAAATAACGATGAGAAACATATTCTAAGTCGGCATAAGTATGGTCTCCTGCCTCATCAATATAAATTCTGTATTTCGGAACTCTTATTATCGCTTGATTCATATTCTCTGAAATAATCTATTTTATGTATTACTCTTCATTAAAACTATAATATTTATCATCGCCAACGATGATATGATCTAAGAGTTTTATACCCATCAAATTCCCGGCATCGCCTAGATCTTTTGTAAACTTTTTATCTTCATTGCTCGGCGTTATGTTCCCACTCGGATGATTATGAACACAAATGATTGACTTCGAAAATTTCTGCAAAGCTAAATGAATAATTTCACGAACAATCGGCATAGCATGATCAACTGTTCCGGTTACCACGTCGGAAATATCGATAATTTTATTCTGGTTGTCGAGGTAAACAATTTTAAAAACTTCTGTTTTGCGATCACGCATCTGTGGCATGACGATATCAACAACATCTTTAGCTGATGTTATCTTTTGCTTGCCAACGCTTACCTCATCCTCACGAAACCGCCTGCCGATTTCAAGCGCGGCTTTCAGTTGCGCGATTTTAGCCGATCCTAAACCTTTAAATCCTTTCCATTCGCGCGCGTCGGTGTGACTCATGTTGCGAAACGTGCCAAATTTATCCAAAATCTTTCGTGCTAAATCAATTGCACTTGTTCCCTTAAAACCTGTTCGAAGTAATATCGCTAATAATTCAGAATTACTTAAGGACTTCTCGCCGTTTTTAAGCAACTTCTCTCTCGGACGATCTTCTTTCGGCCAACTTTTAATTCCTACTAATTTATCTTTTGTAACATTCATAACCTTACCAAAATAAAAACCGAACCCTTCGGCTCGGTCTTAATTATTAATAATAATATATTTTTATATATTGGTTCAAACAGAACTCCTTTAAAAAAATAGATAATGCAGAATTATAGCACACACGCCTTTAAGCCAACAAGGAACTTTTCAGTGTCCCAGATATCTAACGATTCTCAGCTTCTTAAACCCGGCCAATCGGTAGATTCCCACTAAAAATCGGTGAATTATCGATAGATTCCGATTCATTAAAGTTTACGATTAAAAAAACTCCTTAACGATTGCTTAACGTTTACTTAACGTTTAAACCTGACGATTATTCAATCGCAAACGAAGCATTGACCACTGCCATAACTTTTTTGTCATAAGCGGAAGTGTCGTTGTATCCATAATCCGAAACATCCGTTGAAGTGATAGGCGTGATCTGAAAAACTCCCATCTTAGCCGAACGCATAAATCCAATTTTATTCCCTGATGCTTTAACCATGCTTTCAGCGCGAACTTTTGCGTTCTCAGTCGCTTTAGCCAACATCTCAATCTTTAATTCATCAAGCTTTGTATAAAAGAAGCTCGGAGCTGCAGAAGTAAATATCATACCCTCATTAATAAGCTCGGTTGATTCCCGGGAAATAGTGTCAATCTTTTCAACTTCATTCGAACGGATTTCGATTGATTGCGACAACTCATACCCTTCAATGTCGTTGGTGTCTTTCCCTTCTTTGTTCTTCTTATATATGGTTGTGGTTGAAATTTGCGAAACGATGATTTCATTCGAACTAACTTGTTTTGACTCAAGATACTTTTTGACCCGTTCTAAATCAGATTGAACTTTCTTATAAGCGCTTTGTAAATCCGCTTCCCGTCTCGAAAATGACGCATCCCATACAATGTAATCACTTTTAATTTGTTTTTGAGCCGAACCCGTAACCTGAATGACCTGTTGAGAAAATTTCATGACCTTTAGAAATCCTTGCGATAAAATCATACTTGCTACTATTGTCGCAACCGCAATACAAATACCTAAAATGATAATCTGCGAATTCCTTAAAATGCGTGAGCCTTCCATGGTTCTCTCCTTAAAATTATGCTGCTTGCTGTTCTAAAAAAGTTTTCTCCCGCCGTCTAAAACCCTTTTTCACCTCCTCTCATAAAAACAAAAAACCCTCGCAGTCGAATGACCACGAAGGTTTTACTTTTTTAACGTCCGGGAATTTCCCCCTTCAAACTCGGGACAAATCAAATTGTTAATTTAATTATAGGTTCAAGAACCATTTTGTCAATGACTTAAAAAATATCATAAAACACAATAATAGTACTCCGAAAATTTCTTCCTCCTAACGCCCCTTTCGCCCCTTTACTGCCCCTTTGGCGCATTTGGCTCATTTATGGCACAATAACTAATCACGTAATATCCCCGCTTCTTTTCCAACATTTATCCGACAAATGTCCGAAATCCTTAATCGCCAACTAATCGCCATAATCGCCAACTTTTTATTTAATATTAAGACATTATTAAGCGCATCATAATTGAAAGCTTTCTTTACCGTTAACCAATTCCGGCTTAACCTCCCCAAATACCAATTTATCCAACCGCTCGCCGACGCCGCGGTTTGTATTCGGCAGGATGTGGCCGTAACGATCCATCGTGGTTTGAATCGAAGCATGGCCGAGCTGGGATTGAATAAATTTAATATTCTCGCCTTGCGCGATGAGAAGCGACGTGTAGGTGTGCCGCAGATCGTGAAAACGAACAATACGCAAACCAGCCATGCGAAGGCTGGGGTGAAAATCTCTTTTAATAATATTATCCGGATCGAGCGGGCTTCCGGCGCTGTTTGTAAAAATCAAATCCGCTTCATTAATCGGCGATGTGATCCGATGAATCTCGAGCGCCTCTTTTAATTTTGGCGACATCGAGATAGCGCGCACAGAATATTTTGTTTTCGGCGTGTCAAAATACCAACTTTTCTCGTCGGTCTTCTTACTTTTATACCGATATTTCAGACTCCTTCTCACGAAAATCGTATTGCTATTCCAGTCGATATCGCCCCACTGCAATCCTATAAGTTCGGCCTTGCGCATGCCGGTCAATACGGCCGTAAGCACAAACGTCTTAAACGGCTCATGACAATGTTTCAGCAACACATTAATTTCATCCGGCCGCAGGAAATCCATTTCTTCACGCTCAACGCGATATTTATCCACGTCTTCCGTCGGGCTAATTCGAATATATCCCCAGCGGCGCGCATATTTAAAAATCGTTTTAAGCATGGTCAATAAATTATTGCACGTCTTAGCGGATTTTATTTTGATCAACTTCGACATCAGCGCGCGAATTTCATTTTGCGTAATCTTGGAAAGATAATGATGCCCCAGCGCCGGACGAACGTGTTTATTTAAAGCATTTTTATATTTATAAAGCGTGTTGGCTTTTATCCGCGGCGCGGCGTATTCATCCAGCCATTTGTCGATAAAATCATCAAACGAAATTTCTTCAGCCTGATAAAACGTTCCGTTGTTAATTTCAGAAATCGTTTGAGCCAGAACCGCTTCTGCCTCTTTTTTATTATGCCCGATGGTTTTAAAAACCGACTTACAGCCGATGCGATAAGAAATCCCATAAACCCGCTCCAGATGATTGCAGGGCTTAAACTGATTAAGCCCTTCCCGTCGGCAAATTTTGCAACGTTTTATAACTGAACCGCGAGCCATCCTTCGACGCGCTCCTTTATCGCTTGCTCAGGATTAATAATATAAAACAACTCAACTATCATAAGGGGTCGTAGTGTGCCATACGTTCGACGGATTGCAAGGCAATTATCGATCATAATTCGGCGTCTTATTTCTAAAGAATTCCACAACCTCGTCCAAATGAAACCGCACGTATTTGCCCATCTTCACGTGCGGAATCGCTGTTTGACCAAGCCGCGTACGCTGATAAATCCAACTTTCCGGAATGTTTAAACGTTCTGCTAATTCTTTGACTGTGATTAATTCGCTCGTGTTCATTTTTCCCTCCCTTTTTTGTTAAGTTAATTAATGAACTGACACGTCCATGTCAGTCAATGTCGTAAAATGTCCGTCGAAAATAGACAACAAAAATAATCCTCTAACATCATCAACCGTTATTAATTACGCTGTAGGACATTTGATGTCACTCGATGTCCGAATTAATAACAACTACCATTACCAACCAAATCAAAACATAAACAACCATCA
>ERZ795059.5450-NODE-5450-length-11547-cov-6.510616_pt1 | contig 11547 bp, 10 predicted proteins | sample MGYA00375143_ERZ795059 | MGnify/ENA primary metagenome ERZ795059 (study PRJEB30188, sample SAMN05720168) | activated sludge metagenome | isolation source: Anaerobic digester | place: USA | collected 2015-01-07 ... | reverse complement strand
ATTATCATTAACATGCGTATCTTTCTTTTTAGTTATCAAACTTAATAACTTATCTAGCATAAAGACAAATGGGAAAAGAATGATCTTTAATATCTCTATAGGTAAGCTGGTGATTTTTGAAAAACGAACAGGATTGGTAAATGCGATAATCTTTGGAGTGATTTCACCAAAAACAAGCAATAAAACAGTCATGAGTAGAATCTCAGCTGATATAATCATATTTTTGTATTGTAATGGGAAACGAGATGCAATATCAATTGCAATAAGAGTTGCCAGTGATGATGCAAGTATATTGACCAATGTATTCCCTATTAGGATAGTGATCAGTAACTGACGGGTTTTTGATAATAGTCTGAAGATTCTTTTAGAAGCATCATTATTCGATTTTTCAAGCTTTTTTATGTGAAGTTTAGATAGAGAAAAATAAGCAGTTTCACTACCTGAAAAAAAAGCTGATAATATCAATAAAAAGCCTATCGTATAATATGTTATATCTTCCACGATATCATTTTCTCCTTGTATAATAGATCATAAATCTGAGTTTCTTTTAATTTCATTACAATTTTATCCGAAGACTTGATGTGATCAAATCCTTGAAGATGCAATAATCCATGTACGAATAATAATAATAACTCGTCCTTTAGGCTATGTGAATCTTTTTGATTATCTGCTACACTGACATCAATTAACATATCCCCCAAAAAACCTGTTTCATAGAACTCAGATATAAAAGTAAGAACGTCTGTTTCTTTGTCTTTTCCCCGATATTTTTTATTGAAAATTTTGATTTTGCCCTCATTGATTAGTTTAAGACATAAGGTCTTTTTTTCATCAAATAAATTATGAATGATTAAAATGTCAAGTGTTTCCTGAAATATATTGGTATTAATGGGATAACCGGATTCATCTATCAAATCAATGTTATTCATTTTTCTTTTTTATGTCCTTTGGATACTCTATTCTTTTCCGATGAATACTTTCTAATATGGGTAACATCGTTTCTTTGATTATGCTTAACTCTTTCATTGTTATAGGCGCATTGTCAAGCTGGTGTTCCTCAATCAGTGTTAACACTGTATCGTCTATCACCTTTTGGATTGCGTCATGATTATAATTTTTAAGTGATTTAGTAGTAGATTCAACAATATCAGCAATCATCACCAATGCAGCTTCTTTTGTCTGAGGTATCGGGCCAGAATAAACAAAATCTTTCTCATCAATAGCAGTTTCTTCTTTCAACGCTTTATAATAAAAATATTTAATCTTGTTATCTCCATGATGTTGTACAATGATCTCAGTAATAAACTGAGGTAACTTGTGTAACTTTGCAAGTTTAATACCATTTAAAACATGATTCTTGATCAGATTTGCACTTTCTTTTGCTGGTAATTTATTGTGAATTTCTGAAGAATCTTGATTATTCTCAATAAAGGCTACTGGATTTGATAATTTTCCAATATCATGATAATAGCTGCCAACTCTTGCTATCAATGGATTAGCATTAATCGCTTCAGCTGCTGCTTCTGCTAGATTTCCAACTATCAATGAATGATAATATGTACCAGAAGCTTCCTTTGCCAGTTGTTTTAATAAAGGCTGATTAAAATCAAGTAATTCTAGCAGAGTTTGTTTACTTGCAAAAGAAAATTGTTTTTCAATTACAGGTAAAAGTACAATCGAAACAGTTATAGCGATAAAACTAGAAATAAAACCATAGATAATATTCATACCAGCTGTTAGCCAATGATCCAGTCTGAATAAACTTAATGCCAGAATAGAAATACTATAACCAAAAATCATATAGAGAAACAAAACAAAGTGATTAATTTGTTTATACTTTTTTATACAATAAATAGCAAAGAGACCTGGAAAAATAGTACTGAAAATAAAAAAATAATTCCAATTTGAATATTGAGCCAATAACAATACATTAAAAAAAGAAAAGACAAATGAATAAGCAGGAATAAACAAGTAAGCTAATATTATAACAAATAAGGAAAATGGAAAGAGCATCAGATATTTTGGATCCATTGAAAAGCTAAAAGTAATGGTAATCAAAGCGTTAAAAACAAGCATAGATATGACTAACCAGGTATGCCTGTCCTGATTGTATCGCTGATCAAATAGAATTGATGTAATGACAAAATATAATGAAAATATGATCATATTAAAGATGAAAAGCCCAAGAGAAGAAACGATTAGACTTCTTACTTCTTTATTGTCTTTTTTATCACGATAAGCCTTCATTAATGATTCTATTACAACTAAATCCTGATCACTTATCTTTTGATTTCTACTGACAATGATTTCATCTTTTTCAATACTTCCCAGAACAGGATTTATACTTTTCCTAATTTTTTGTTTTTCATCCTCAGTTGCCTCTATATCCTCTTCGAGATTTGCAGACAAGACATTATCCAACACATTAAACAAAACTTGCTTTAAAACTGATGAATCCGTTGAATTGATGATTTCTTGTTTTGCCTGATTTAATGAGTAAAGTTTTGTAACAGATAGTGTTTGAATCTTGTTATTTTCATGAATTCTGATTTGTTGACCAGGAGTTGCTGTATCATAAATCGCTTTTTGATTGATTCTTTGTATTTGTTCATATAAAAACTGATAAAGATATTTTCTTTTTGAAGTTGTTTTTAAAAACTGATAAGTATCCTGAGAAAACTGATAACCATTTCTTGAAAAGCGTTCAATAAAATTCAGTGTATCGTTTGTTTCAAAAGTATTATTTAATTCAATAAAAAGATAGTCTAATTCTTTAAGCATCTGAAATTTAGCATTTTCTGATATTTTATAAATTGGCGGAAGAGTCTTTAGTTTTTCATAAATTTCCTTCTGTATCATATTTTCTGATTTAACTACAGTAAAGGCAAAAGGTGCTTTAACATTTTGCTGAGATACTTGTCCTATTTGAAATTGATATCGTGGATTATTACCATAAAATAATGAAAAAATATAAAAGCTTAAAGCGAGAAGAGCCGATGCAACAATTGAAACTATAAAGCTTTTTTTGTTAAAATTCATTATACCTCCGTTTAAAACTGCCTAAGAAGAGTAAGACAAATAACACATATCTTTAGAAATCAAAAACAATTACATCTTTAGTTACTCAAATATTGTCATATTTCATTTAAAAAGGGCAATGGCCTCCTTTAGGAGGCCATTGCTTATAAATATGATTAGTCTCTTGGGATAGAGAATACTTGATCAGGGTGAATGATATCAGGATCTTTAATCTGATCTTTGTTTGCTCTATAGATAATAGTCCATTTACTGCCTTTACCATAAACTTCTGGATAAGCAGCAATTTTCCATAAACTTTCGCCTTTATAGACTTTCCAACTAGTTGGTAGTCCACGAGGAATCTTAAGTTCCATACCTGTTTGAATAATGTTAGGGTCTTTTATCTGGTCACGGTTTGCACGGTAAATTACACCCCATTTTTTTGAGTCACCATATATATGATCATAAGCGGCTATTTTTGATAGATAATCGCCTCTAACTACAGTATAATTATCTTCATGGTATTCACCTTCAGCTGCCTGAGATTTTTCTGCCGCTTTTTGTGTTACTTCTTGCATTGAATTATTAATTGCGGCAAATCTTCTGTCGAGATCTGTAAATTCTCTTCTAAATTCTGGCAATTTCGCAATTTTAACTTGTTTTGTTTGATCATAGTTAGTATTCAATTCTTTAAATGCTTTGGCATTTTCCCATAATTGAGTATCACTCATCGCTTCCCAGTTTACTAATTGGTCTTTATAGTATTGGATTTTTGAACGCAGATCATTCAAATTTGAGTCAGTGATAGCCAGTTTTTGATATAAGGCTTCTATTTCTGTGTTGATGTTTGCTAAATTTTGTTTATAATTTTCAATATCGGTATTATTTTTAGCAAAATCTGCATCTGCTTTCGCTTTTCTTTGTTGTAAAGACGCCATTTCGTTTTCAAGATTTTGCCAATATTGCTGTCTTTCAGCTTTGTTTAATTTTTTGTATTCATCATCACTCAGATAAGTAACAGCAGCATTCAATGCAACAGGTAACAGTATTGTCAGTATCAAACTGATTAAAAGTAATTTTTTCATGATAAACTCTCCCCTTATTCCATTTCTTTTTCCATTTGTTTTAAAGTTGAAAGTTTGTCATTTTTTTCTTTAATCTGTTTTTCTAAATCTGCTTTCTGTTGTGCGCTTTCTTTCGCCTTTTGTTCAGCTGCCAGTGTTTCTTCCTGTGCTTTACTTAACTGGTCTTTGCTAACAGGAGGTGGCGGAGGTGTACAAGCAGCAAGAAATAACATACTTATCAGAATAATCAATCCTGATAATTTTGTTTGAGCTTTCATAATTCTCTCCCTTTTTTTTCTCTTGGTTATAACTTAATAATTTCATTGATTTTTGTCAATCATTTTTTTAAAACACACTGCATCTATATTAAAAATAATCAAAAAAAGCAAGTTTGTTACATTTTTTTTAAAAAAAATCATTTTAAACTGCTTTTAGATTGAATTATTAAATATGATTTACTATATTTTTGTATTACATTGATCAAAGTATTTTAAAATTTAAAACTTGACGTCAGCATGGGATATAAAAGATTTAGTTTAGGAGTAAGAATTGAAAAGAAAAAAAAACAAACTAAATAATCAGATTAGACAGGTAATGCATATTTCAATTTTCGAAGGAATTTTTGCTCAGGTATATTCCGGATTTGTTTCTATTGGTAGCTCATTTATCACAAAATTTGCAGTACTACTAAATGCGAGTCCTTTACATTTTAGTATAATGTCTGCAATCGCTCAGCTTTCTCAGCTATTCCAGCTGAGCGGATATCTGATCAGCCGTAAAGCTGCAAGCAGAAAACCGAAGTGTGTCTGGTTTGCATTTTGGGGACGTTTATTGAACATTTTTTTATTTATACCAATTCTAATCCAGCCTTCAATGATGTCAATCATCGTATTTTTATCTGTTTTGATGATTTCAGCAGCATTACAAAATATTAGTGGTAATATGTGGACGGCCTGGATTGCTGATGAAATTCCTGTAAAAATTCGAGGTCGTTTTTTTTCTAAAAGAATGCAAATTTTAATGATATATGGTTTTAGCACAGCATGGTTAATTAGTTTTTTTATCGATTTGTTTGAAAAAGATAAAAGTTTTTGGAAAATAAAACTCATTTCATTTTTTAATGCAGAAAATCTATTCAAATCATCTAATCAAATTTGGGGTATTTATCTTGTAATCCTGGCTGGTACACTGATAGGAATAACTGGATTATATTTTCTAAATAAACAACCTGAATCCTTTAAAAAAAAATCATTGAAAGATTCTGATCATTCCATATTAGAGCCAATTAAGAATCCAAATTTCAGAAAATTAATACTGTTTAATATATGGTGGATGCTGGCAATTGGAATTGGAGCTCCATTTTGGGGTCCTTTTATGATGAAAAAGCTTGAGATGAGTCTGTTTGAAGTTCAGATTTATGGGGCATTAAGTTCTGTCAGTATGTTGTTTGCATTCAAATGGTGGGGTAAGTTAATTGATAAGTTTGGTAACAGAAGCATGATGAAGATTTGCGTTTTTTTAGGCGGTATTAATCCTTTAATATGGGTATTTTTCAATAAATCCTCCTATTTCTTAATTTGGCCAGAAGCTATTCTGTCAGGATTTATGTGGAGTGGTACCAACATTATTTCAATGAACTTTATCTTATCAATCTCACCCAAAGGCAAAGAACAGCTTTGGTCTGCTATGTATAGTGCAATTGGCGGTCTAATGATGATGACAACCATGTTACTGAGTGGTACATTTTATCCCAGTCAGTTGAGAATTTTTGGACTAGTACTTGAACCTGAACAAATCTTGTTTGCAATAACAGGTTTACTCAGATGGACAGCTGAAATTCCCCTACAATTTGTTCAGGAACCCTCAGGAGTCCCTTTCAGAAGAACAATTGTCATTGTAAAGCAGATGTTGTTTGAACGATTTTACAAAATTCGTTCCAGATTTTGAGAATTGGCATAAAAATTGTTTATTCAAAAATAAAATAAAAAGAAATAGCGTGATTAAGTATTCTAAAAACTATAAAAATTTAGATGTTTTTAAATCTCATATTTACTATTTTGAATGTTCAAAACAGATAGATTTTTATTACTAAAAGACACAAAGAGTATATTAGAAATTAAAATAAAAGAGGTTATTTATGAACTACAATTTTGATGTAGAAATGGACAGAAAAAATACTGGTTCTTTTAAATGGGATTGGTGTCATCAAATTTTTGGCACAGATGACCTGATTCCTATGTCCATTGCAGATATGGATATCCCTGTACCACCACAAGTTATTCAGGCTATTCATAAAAGAAACGAACATCCTGTATTTGGTTATACTGTCAGAACAGACTCTTATTTTAATTCAGTGATTAACTGGATGAATAAAAGATATAACTGGGAAGTTGATAAAGATTGGATTTTAAGTACACCAGGTATTGTACCAGCCATCAGTTTTGCTGTTTTTTCTTTTACTGAGCCTGGTGATAAAATACTTATTCAACCTCCTGTTTATCATCCCTTTTTTGATGCTATCGAACTGAATAAAAGAATTCTGATTGAAAATCCACTAAAAGAAATTCATAATGGAGGCAAGATTCATTATGAAATAGACTTCGAAGACCTTGAAGCAAAATTGGATGGAGTTAAAATGATGATTCTTTGTTCACCTCATAATCCGGTTGGTAGAGTTTGGACAAGAGAAGAATTAGATAGAATTGGAAAAATTTGTAAAGCAAAAGGGGTCATTATCTTATCAGATGAAATTCATTCTGATTTAATTTACAAGCCTTTTAAACATATTCCTTTTTCTTCTCTTACAGATTTCCAGGAAGTGTCTCTCACTTGTATGGCTCCAAGTAAAACTTTCAATGTGGCAGGCTTATGCGCATCTGTGGTAATTATCCCTAATCAGCAGTTAAGAGACAGATTTTTGAAGTCTATGTTTAACTGTGGTGTATTTCTGGGGAATGTTTTTGGCAACGTTGTTTTAGAAACTTGTTACAACGATTGTGAGGATTGGCTGGAAAATTTGTTGGATTACCTGAAACAATGCAAATCTGATATAGAAAAATTCTTTGAGTTAAATCTCCCTCAGTTAAAAGTGGCTGATACTGAAGCAACTTTTTTAACATGGATTGACTTTAGAAATCTGAATTTTAAAACACATGAAGCACTTGAAAAATTCATTATTGAAAAAGCAAAGATTGGACTAGATACTGGTTCAAAATTTGGAGAGCAGGGTAAGTTTTTTATGCGTCTTAACTTTGGTTGTAATCGTAAAACCATCAACGAAGCGCTGATTAGACTTAAATCCGCTATTGATCAATTATAAATTAAACGATATAAAAAGGGGGGCAGGATATTACCTGCCCTCTTTTTTTTACAAATTATTTTAAAAATGACTACAATTTTTAAGGTTGTTTTTTAGGATTTTGCTCTATTGTTTCCTTATTCCATCCTTATCCTTTCCTTATCAGTCTTTTTATTTATATATATATTTTTTTATAAGAATTGTAAGGTTAAAAACATCACCAATAAATTGATTTAAATGCTATAATTAAAACTACAGATTGAAACATTTTTGAATATGAGATGAATTTCTTCAAACATTCTTAAGTCTGATTTTATTACATTTAAAAAAACGTACAAAAATCACTCAATATGATAAGTTTTTAGTTGAAAATTCTTATATAAAATGGAGTATTTTTTTTGTAATTCCCTATTATGATATTCATTCCTGATTCGTTTATCTTTAAATGCCCATGTTTCAGATATTTCTTCAAGAGACTCATTTAACTGCCATTTATGATAAAACAAATGATTATGAAGCATGTGTAGATTATGAAGTTGTTCTGAGTTAAAATAATCAGAATTTAATCTATTGATAATCTTATCATGCTCTATACGAATTGGATAGATAAAAGATATGTCCGCTATTTTTTGTTTTTCAGAATTATCAAGTTTTATAAGACTTAGATTTTTTCTCAATTCATTTGAGCTGTAATAAGTCTGTCCATTTAGTATAGACAATTTATTGATATCAATCCCTTCTTTATCCAGTTTAATCATCACTGCTTTGTCAAAACGATATATTGAAGGTTTAAACACAACCTGATCAAAAACATTCTGGACAACAAACAAGCTTATAAAACAAACTACACCTGCAAATACAGGATTTACAATCCACCCTATCGAAATTCTGCCTAAAATCTTATACTGCATATTCTGAATACCCTTGCTAAGGCTTAAGCCAACTATTGACCCAATGACTGCCTGAGAGCTGGATACAGGGACTAATGGTAATGCTGGCAAATGCAATAAATGCATTAAATTAGCAAATGATCTGGATGAAAACATAAACAATACCATCGATGATGATAAAACGACAATTAAACCTGTTAAAGGAGATAATTTAAATAAATCATGTCCTACGGTTCTCATATTTTTTTGGGAATATGTAAAAATTCCAACTGCAATTGCCAACGCACCAATAAAAAATAACTGAGAGATACCTGATATTTGAAAATATCTATTGATATAAATATCCGTAAATGGAGATGAATCGATAAACATACCCATTACATTAGCAATATTATTTGCTCCTAAACTATATGCTCCAAAGGCCCCAATGACGATCAAACCAATTCTTGTATAGAAATCTAATCGAATGATATGGATGGAATACCTGTTTAGACAATAATTAAAAATATGATAAATTAGTAGTGTAAAAAGTGCTGATAAAACAGGCGTAATGATCCATGCTGAGACAATACTCAACAAGACACTGATATCTGTAAAAGCTCCGGTAAAAATATTCCAGCCAATAATAGAACCGACAACCGCTTGTGAACTTGAGACTGGAATTCGTAGCCTGACCATTAATATCAGACTAAGACCAGCTGCTAATGCAACGGTAAAAGAACCGGCCAGAGCATTGACACTTCCTAATCTGCTTAAAGTAAGTGAAGTACCCCCTCCTTGAATCACAGCTCCTAATATCACAAAAATACTGGCTATCCATGCAGCTGTTTTGAATTTAATCATCCGCGTTTCTACAGCTGCTCCAAAAATATTACCAGCATCATTAGCCCCGAGGGACCATCCTAAAAATAATCCGCTTATCAGTAATATAAAAGCCATTACAATTGTCGTTTTATCGTATAAATAATCAAACGGTCACACACATTCTGACAATAATCAGATACTAATTCCATTTCAAGCAGAATTTGCTTCAAATGTAATTTTCTGGCTAGTTCTATCTTTGAAGCAAATATTTCTTTTCGTATTTTTTCCCCAAGTTCATCGACTTCTTTTTCATAAAAGAACACTTTATGAGCATAATCATTAACCGAATGGATATTGTGAAAGAAAGCTCTGACTGCCTTAATCACTTCCTCAACAGCATGTGCATTCGATTGAGCCAACATCGTAACATATTGATTTATAAATTCTGGTATTTCTGGTTTTTCAGTCAACAAATCCAATGCAGAAGATTTGATTTGATTGATTACGTCATCTGTATTCTCAAGAATTGCTAGTACATCTCCCCTGTTCTCAGGAATCAGAGTATGCCGGTATAAATGTTCTTCGATATTTTTTCTGTATTCATCAGCAGTTCTTTCATGGGTTCGAATCCGTTCACATTTTTCTTCCATCAAGCTGATCTGATTGGATAGATAAAGAGATACAACCTGAGAAAATAGTATGCCACTTTCACTAACTAAGTTTAAAAATTCATCTATTTTTAATTCTAAAACTTGTACCTTTTTTAAAAAAGCCATATTACCTTCTTATTATTATCGTGTTAAAACAAAATAAGTTGCTAATCATAATTCTACTTGCCTGTTTGCATTATTTCATCAATCTCCACTGAATGGTAGGGCAGATAACTTGTATTTTTGAAATAAATAGCCTGAACCGGACAAAAAGAAAAACAACGCATGCACATTTGGCAATTATCTTCAAATCTTGGAAATTCATACATTCTGATATTATCTGCCGGACAAGCCTGATAGCATATATTGCATTGAATACAACGACTTGTGTCAACATTAACCGGATACCATTTCCTAAAACGCTTGGGAGGATTTGCCAGTTTATAAACTAAGTCAAAAGGAACAGCAGAAAAGATATTGTAAGACCATTTTGCTTTTCGGTTTATCAGTCCTTCAACAAAATGTACAGCCCTTATCTCTGCTTTATGTTTGAGATTTTCCAATTTAGCACTTTCATTTGCGTTCTTGCTTAAATTCGATGGCATGATAAAAGCTTCAGCGCCTAATGGATAATAACCTTTTTTTTGGATTATTTTTTTAACCTGCATAGTTAAAGCACCAACCATACCAGCCATTGTAGTTATCATAAACAAATCTGTACCATTGGTTCGAGGTAATTGATTGATAAAATCCCAAACAAAGGGATAAGTTGAAAAATAAGCTGTTGGCATCGCCAGACCTATTGAGTGATTTAGATTTACAGAGGCAGGATTTGCCTTTTCAAGACAGTATAAATTGACCTTGTAACTGTTTTTTTCCAGTAATGAAGCAATATGTTTTGTAACAATATAAGTATTTCCCGTTCCAGAAAAATAGTATAAATCAACAGTCTTGCTTTTCATAATCAACCCCCTGAATTTTAAGTATAGTACTATTTTAAGAAATGAAAGAAATCTTGTCAAGAAAAGATTCATTTTTTTGATTCTTTAGAGTTTTTGAAAACCATACAACAGACTATTTTTAAAAATTTGTGAAAAAAATACATTTTTAACTTGACTATTAATCACAATTATTATAAATTAGCAAAAAAAATATTATAATGAGGGCAGTATATGAAATTAAGAGAACTCGTTGAACTACTGGAAGGCGAACTTCTTACGGAAACTGATCATTTAGACCGTGAAATTACATGTGCCTTTGGTTCAGATTTGATTAGTGACATTCTGATGTGTACTAAGGAAGCTACTTTACTGTTAACAGGACTCACCAACCCGCAAGTTATCCGCTTATCTGACATGATTGATTTATTAGGCATTGTTTTTGTGAGAGGGAAAAAACCTTCAGAAGATTTGATTGAAATGGCAATTGAAAGAGATTTACCATTAATTACTACGAAATTTACACTCTACAAATCGGCAGGCATTTTATATAATACCGGTTTAAGGAGTTGTAAAATTTAATATGGCTGAATACTGGAATATCGTTGAATCAATTCAGGCAAGACATGATTCCTTTTTACAAGAAAAACCAGAACCAGAAATGTCAATATCCTATGAGGTAGGACATAAGGATTTTATTAATTCAGGAAAAGCGTCTTCGGAAATAAAACTAATGTTAAAACGTTTAGGTGTCAATCCGGAGATATTACGAAGGGTTGCGATTGCCTCCTACGAAGCAGAAATCAATATAACTGCCCATTCTTTAGGTGGTAAAATAATATGCAATATTTATCTTAACTGTGTTCTTCAGCGTTACCTTCCCTT
>ERZ795059.5448-NODE-5448-length-11549-cov-6.145989_pt1 | contig 11549 bp, 12 predicted proteins | sample MGYA00375143_ERZ795059 | MGnify/ENA primary metagenome ERZ795059 (study PRJEB30188, sample SAMN05720168) | activated sludge metagenome | isolation source: Anaerobic digester | place: USA | collected 2015-01-07 ... | reverse complement strand
GCCTATAACATGATAATCATAATATTTTTATTTTTTATATTATTTTTTATGCTTTTGCCTTTTATATTGTCCGTAAGCGGGTATCTTAATACCCATGAAACACATTAAAGGAGGTTCTTACCATGTCTGATAAATATATCAAAAATATCGACTTTTCCGTGGTACTGCCTTTAGCTGACCAAGTGAGCTATCAGCCGGGTCAAATCGTCAGCAGGACCCTGGCACAGAATAAAGCTGTGAGCCTTACGCTTTTTGCCTTTGATAAAGGGGAAGAGATCAGCACCCATGAATCGGAAGGAGATGCTATGGTAATAGCATTAGACGGAACAGGCCAAATTACCATCGACGGGACGGACTACATTCTAAACGCAGGCGAGACAATAATCATGCCGTCCAGCAAGCCCCATTCGGTTTTTGCACCGGAGCAGTTTAAGATGTTCCTTATAGTGGTTTTCCCACAGCAGAAATAAATACTGTCGCTGCCCATTGCCGACCATGCCTTTTTTGCTGCTTGAAAATCTCCGCTGTTATCGGGTAGCTGTTTTTTTATCTTTGGAAAAACCTAATCGCCGTTTCCATCACCAGGTCCAGCTGCCCCGGATCCATCAGGCTATGGAGCCCGTCATTGACTGCTGTAAATTCTGCTCCGTACTTTGCTGCAAAGCCTTTAGCGTCCTCAAAAGGCGCCGTTTCATCAGCATCTCCGTGGATCATTGCGATCTTTGTCCTGCCCGGTTTGTACAAATTAAATACATCATGCTCTTCGAGATCGTCACAGAACTCTTTTGTGATCTTTAAAGGTCTGGGGGAATCCGATCCAAGAATAATAAAGCCTTGATTTTTAAGCTGCTCCGTATATTCCGGTGTTTCCGCATCCTTAAATATCTTTGGCATACTCACTGCCGCAGCCCGTAAAAAGGATTTTGTCCCGGCGTGCTGCCGCAATGCAAGATATAGAAGATTTATATAAGCACCGAAGCTGGATGAAAAATACATGATTTCCCCATCCGGTGCCAGGCTGCTTACATGAGCCTCCACCGAAGCCAAGTCTTTGAGGCAGTTTTCTATGCGAAACATTTCTCCGTCTGCGGGGCTCTCCCCGTGTCCCGGAAAATCGTAGGAAAAAACACCTATCCCATGAGCAGGGAGCCTTTCCATCAATGCCAATGCGGTTGGACTCCCTTTGCTGCTGCCAAAACCATGACTTATGATGACGACTGCCTTCTCATCGCCGGAAACATTATTCAAGCAGGAAATATCATAATTATTAGTTCCCGCTATGGTCTCTTTTATCATAAAAAACTACCTTTCTAACCATCTTTAAATCAATTCTATCTCAATATCCTGTGCTCCGTCCCAAAGTACCTTCCTGCCGAATTCGTAAAGCCTTGCATGAAGGCCTCCTTCTGTTTATCAATTATACTTTTATCAAAACCTGATCGATAGCCGGTTTCATGGACATAGTCCCGCCTCCCTGGCTTATGACCTGCATAACTAATTCGGGATTTTTGACTACGCTCCCCGCAAGAAGTGTTATATCATATTTTTCGAACACTTCAGCGCATAGAGGGGTGGATGGGCCCAGCAAGCAAACTGCCGCCGCATTTTTACAATAGGGTATTATGTCGTCGATAGTGTGATTTATAATACTTGTGGCGGTTATAACGACAGCGTCACACTCAGGAAGATACCTGGGTATCATCTCTGAGGGATATATGCCGCATCCCTCGCATACTTGCTGCTCGAAAATGTATACATTATTAGTCATGGTTTTCACTTTGGACAAAATAGGTTGAAAGTCACCCACCATCCCGAAAGTGTCTGATTCCCGCAGCATGAAGGCATCCAGCACATTCCCCTTAGGGAAGTTTTTGCCGGGGTCGTTCAACACGGCATTAATGGCCGCAAGACCGATAGCGGCCTTCAGCCTGTCATCCTCCTTCGCCCATGGGATTATTTCCTCTGCATCCATACCGATGAGGCTGCCGGCAACCCCCAGGGTCCCGCAGCAGCACCCCAGCTCGTTTCTGAAGGTGTATGCGAGACCGCAGGCCTTATCATCCAGCATTACGCCGGTATATCCGAGCCCTGCCCGCACATCACCGATTTTCCTCTTTTTTGTATCGATAAGCGCTCGTTCGATCAATTCGCCTATTATCATCATCCCTGCCCTCCACTAATGCATATTGCTTTCGCTGCACCTTTTCTAAGTATGCCATGAAAAAGCCTTACAGTAAAGCATTCCGGCCTCTGCTTCTTGGGCTTTGCTTTTTCTATCCGTTTCCTTTATAATTTCCCTAGATATTCTTATGAAATTGGGGAAAAAACGAGAAAATGAAACTTACAGTTCTGGTCGATAACAATACTTTTATAGACCGCTATTATTACGGCGAACCGGCGCTTTGCTTCTTTATTGAAGACAATGGGACAAGCCTTCTGCTGGATACGGGCTATTCCGGGCTGTTTATCAAAAATGCCCGGGATCTCAATGTTGATTTGGATTCGGTTACCGCCATCGCTATTTCCCACAGTCACAATGACCACACCGGAGGGCTTGCATACTTAGCGGCCCAAAACAGTCTCGGCGGGAAAAAAGTAATAGCTCACCCGGATGCTTTTAAATCAACGCTGTACGATGGTGAGGAAATAGGTTCGCCTTTGACGGCTGAGCAGCTGCAAGATATTTGTAACTTGATCCTTTCAAAAGAATCTGTCAAGATCAGTGACAACATTACTTTTTTAGGTGAAATCCCTTCGTACAACGATTTTGAAACCAGAGAAGCCATCGGGACTTATGCTGCCCCGGATGGAATACATCCGGATTTTGTCATTGATGATACGGCCCTTGCCTATAACAGCGGCAACGGTCTTTTTATCATCACCGGCTGTTCCCACAGCGGCATCTGCAACATAATCGAACATGCCAAAAAAGTCTGTAACGAAGACCGGGTCATCGGTGTGATCGGAGGATTTCATTTATTTGACGTTTCTTTAAGATTGAAAAAGACCATTGACTATTTTATAGAAAACCGGCTGACCGAATTATATCCTTGTCACTGTGTTTCCTTCGCCGCCAAGGCAGAGATCCACAAACATATCCCCATTTTCGAAGTCGGAGTCGGGTTGAGCATTACCTTCACTCCTAATTAACGTTACCATCTAAATATTCAATAAAAATGTTTACTATTTCGGGGTCAAATTGGGAACCGGCGTTGACACGTAGCTCTTCTTTTGCGTATTCCGGAGACAGGGCTTTTCGGTATGGCCCGTCCTGAGTCATGGCGTCATAGGCATCTGCAACAGCCAAAATCCTGGACAGCAGCGGGATCTCTTCTCCTATCAAACCTCTGGGATAACCTTTTCCGTCCCACCTTTCATGATGAGTCAATATGTATTCTGCTATATTCGACAAGTCAGGTACGGTCTGGGCGATGCGATATCCGATTTCGGGATGCTTTTTCATTATCAGCCATTCCTCATCGGTCAAGGGTCCGGCCTTCTTTAATATGCCGTCATCGATGCCGATTTTGCCAATATCGTGAAGCATTGCAAGAACTTCAAGCTCGTCTGTTATAAAAGAAGGCAGCCCCATGTCTTTGGCGATCTCGCGACAAAACCGTCCTAATCTTTCGCCGTGTTCTTCTGTTTCATAGCTCTTTTCAAAAAGAGCATTCTTAATTGAGTTTAAAATAATGCTACGATAGCTTTGGGCTCCGAGGAGTTTGCTCTTGTACATATTATCTTCTGCATTTTTAAGAACATCTGCCCACTTTTCCTTTGCATTGTTCTTGCTGGCACAGCCGAGGGAGATGCTCAGCCTCGTATCTGCCACAGTCAAATATCGGCAATTGCTTTTTATCCTGTCGCAGATTTTCTGGCCTATCTCCTTTTGTGTTTTAGGCAGCAGCACTACAAATTCATCTCCGCCCCAACGGGATATCACATCTGTTTCACGGCAGAAAGAGCTGAAAAGATTTGCTATTTTCACCAAAGCCTTGTCTCCTGTTTGATGGCCGAAAACGTCGTTAATCAATTTCAATCCGTCCAGGTCGCCCATAATGAATGTTAACGGCAATTGTTTTTCTTCATCCAGTCTTTTTAGCTCTTTTTCGAAAAATGTCCTGTTGTATAAACCTGTCAGGGAATCCCTGTAACTTAAAAACTCGATCTTAGCTTCTTTCTCTTTTGCTTCCGTTACATCCCGAAACACCAAAACTACTCCTAGAATCTCGCCCTGCTGATTTTTAATAGGAGCGGCACTATCGCTGATAGCCTTTTTACTGCCGTCTTTAGCTCTTAAAATGGTATGATTGGCCAGTTCTACAATGCTGCCTGTTTCTAAAACCTGCTCAACCGGGCTTTCACAGCGCATGCCGTTAGCCTCGTTATAAATATCGAAAACATCAGCCAGGTTTTTGCCTTTTACTTCATCCTGCTTCCAGCCGGTAAGATTCTCCGCTATCAAGTTCATCATTTCGACCCTGCCTTGTCTATCGGTGGTGATTACTCCGTCTCCGATGGAATATAAGGTCACTTTCAGTCTCTCTTTTTCGGCGAAATGATCTTCTTCTGCTTGCTTTGCTTCCGTAACATCATCGTAAGCAGCCACGATCTCGCCCGTAGGAAGCTTGAATATCGTATTTTCGTACCACCGATGCCACCCGTCATCCTTGTAGATTTTTGCGGGGTAATGAACTGTTTTTCCTGTTTCAAAGACCTGCCGGAACATATCTACAATACCGAACTCCTCCACCCCGGGACGGACTTCCCTTAATGGCTTACCAATTACATCCTCTATATGCCAGTTTTCCATTTTGAGGCAGGCTGCATTTACTCCTTGAATTATATAATCTTTGCTTGATGCGCCGGTTCCTGAAACAGAATAAATTATGACAGCGAAAGGAGAATTGTCGAAGATGCTCTGGCTAAGAGCCCTGCTTGCATCCAGCGCAACCTGTTTTTCTTCAAGTGCAATCTCCGCATTTTTTAACGAAGTCACATTTCTGAATAAAATCACTAAATAACCGGAAGAAGGGACAAAAGCGACAAGCAGGTACCACTGATCCTTTAATTTCAATATTTCGTTGAACTCTTTTTGACCTTCGGTCGACGACAACTCGACAAAAGCGCTGGTCCAACTTGCACGGGTCTCTTCCGATTCAAATAGCCATTCCGAAATATACTTACCGGCTATATCGGCTTTTTTTAACCCCAAGTTCTTTTCAAAAAGTTCGTTTGCATCCAAAGTTCTATAGTCTACCGGCAAACCTTGGTCACTGTAAACCGCTTCACAAATAACCATTGCTAACGGCGCCTTCTTGATTATCTCTTTTTTTATAACTTTCATTATCATTTTACTTCTTATTTCTCCTTAGCCTAGGCATCTGTTGTTTTAATTGTCTTTTATCCGCTGCTTTATCATGGTTAGAGCTTTAGAATCATTGTGAGGAATATAAAGGGTCGGCCGCTGAAAGAAAAATGTCACAGAAAGATAATCGATAAGGTAATTACTAGATATAATTGTAAAGCATATATTAACCCAAAACAACACTTATTTGGATTTCCCAACATATCATCCTCCGGTTGCTATGCCCCCGGGCGGCTTCTTACGGTTTCTTTGCTGTCCTGGCGCATCGCTAAAAGCTCCGGCCCTGCCCCCGACAGGATAGCCGATGCCGACGCACGGTTAAAAAGCCAATCCCTTATTTCTGTCTTCCTGACGACCACCGGCATGCGGTGATGGATTGGGGAAACAGAGGCATTGGCATCCCTTGTCAGAATCACAAAGCAATGTTCTTCGTCAAATCTGCCGTAAAGTCCCGCCATATAAAGCATGCCGCTTCCAGGCAGGCTGAACAGATATTTCCTCTTCTTTTCATCCCACTCATAGAAGCCCGTAGACGGTATGACGCATCGCCCATTGTCTAAAGCCCTTCGGAACATGGTTTTCTCCCCTGCAGTTTCCGCCCGGGCATTGATGATAAGCTGTTTGTTCTTGAGCCCGGGAAATCCCCAGGTGAACAGCCGGGGCTTTACGATGTTTTGTTCGTTAAGCAGCACCGGTACAAAGTCGGAAGGAAATATCTCTCCGGTCTTCATTTTACTCTTTCCGGCATCTTCATCTATTTTCGCTATAATGGCTTCAAGCTCCTGTATTTCCCTGTCAGTGAACAAGGTATATCTTCCGCACATATCCTTTCCCCTCCTGCATACAATAGGCCCAAACATCTCACTGGCCATATATTATCACATTTTATATAGTTCCCAGCGATAATCATCGATAAGATATTTCAATTCATATAGCACAGATATGCCGTCGATCTCGCTTTGGCAGCGATAGACCAGGGCTTTGATGCCGCCGGTTTTTGTTTTGTCTACCTGCAGCACCCTGTCGATCTTCACTTCGTGCACGGCGTCAGTCCGGTCGTAATACCGGAATTTATATGGTCTTGGATCGTCCCTGCCTCGGAACATTACCAGGGCGTCGATCGGTTCCGCTATGATTTTCACGACTTATAACCTCCCATCATTATAAAGTCCCCATCGTGAGTGCCTCCCAGTATCGGCTTGAAATCAGAATTCGCAAAGACGCCACGTATAACGGCCTCTTCTCCGTAGAGCTCTCTTATCCAATCGACAGCTTTATCAAGCTCTTGGTTTTTCTTTGTGATCCTGCTGTCAAAGAAAGAAAGCTGGATGCAGTCCTCCGCCTTTGAAAGGTCGGAAACGGATACTCCCAAATGACGCAGGGGTTCGCCTTTCCAACATTCGTCGAAAAGCCGGCAAACATGGCTGTATATCTCACTTGTTGTATCTATAGGCCTCGGCAGCTGAAGCTGATGGCCGTATCTTATAAATCTGTCGGTCTTAATGGAAATGCACACGAGAGAAGTCAAACAGCCTAATTTCCGAAGCCGCATTGCTACCTTTTCCGCCAGCGCAAGGAGCACCTTCCGTGCTTCCTCTTTATCGGTCACATCGTACCCGGTGGTTGTACTGTTGCCGACTCCCTTTTGAAATATCTCGCTGTTTGGTATCACTTCAGAATCATCGATCCCGTTGGCATAGCCCCAGATCAGGAGCCCGTGGCTTTTAAGCAGGGCTTTCATGTGATGCGGATCCGAACGGGCAAGGTCGCCCACCGTATTTATATTAATTTTATTCAATTTTCGTTCGGTTGCCCTCCCGACCATAAAAAGCTCGCCTACCGGCAGCGGCCACATCTTCCGCTCCATCTCCTCGGGATAAAGTGTATGAATTCGATCAGGCTTTTTTAGTTCTGACCCCATCTTAGCCAGGAGTTTGTTGCATGATATGCCGATATTTACAGTGAACCCAAGCTCTTTTTTTATCCGTTCTTTTATCTTTTCAGCGACCTCCGAAGGGAGGCCGAACTTCTTCTCCGACATGGTGTAGTCCATAAAGCATTCATCCACGCTGTAGCGCTGGATTTGCGGCGAATACCAATGAAGCACATCATACATGGCATCGCTGCACCTCATATAAAGTTCGTAATCTGGAGGGAATACCGCAATATTCGGACATTTTCGCCTGGCTTCAAACAGGCTTTCTCCCGTTCCAACCCCATACGCTTTTGCGGGTATGGATTTTGCCAGTATTATGCCGTGACGGCTTGCCGGATCTCCTGCGATTGCCGCAGGTATCTGTCTTATATCTGTCGGATAGCCATTTTCCAGCATCGATACGGCAGTCCAGCTCAAATATGCACTGTTTGCATCTATATGAAAAATACTCCTCACGGCCCCCTCCTTTTCCATAATTTACCTTTACCTTGCTTTGATGCTTTTCTGTATTTCAAATCATATCAGAACGCATGTTCTTTTTCAATGATAAAAAATCTGGTTAGCAATGGGAATTTTTGTTTTTTCTGATTATTTATTATGCTGTTGGGTATATATTAAAATAAAGATAAAGTGGTGCATTCGAATATTTATAGGTTGTAATTACTGATCTACTTGGAAAGAGGTGAGGAAAGTGAAAACCATTTTAGTCCCTGTCGATGGTTCCGAAAACTCGGAAAGAGCCTTGCTGAAAGCAAAAGAGATTGCAGATTGCCTCGGCAGCAAAATCATCATGTTAAACGTTATCAATGTAAGGTCGTCCGTTTCCTACTATCACAATAATGCACGATTGGCGCAGGATACAGCAGCACTGGATTGGCCCGCCATAGTTAAAAAGGTAAGATCCGACTCCCAGGCAATGCTTGATAAAGCGAAAAAAGTTATGGAGGGATCGGAGGTTGAAGCCGTCATGCTTGACGAACCCGGCGGAGACTTGGCCCATACCATCGTTGAATTTGCAGATGAACGTAATGTCGATATGATCGTGATGGGGTCAAACGGTATGGGGTCTCTCAAGCGGAGGCTCTACATGGGAAGCGTCACTACCAAGGTACTCCATATCACCGAAAAACCTGTATTGGTCATCCAATAAGAAAGGAAAGCGCATAGCTTTCCTTTCTGCATTATACGATCTCTATGTTGATTTAGCCCATAACGGTCTGCAAGGATACATCCCCGTTCGTATCAGTAAAGTTCATCTCCGCATTTCCCGGTCATGTGTTCGATGCTGATTTCTACCAAGGCAACGCTGTCCCAGAACTCGGCAATTTCCTTTTGCCCCTTCTCTTCATAACCCTTGGAATATTTGTCTATCAGCCCTTTTAAAGCAGCCATACGCTCATCATCGTCTGCAAGGATCCTGGCTCTGCCGAATACGATCACGCTGCGATAATCGGTATCGAAATCCTCAGCAATCACTTCGTCCTTTTCTATCACACAGAAAGAAACCTTATCATCCCTTTTGATGGCATCGATCTTGTGCCCTTCATAGGCGCAGTGGAAAAGCAGTTTGCCATCCTCGTATATATAGTTTACGGGAACAGTATAAGGATAGCCGTCATCTCCGTTCACAGCCAAAATCCCCGTGGGGCAGGATTCTAAAATCTTAACGGATTCCTCCTTAGGCAATAACTGTTTAGATCTTCTCATTTCCCTGAACATAATCCCACCTCGCTTATCTAAAATAAAACCTATTTAATTTTAGCACATTTTCCGGCACTTGTAAAAGGTCTTTGGGGAAAGTCTCCGAGAGCGCTCCGGCCGGTAACAGATTGCAATTCATGCCGGAGACACATATAATTGGCTAAGGATACTCATAATTTTCAAAACGGAGGCATCAAATGCAAAAGCATCAAAGTATCATGGATTTTCTGCTGCGCCACGCAGACAGGCATACTGTTTCATTTCATATGCCCGGACATAAAGGTTCCGATTTATATAGGCGCTTCGGTTACGGCGAATTTTTAGATAAAATCATGGATTGCGACATAACAGAGATTTCCGGTGCCGACAACCTCTTTCAGGCCGAAGGGATTATCAAGACTGCCCGAGAAAGATATAGGGATCTTTATGAGGTCTTATATTCCTATTTGCTGATAAACGGCACCAGCGGAGGGATAATCGCTTCGATTCTTGCAACTGTGCCTGCAGGCGGCAAGCTTATCATGGCAAGAAACTCCCATAAATCCGTGTTCAATGCTTTGACATTGGGAAACATCCGTCCTGTTTATGCCTATCCGGAACTGATCGGCGAATTTGGTATCTCCGGTGAAATCAGTTGTGACGAGATAGAAAAATGCCTCGCAGAAAACCCGGATGCTTCGGCTGTTATCCTTCCAAGCCCAAACTATTACGGTGTGTGCAGTGATATTTCCGCCATTGCCGAAGAAGTCCACAGACACGGCAAGGTGCTGATCGTTGACCAGGCTCACGGAGCCCATCTGAAATTCTTTAAAAAAGGGATGCCTGCCGCCGCAGAGGATGCAGGCGCAGATATAGTGATAAACAGCATTCATAAAACCTTGGCTTCTTTTACCCAAAGTGCGGTATTGAACCTAAACTCCGGAAGAGTGGACCGGTATGCTTTGGAAGATAAGCTGCAATGTATCCAAAGTACGAGCCCTTCTTATCTTCTGATGGCATCGCTGGATATCGGAGCGGCGATTATGGAGGACCACGGAGAGACCCTTATGAATGAATGGAGTGATAATCTCGATTACTTTTATCGGGAAGCTACCGGAATACAGGCTTCAAGCCAATCCTCCACCGGGCAGCATAACTGCGGCCTAAGATTTCTTTCGGAGCAAAAGAATTTTGATCGCAGCAAAATCAATATCGACACAGAAGGATCCGGAATGACTGCCGCCGAGTTAGAAGAGCTGCTTATGGAAAAGGGTATTTTTTGTGAGCTGACTTCAGGAAACATATTGATGCTGATGAGCGGGATCGGTAATAAAAAAGCGGATTTTGAAAGACTGATCTCTGCCCTGAAAGATATCTCCGAACAGCGATTATTTCGATCCGGCGATATCAAAGAAGGCAGCGACTTGGTAAAAAGCGTTCTTATCCCAAAAAAAGCAGAAATATTTGAGATTCCGAAAAATCGGAAACGAATAGCATTGGCCGAAGCAGACGGATGCATTTGCGCCGTCTCCATCATTCCCTATCCTCCCGGGATCCCCCTCATATGCCCCGGAGAGAAACTGCAAGCCGATACTATAACCTGCATTAAATCCCTTCGTGCATCGGGTCAAAAGGTTATCGGCATCAACGAAAAGGGCGAAGTCACTGTAGGGGTTTAGTCCCCGCCGGCAAAAAACAACCAAAGCCCATTATATTTTTTGCCGCTTTGGTGCATATTATATTTAGGATCTGCTTAGCAACCATCTCGGGCAATTGTAGCCCGTTGACAGGTAGTTTTTGCTGATCTTTAGAAGTGATGGCAAGGTTCGTTTTAGACGTTGTGCCTGGGGCGAATGCATTAGGCTCTTGCCAATCCATTAATCCTCTTGTGATATCTTATTGACGGCGCAGGCTCCCCTTTTGAATTCGTATAGATCTTGCTTCTCTCAACATTCCCATCTTTATTTTTAAGAAGCTCCACCGAATCAAAATTTTTTAATACACACGGCATTCTTGCCACATCTTCAGGATTGGCCATACTTTTATCTTGTTTGCCATTGCTTGTTGGGTTGAGTACTATGCTTAACATTGATGGGAGTCTGGAGGAAACTGCGTCTGTCCCAACGATTTCATATCCCTTTGTATAGATAATACGAAAAGTTTCAAACCTCGGCTCTCTATAAACATGAGAAAAGGCAGCAAGCTCACTTACATCATTGAACTTGTTGCCCGTTAAATTGATTCTTCCTGTTTGTATAAGGTCATCCGAAAAGCTCTTTGCGATTACTTTTCCTTGTCCTGGGTAATTACCTGATAGTCCACTGGCTCCTTGGGCTCCGGAATTCCTACCCATATTTCCTCGCTTTGAGGATATGCTATTTTCTGTGGCTTTAAGGTCTGCGATTGCTCTTGCTGCGACATCTGACACACCTCCTTCATCATTTATCTAAGACTTCGCAAGTTGATTTTTGATTTCTTTAATATCATTATACTGACCTTTATAAACAGTATCAATGTGTTTTTTCTTTTTTGCACTACCTTATCGACCAGAACATCCCCCGCCTT
>ERZ795059.5445-NODE-5445-length-11551-cov-6.130828_pt1 | contig 11551 bp, 8 predicted proteins | sample MGYA00375143_ERZ795059 | MGnify/ENA primary metagenome ERZ795059 (study PRJEB30188, sample SAMN05720168) | activated sludge metagenome | isolation source: Anaerobic digester | place: USA | collected 2015-01-07 ... | reverse complement strand
CGGAAGCGATAACCGCTGAAAGCATCTAAGCGGGAAGCGCGCCTCAAGATGAGATATCCCGAGACTTAAGTCTCTTAAAGGAACGTTGAAGACTACGACGTTGATAGGTCAGGTGTGTAAGTGCAGTAATGCATTGAGCTAACTGATACTAATGATCCGTGCGGCTTGATCATATAACCTCAAGTTGCTTTTACAGTTCAAGCCTGTAACAGCACTTAACCTCGCGAAACATCGAGACGAAACTCAAACACAAATTACATCCCAAGAACTTATTAGCTGAAAGGCGGATTGCTGTATAATCCGTCCCAAGCAAGCCCATGAGAGCGTGTGCGCTTGAGTCAATCCATCGACTTAATGCGACCCTCCACCCTCTCCCTGGTGAACATAGCGTTGTGGTACCACCCGTTCCCATCCCGAACACGGAAGTGAAACGCAACCGCGCCGATGGTAGTGTGGCTCAAGCCATGCAAGAGTAGGTCATCGCCAGGGTTTTATTTAAGACAAACCCCGCCTCAAAAAGGCGGGGTTTTGTTTTGGGCGACGCATAAGTCGCGACTCATCAATAGTAGGTAAAGCAACTCTTTGCCTAGATGACCATCGGACTAAACATTGGTCTTCGCGAGGGGTTTATTTATGACAAACCCCGCTTCGAAAGAGGCGGGGTTTTGTTTTGGGTCCGACGTCCGTCAAAACTATTGCATGCAAAGCCTTGCTTAGTCTGCACAACACAATTCATCAGCCTTTTTGAGCTAGAAAATCTATCTCAGAATGAAAACACTGCCGAGCCCCAGAACTTGCAGGCATACCAAAACATCAGAATGCAAATAAACTCCAATGGATATTGGTCAGGTTACTTTTGATTATGGTATTCGTCGCGGATGCTGCCGGTATCGAGTTTCTTTGACAAGTCTGCATCATAGCTAAGCTTCACCTCATCACCGAGTCCAGGGAGGTAGAGTTCGACCAGCTTTTCACGGCTCGAATATTTGCGTATGACCAGTACTACGTAATCACTCCCTTGATATTGGATAACGTAATCCCTGCCGTCGTAGGCTGCCGGCCTAGGCACGGTGCGGATGACTTTGCCGTCATAAGGACTATTGATGCCGGTTACTTTTATATAAGCGACATCTTCGCCGTCAATCTCGGCTACCGATACTTCTTCATTTTGCGGACCAAGAAAAACTTCGCCGTATTTCTGCATGTTCTGCAACGGTGCCGTTGGTTCTATTTGCATTGTCGGCTTTTCTTCGAGGGAAATTTTGGTTTTCGTGGCAGTTGTCGGCGGCTTGTCTTCAATGACAACATTTTCGGGACGTGACTCTTTCTCCGACACCATTGCGGGATTGGTCGTCACAGTTGATGTTGGTGCAAGTTCAACTGTCATGGCTGCTTTATCGGCCACCGAGTTCGATACTTGAGGTTCAGAATCTGGCGGCTTTGGCGATAAATCCGAATTGTCCGGGCGATTGATCCAAAACAAACCGCACGCGACAATCAAAGTAATGGCTGCAATCGATGGCCATAAAAACTTGCCGGAAGTATTGGCGCGAGAAACGCTACCCGATACTGATGTTATATCGGAATCCGTTTTGCCTGCAGCTTTGATCAAGCCCGGTGTCGCAAGCATGGTGCTGGCGGCACCTGAAGGCAAGCGTGCATGCACCGATAATGGCTGATCGGTCATCGCAGGATGCTTTGTAATTGCCGACAATAATTGATCGGCCGATTGATAGCGATCTTCCGGATTCTTCGCCAACAACCTGTTTAAAATTCCGACAGTTTCCGTATCGATGGACTGATTCAGTTTGCGTATATCCGGAACTTCCGACTCCACTACGCTAAGCATCAACTTTAATGGGCTGGGATCATTGAATGGGATATGGCCGCTCAACATTTCGTATAAAACTATTCCCAGCGCAAATAAATCGGAGCGCGCATCAACCGGGTTACCCAGACAGACTTCCGGCGACAAATACCCTGGAGTGCCAACAACATCGCCTGTTGCCGTAAGTTTTTTAGAAAAATCCTTTTGTGTGAACGCGATTCCGAAATCGGCAATCTTCAATTGATCACGTTTGTTCAGCATCAGGTTGCTTGGTTTTATATCGCGATGAATGACACCTTGCGCATGCGCGCATGCGAGTCCGCGTGCAGCTTGCTGGCAGATTTTCAACGCGTCAGCGGTTTTTAACGGACCTTCGCGTTCCAGTAATGATGAAAGACTTTCACCATCAACAAATTCCATGGCGAAATAGGGCTGCTCGCCATCCTGGCCAATGAAATGGATTTGAATGATATGCGGATCATTCAACGCAGCCATCGCACGCGCTTCACGAATGAAGCGCTGCACCAAATCCGGATCATGCGACAGGGATGAGGATAATTCCTTGATCGCGACATAACGCTCCAACGCGGGCTCGTATGCCTTGTAGACAACGCCCATGCCGCCACGACCAAGCTCGGAAACCAATTGGTAGTGGGCGATCTGGCGTTTCATTTGCAATTATAAGTAGCTTGAAAATGCTTGAAGCGGGAACCGATCAGGATTCCCACCACATCCAGAATTCATCCCACAGGCGACCGAAGAAGCCGGCTTCTTCAACATCGTTCAGTGCAACCAACGGACGTTCCGCAATGACTTTGCCGTCGAGGCTGACGCGGACGGTGCCGACCTTCTGGCCTTTTTTGAGCGGTGCCACGACGAACTTCGGCAAGTCCATGCTTGGTTTCAGTTCCTGATAACGGCCACGAGGCACATTGATCTGCATGTCTTCGGCAACACCCAGCTTGACCAGATCGGCCTGTCCTTTCCAGACCTTGGGCTCGGCGATTTTTGCGCCGGCTGCATAAAGCGTATGCGATTCAAAGAAACGGAAACCCCAGTTAAGCAGATTCAGGTTGCCCATTTCGCGAAGACGAAAACCTTCGGCCTGCGATTTGCTTTCAATTCCCATCACAACGGAGATCAAGCGCTGGTTGTCGCGTTGTGCAGAAGCCAGCAGGCAGAAACCGGCGGTTGATGTATGTCCGGTTTTGATGCCGTCAACGCTCGGATCTTTCCACAGCAAGCCATTGCGATTGTGCTGGGTAATGCCGTTGACGGTCAGTTCTTTCATCTTGTTGTAGGCATAGGCATTCGGGAATTCGCGAATCATAGCGCGGCCCATCAATGCCAGATCGCGTGCCGTCGAAACATGGCCTTCGGCACTCAAGCCATGCGGATTCATGAAGTGCGTGTGTTTCATGCCGATGCGCTGGGCATAGCTATTCATCAATGAAACAAATGCGGCTTCGCTGCCTGCGGTATGTTCTGCCAGTGCAATCGCGGCGTCGTTGCCCGATTGAATGACCATGCCTTTCTCCAGTTCGGCAAGTTTGATCTGGCCATTCAAAGGGAGAAAACTGGTGGAGCCGTCAGTGCTGCCACCGCCGCCACGCCAGGCGTTTTCGGAAATGGTGACCATATCGGTATCTTTGATTTTTCCGTTTTTGATTTCGGCAGCGACGACATAGCTGGTCATTACTTTTGTGATGCTGGCTGGTTCTACCGGCATGTCCACATTTTCACCTGCCAGAATCTGGCCGGTCGCTGAATCCATCAACAGCCACGCTTTCGCGCCTTGAGGGACCGGAGCAGGCGGCATGGGCGCGGCGGTTGTCGTTGGACTTGCTGCAGGACTCGGCGCAGGTGTTTGCGCGATGGCGAGACCGACAGTGGCGGTGCAAAGGGCCGCTAAAAACAGGTGTGACAAACGCATAGATACTCCAACAGACACGGTTAATTTCAATGCCGCAATTCTAAAGCTTTTGTGCGAGAACTTTCGGTTTAGGCAGGCCCAATTGGCGGATTTTTTCGAAAATGCCGTCCAACTGTTCATTTTTTGCCGATTGCATCAGAACTCGCCAAAGTGTGCGCCCTTGAATGTCGACTTTATCAAGTTCGATATCGCCAATATCGGCATCTTGCAGCCGATCCTGAAGACGTTTCGCGTTGTCCTTGTCGGCAAAGCTTCCGAATTGCAGTGAGACTTCATCGTTATTGTTTTGGTTCCGGATAATATCGGGTTCGGATCTTGTCGCGTTTGGCGAATCACCGGCTCTCACGAGTTCGACGCGGACAGGTGCTGTGCCGGTTTTATCGAGACCAATACGGATGGCGGCAACGTAACTAAGGTCAATAATGCGACCCTCATGAAAAGGCCCGCGATCATTCACGCGCACGATGACGCTTTTTCCGTTTCTGGTATTGGTGACGCGCACATAACTCGGCAATGGCAAGGTTTTGTGTGCAGCGGAAAATTCACAAATCGAATAGATTTCACCGCTCGATGTTTTTCGGCCATTGAATTTTTGGCCATACCAGGATGCAATTCCGCGCTGGTCATAATCCTCAGATTGATCAAGCACGTAGTAGGTCTTACCCAGGACGGTATACGGTGATTTATTGCCGTATCTCGCCATGGGTTCCGGCTTTGGCGTTGGCTCGGTTAGCCGGTCGACATCGATTCCGCTGGGCGGCGCACTATCGGAAAGTTCCGGTGCATACAACCCGCCCGCGGTGTAGCGTCTTTCGTCATGTTCGTAAATCGGAGCGCAGGGATCGTGTTTTTCCGAATCCGACATTCGACCTGAAGGCGCATCACTACTTCTGTTGGGTGGCGAATCATGCTGCCTCGGTGAGGGCATCTCATGGGATTTTCGAACCGGCTTGCTGGCGCACCCGACAATAGAAAATGCCAGCAATATTGCCGTGATAGTCCATCTCATTGCGCTGCAGGAATATTTGAAGCAGGAGCGGCGATGGCTTGCGCCAATTGGTAAACCGACATGGCATATAAGGGCGAGCGGTTGTAACGCGTAATCACATAGAAATTATTGAACCCGATCCAGTGCTCGACGCCTTCGCTGCCATCCAGTGTCAGCAAAGTAGCTGGAAGATCGGGAATATTCGATGTCGGGCGATAGCCTTTTTGTGCAAGCTCGGCAAGCGAATACTTTGCCTCGAGCGTTTCGGGTACGAAAGGCAGTGCAGTGCCATCCATGCTGGCACGCACGAACACGGGCTCACCCTTGCGCCAGCCATAACCGACAAAATAATTGGCTACGGAGGAAAATACATCGTCGAGATCGACGAAAAGATTTCTGCGTCCGTCGTTGTCGCCATCCTTTGCATAATTCAGATAGCTCGAAGGCATGAATTGCCCCCAGCCCATAGCGCCGGCATAGCTTCCCTTGAGTTGCTGGATATCGAATTTTTCGACTTTGCTCAGCTCAAACAAGTGCGCCAGCTCGCTCGAGAAAAACGCTTCCCGTTTCGGATAATAAAAACCGAGCGTGTAGAGAGCATCCAATACCTTGTAATTCCCCATGTTGGCGCCGTAGCTGGTTTCCACGCCGATAATGGCTACGATGATTTCCGCCGGCACACCGGTACGATCCTGCACGCGTTGCAATTCAACGCGATGCTCTGCCATGAATTTACGGCCGCCATTGATCCGGGCATCTGTAATGAAAATCGGACGGTAGCTTTTCCAGGGTTTGGCTTCGGCCGGCCGGGTAATCGCATCGATAATGCTTTGGCGATATTGCGCTTGTGCAAGCGTCGCACGAATTTCGTTTTCGGGAATATTGAATTTCTTCGAGGTTTCGGCGATGAACAGTTCGATTTTTTCTTCGGGTCTCAAAGGCGGAATCGCAGCCGCGCTTGTCGTGACCGATGGAGTCGGAGTAATCGCGGCAACAGGTGCTGGCGTGGGTGTTGCGGCAACGACCGGGGCTGCAGGTTCGTTCTTTTTGACTTCGCCGGCGCAGGCGGCAAGAAAACAGAGTGAAGCTGCCAATAACGCAATTCGCATAGTTGTGTGACCTGAAGTTTTCGCTAATCTAACATGGCTTGAATAAAGATTTTGTTCAGCCTAGGCGCCCAGGAATTTACGGTGGGCTTTCGCCGACATCACAATGCCGAAACCCGCCAGCAGGGAAACGGCCGAAGTGCCGCCGTAACTTAACAATGGCATGGGTACGCCCACGACCGGCAATAGCCCGACCACCATGCCGCCGTTGACCAAGACATACACGGAGAATGTCATTGCCAATGCGCCAACCAGAATGCGTGAATAACCATCGCGTGCATTGGCGGCAATCCATAGGCAGCGGCCGATAACAAAAATGTAGAGACTGAAAACAAAGATCACGCCGATCCAGCCCCATTCTTCGGACAGAACCGAAAACAAAAAGTCGGTGGTGTGTTCCGGGAGGTAATCCAGTTTTGCCTGCGTACTATTGCCCAAGCCTTTGCCAAACCAGCCGCCTGAGCCAATCGCTATTTTCGATTGGATGATATTCCAGCCTGTACCGAGTGGATCGGACTCGGGATAAACGAAAGTCAAAATGCGATTTTTTTGATATTCATGCAGGAATTGCCAGGCGATGGGGAGCGATGCCATGCCGGAACCGACGAAAAGCCCGATTCGCCACCAGTGCATGCCGGCAAGATAGAGCGCAAATGCTCCCGATGCAGCAACCAATAAGCCCGTGCCAAGATCGGGCTGCTGGATAATGAGTGCTGACGGAATGCCGATAATCAAGCCGCAAATGGCAATGCTGGTCCATGATGGCGGAAGTACGACGCGATGCAGATACCAGGCCACCATCATCGGAACGCTCAATTTCAATAATTCGCCTGGCTGTAAATAGAAAAAACCAAGATTAATCCATAAGCGCGCACTGCGACCGGAGCCTACGGCGAATACGACCGGCATCAAGGCAAGAGTGAATGCGAAAATGATCGGCGTCCAGGCGCGGAGACGATGTGGCGGGATGCGGGCAATCAATAACATTGCCACCAGTCCTGCAGCAAATCGTGCGCCCTGTGCCAGGACAAAATGCTGGCCTTCGGCAGCGCCTGCACTGGAGAGCACGATCAGGCTCGTGCTCAAAATCAGCAGCAAACCTATGAGCAGAGGAAAGTCGATGCAATCCATCCAATCGGCGACCCATGCCTGCAACCAGCGGATCATGGCGTGGTATCCGGTGCAGGAGTCGCGGGAACGGGAGCGGCATTGGTCGCCTTGACTGGTTCCGCAGGGGCCTGTGCCGGCGGCAATTTAGGCAGCAGCCAGGCGTCCATCATTTTTCTGGCAATCGGTGCTGCGGTCGTCGCACCAAAACCACCGTGTTCGACAACAACAGCAACGGCGATTTTCGGATTTTCAGCCGGGGCATAACCGATGAACAGGGCTTGGTGTCGCTGGTTCAAGGCAAGCTGGTTCGGATTCAGGCTTATATTCCCTTTCCGGCTAACTTTCTGGGCCGTCCCTGTCTTTCCGGCGATGGTGTATTGCGCGCCGACAGCAATGGCACGTGCGGTACCGCGAGATCCATTCACGGTTCCCCACATGCCTTCTTTTACAGCATTGATGTGAGCCTGGTCGTTCGCGATTTGTTCGCTGGCGCGCAAGGGCTCTGGCTGCCATTGCCCCTGAAAGCCCTGGCGTTTTGCCTTCAGAAGATGAAGATGGTTGCGCTCACCATTATTGGCCAGTGCTGCAGTCGCTTGTGCCAGCTGGAGTGGCGTCACGATCCACATGCCTTGTCCGATACCCGCGTTCACCGTGTCGCCGGGATACCAGGCCTGCTTGAATCTTTTCTGCTTCGATTCGGGAGAAGGCATGACGCCGGTATTTTCGCCGTAAAGATCGATACCCGTTTTTTGGCCGAAACCATATTTTTTCATGTAGGCATCGAAGCGTTGGATACCCAGATCCACCGCAAGTTTGTAGTAATAGGTGTTGACCGATTGTGCGATCGATTCCTGCAGGTTTACCCAACCATGACCACCATGATGCGAATCGCGGAAGCCACGCGAAACCCCAGGCAAAAAGAATTCGCCGGTCGAAAGAATTTTATCTTCCGGTTTACGCAGCCCGGACTCGAGACCCGCCAGACCAACGAATGGTTTGATGGTGGAGCCTGGCGGTGTTCCGCCGTGCAGATTGCGATCGAACAGGGGGCGCGATAAATTTTCGGTCAGCGCACGGTAATCGGTATGCGAAATACCGTTGATAAACAGATTGGGATCAAACAGCGGCAGGCTGACCATCGCGAGTATTTCGCCGGTGCGCGGATCGACTGCAACGGCCGCACCTTGAAGTTCACCGAAGGCTTCAATCGTGGTCCTCTGCAAATCGGCGTCGATGCTCAATTGAATGTCGTAACCCGGACTTGCCTGTTGCATGCCGATTGTCTTCAAAGGGCGGCCCTGAGCATTGGTCTCGACGGATTCGTAACCGATTTCGCCGCGCAGGACTTCTTCGTAATATTTTTCCAGGCCGGATTTGCCGGTATGCGACAAGGCAGCGAATTTGCTGTCACCCATTTTTTCAAGATCTTTTGCATCTACGCGGCCGACATACCCGATGACATGGGCAAACATGTTTTCGTAGGGATAGCGCCGCGTAAGATAGGGGACGACTTCCACGCCGGGCAGACGGTAGCGATTGATGGCGAGTTTGGCGCGTTCCTCTTCATTCAAGCGCAGTTTCAATACCACCGGACGAAAACGTCGCGTCGCCTTGCGAGCCTGCTGGAATGCCTCGATGTCTTCGTTTCCGAGCGAAATAATTTTTTTCAGGTCCAGAACCGTTTTATCAATGTCCTCGATTTGCTCCGGCACCAGTTCCAGACGATAGGCCGGAATATTGTCGGCCAGCAATTTTCCGTTCCGGTCGTAAATCAGTCCGCGTGCCGGCACAATCGGGCGCGGCTTGATGCGATTGGCATCCGAACGTAATTGGTATTCCTGATGTTGCAGTACCTGCAGCCTGAAATATCCGAATGCCAAGCCTCCCATCGCCATCGCAATACACAAAAAACCGATGAATGAGCGCCGGCGGAACTGTTCGCTTTCGGCGATATTATTTTTAATGCGTTGACGGCGTAAGCTGCGTATCACTTAACTTCTCTCGCGGGCACGCAGACGCAACATATCGATGCCGACGAAAAGCCAAGGCCACACCAGCATTCCGAGTACGGGCGATAGCCAGGCAACCCAGGACAGACCGTGATCATTCACCAGCCAATGCAGCAGGCTCATGATTAGCCGGTCATTCAACAGCAGTGCGAAGACGGCGAGTGCCTGTTGCCACAATGGAAAAAAACGCAGACGGGCACGAAACCGTGATACCAGAAATGCGAGAATCACCAGCCGCAACGCCTGCTCACCCAGCATGCCGCTGGAGAACAAATCCGATAGCAGGCCGTAGATAAATGCCGTTCCAAGACCGGTTTTTTCAGGGGTTTCAAGACACCAGTAGCAAAGAAACAATGCGAGCAGGTAGGGCCTTGCCAGATCGAGTCCGGATGGCAACGGAATAATCTGGAATACCAGGCCGGCCAGCAAGGTGAGGGTGCGCATCAGGCTGGAAGACTGGCGAATCATGGGCGGTCGTTATTGTTGTCGGCGTTGGCATCGATATCCGATGCTGGCACAGGCGATTCTGTCGGCTGCTTTGGCTTGCTGCTTGTTTCAGGCTTGATCGGTGGAGTTGCCGAGCCAACGGCTACTGGCGGCTTACCTGTTGGAGTGACTACACGAGCGGGGCTCGGCGGGCTGGGAACGATTTCATTGACCAACAAGACCTCGAGGCCGCGGTCCATGCGTGCGGCCGGTTTAGCCTTGCCCACCATGAACAAGCCGGTATCGTTGGGGCTGAGTTTTTCAATGGTGGCCACCGGAAAGCCGGCCGGAAAACGCCCGCCCATTCCCGAGGTAACCAAAAGATCACCTTTCCGGATGTCCGCACTTTGCGGAATATCGGAAATCAATAATGAGCCCGGGTCTCCGGTGCCGAATGCAATTGCACGAAAACCCGAGCGTGCCACTTGCACCGGAATCGCGTGATCGGCATCGGTAACCAGTAGTGCAGTGGCCTTGTTGTCAGAGACTTCAATCACCTGGCCCAACATGCCGCCGGCATCCATGATGGCCTGGCCGACTTTGACACCTTGACGGGTTCCGGCGTTGAGCACAATGCGTTGGCGATAGGGGTTCAAATCGACATCGAGGATGCTCACCATCTGCACTTGCAGGCTGCCATTTCGTTTTGCATGCAGCAAATCGCGCAGACGCTGGTTTTCATCATTGATCGCGCTCATGCGTTGCATGCGGGCGTTCACGACTTGAAGTTCATGCAGCAGTCTTTCATTGCTGTCCTGCAATGCCTGGCGCGTGGCCAGTTCGTCATCGACTCCCGACCACATGCGCGAGGGTAGAGACGCAAGCCACCAGACGGGTTCGATGACGACAGAAAGTTTTTGACGCGCCTGTTGTCCGACATTCATGCGGTGATCGGTCAACATAAGCACGCTGGCCAGAATAAGGTATGCCAGCAACGGAAGCGTTTCGCTCGCGCTATCACTGAATCGTTTTGTGGATGACGACGCGTACACCACGAATAGAATCCCGAGCCTCTGTCAGTTAAAAAAAACCGGCGCGATGAACGCGCCGGCATTGAACTTCTGTAAAAAATGCGGAATACAGATTCGCATTTTTGAATTACTCATTCAGAGTGAAGCGTTGAATTATTCCGGCGAGAAAAATTCATTGCCATGCATGTCGACCAGTTCCAATGCCCGGCCGCCGCCACGCGCGACGCAAGTCAGCGGATCATCGGCGACATGAACATGCAAGCCGGTTTCTTCCGAAATCAGCTTGTCCAAATCCTTGAGTAGTGCGCCACCGCCGGTAAGCACGATGCCGCGGACCGCAACGTCGGCGCACAACTCGGGTGGAGTTTGCTCCAGCGCCTGTTTGATTGCGCTGACAATGCCTGCCAATGGTTCATGCAATGCTTCGAGCACTTCAGTCGTGTTGATTGAAATCATGCGAGGCACGCCTTCCGCCAGATTACGGCCGGAGACTTCCATCTCGCGGACTTCGGCTTGCGGGAAGGCATTGCCGATTTCCAGCTTGATGCGTTCGGCGGTGGTTTCACCAATCAAGGTGCCGTGGTTGCGACGGACATAATTGATAATCGCTTCGTCAAAGCGGTCGCCACCGATACGTACCGATTGTGCATACACGATGCCATTGAGCGAAATGACTGCGATTTCGGAAGTGCCGCCACCGACATCGATGACCATCGAGCCGCGTGCTTCATGCACCGGAATACCTGCGCCGATGGCAGCAGCCATCGGTTCTTCGATCAAATACACTTCGCGAGCGCCGGCTTCTTCGGCCGATTCCTTGATCGCGCGGCGCTCGACTTGCGTTGAGCCACAAGGCACACAAATCAGGACACGCGGGCTGGGGCGCAGAAAACGCGAGGTGTGTACCTTGCGAATAAAGTGTTTCAGCATCGCCTCGGTATAAGTGAAGTCGGCAATCACGCCGTCTTTCATCGGGCGAATCGTGGCGATATTGCCGGGAGTGCGGCCAAGCATCTGTTTTGCTTCGGTACCCACTGCCGCAACAATCATCGTATTGCTAACCGTACGGTCACGACGAACTGCTACAACGGAAGGCTCATTCAGGACGATGCCTTGGCCA
>ERZ795059.5443-NODE-5443-length-11551-cov-60.106994_pt1 | contig 11551 bp, 14 predicted proteins | sample MGYA00375143_ERZ795059 | MGnify/ENA primary metagenome ERZ795059 (study PRJEB30188, sample SAMN05720168) | activated sludge metagenome | isolation source: Anaerobic digester | place: USA | collected 2015-01-07 ... | reverse complement strand
ATGGGAGCGCTAACCGAGCGCATCCGCAATGATGTATTGCCGTTTGACGATGTGAGTCCCGCCGCCATAGCCGAGCGTAAAGCGCGCGCCCTGGCGGATGATCTGTTTTTTGCCCGGACCTATTTTCCCCACGAATGCCGGGACGAGTTTGCCGATTTCCACCCGGAAATGCAAGCGGCCCAGGATGTTAAGAACCGCATCGTTGCCATTTATGGTTCGCGCGGCTGCGCTAAAACCAGCATGGCCAAGATCAAGCGGATTAAACGAACAGTGTTCCGCCTGCATCGCTTTGTGGCAATTGTCGGTGAAACGGTAGAGCAGGCCACCGAACGCTGCGCGGAAATTCGCGCCGAGTTTGAAAGCAACGCCCGGCTGATCTGCGATTTTGGCGACCTGCGCAGTTTGGCTCCGTGGGAGTTTGGCTATTTTAAAACCAGCAACGGCGTTACCTACCGATCCTTTGGCTGGCGGAGTCGCTTTAAGGGCCGCCGCAGCGAGGGCAACCGCTTTGATGATGTGTATGTGGATGATTACGAAGACAGCCAAACCAGGTACAATCTCGATATTGTAAAAAAGAAATATTTGCGGTTAAAAGGCGATCTGCTCGGCGCTACGAATTTAAAAGATTACTGGTTTACGTTCGTCGGCAATTATTTTAGCACGTTTAGCGTTTTGCATGATTTGAAAAACGACCCTGAAGTATTGACTTATAAATTCCTTATCGACCAGACCGGCGATTGTGTGCCCAACTGGCCGGGGCGGTACAGTCGCGATGATCTGCTGCAATTAAAGCGGACAATGGGCTCGCTGAGTTACGCCATTGAAATTATGCAGCAGCCCCGCGATGAAGATGAACAGGTCTGCAAGGACGTCTGGTTTAAGGAATGGCGCAATGCGGATTGGGATGCCAAGCCGCATACGCGGGTGGGCTATTTAGACCCATCCATGAAAAACAAGGAAAGCGGCGATTACAAGGCTATTGTTTGTATACGCTTTCACCGTGACCCGTACCGGGTGTTGACTGACCGGGTGTGGATTCGGCGGGTGTCGGTCGATGAAATGGTCAACATGATTTTCAAAATTTACAAGGAAGAAAAGCTGGACGTGCTCGGCATTGAGGCGAATAATGTGCAGGAATACCTGGCCCCCCTCATCGCCGCCAAAGCGATAACCGAGGGCTGGCATCCACACATCCGCTGGATAGATCAAACAGCGAATAAAGAAACCCGGCTTCTGGGACAAACCAGCGATATTGAAAACGGGCTGGTGCTTTTCCAGCGCGAAAACAGCGACCAGGCGGAACTGATCGAGCAGTGGAAATTCCTTTTTCAATCGGGCATGCACGATGACGGTCCCGATGCGCACGAGGGAGTTATCGCGTTGGCGCGGAATTTTACCGCCGGGGTAAAATTTCACCGCACGCCAAAAAGCGGTGGCATTGCGAGTCTGTTTAAAAAAGGGGCATGGTAGGAATGTGAGACGTGAAAAGTCAAACGTGAGACGTGAAACGAAAAAACAAGACCGGTCATCGAGTAGGCCCGTTGCCCCATCTTTCGGGCCGTATCGAGATGCCGGAACTGAAAAAGACAAGTAACCTGGCCCGCATCTCGATACGCGGCAAATTATACCTCGATACGGTTCGCTAAAGAGGCGAACCTACTCGGTGACCAGCAAGCCGCTACTCGATGACCGGGCGGAGAGGGCAACAATGAAAAGAATAGTAATTAACCGGCTGGACTCTAACGAGCGGTTTACCGCCGGTGTTCTGCTGTTTGGCGATTTGCCAAAGTGCGAAACCCTGGAACTGCCCTGGCGGAATAATGCCAGGGAGATAAGCTGCATTCCGGGTAATGTTGTTTACAAGGCCAAATATAACCCGGCCATAAAACGGATTGAAGTGTTTAACGTGGTTGACCGGGACAGTATTCAAATCCATGCCGGCAACAAGCTCTCTGAAATAGCCGGGTGTATTCTGGTGGGCGGCGAGGTAGAGCCAGACACGCCGTTCATATACGACAGCCAGGCCGCGTTTAATAGCCTGGTGGAAATTGTCGGTGAGGAGATTTTCGAGCTGGCCATTGTCGATCCTTCCAATACTACGACATTCTACAAGTCGTTAAAGGTGGTTAGCGGCGACCGTCGTACCTGGCGCTACATCGGCCAGCCGGTGACAATTACGGACCAACTGCCGGAGCCGCCCGCGACAATAGTTAACGTAAAGGTGAACTGGCTGCAAAAGCTGTGGGCAACCAACGGACTGAAACGGATTGCCGGGGCGGTGGGCATTGTGACCGGGATTGCTTTATTGGCTTTTGGCATTCCCGCCGGCGAGCAGGTTATTTACGCATCCTCGGCTCTGGAAGTAACCGGCCTGGCCCATGCCATTGTTAAAACGAAACCCGTCAACGGCGCGGAACCTAACTGGTTTTGGCGATTCGTTCAGGCGCTGCTGGACTGGCTAAAAAAGTACATTGGCGATAACGTAAAATGAACGAACTGAAATTCGAAACCCGCCAGGTGGTCGAGGGACTCAATCGCATTCTGGCCAATGCCCAGCATACCCGCGAGGCGCTTGATGTTATCGGCGTGTATCTGGTGGAGATGATCCGCAAAACCATCCGCAGCGAGGGCGGCGGGTCATGGACAAAGAGCAAGGCGGCCGCGGAGCGCGGCGGGCAAACGCTGCGCAGCAAAGGCAAGTTTTATAATTCCTTCGCGTATGAAATACGCGATGGCGAGGTGGTAGCCGGATCGAATGCTGTGCAGGCGCGGATACTGTACGAGGGCGGCGACATCCGGCCGGTGAACAAAAAGTTCCTTACCGTCCCCATACACAAATTAGCCCTGGGCAAACGGGCGGGCGATTTTAAAAACACCTACGCGGTGTTTGGCAAAAGCGATAAAAGTACCGGCGTCATCATGCTGGACCGGGGCGGCAAAGGCGAAGACCTGCCTATATTTGCGCTGGTTAAAAAAGTAACCATTCCCGGTTGGGATTATTTGAAAGTGAGCGAAACCGATGTTAAAAGAATTCAAAATATTGGCGTGCGGCATCTGCTTAATATTGAGTAGCTGCGCCACGTTTACCCCGCCAAAGGCGGTGGACATAAATTGTCAATTCGCGCTGGATTATTCAAACGGCGCATGTGATACCCTGATTTTAAAAACCATCGCGCCGGTCGTTACCGGCAAGGTGGTAATCGATACTACCCTGCACATACCGGTACCGGTCGATACCTTTGAAGTGATCTATCCCATCGAACGTGATACCGTGACGGTCCGCGATACGCTGGCGGTTCACGACACGGTTACGGTCATTCACGCCTACGCGGTGCATGATACTACGACGATCATCGATACCCTGCTGGTGACTATCCACGATACAACTGTGGTTCACGATACGGTTACGGTGATCCCGCCGCCGCCGGTGTTCCCGCAATTGTGGAGTCGCACCAGCTACACGCTTTCGTGGCAGGCGGCGCGGGATAGTACGATGGGCATTTTCATCCTCTACCACCCGGATGAATTCGGGCTGCCGAAATATGAGATCAAGCGCATTCCGTATCCGGATTCCACCTGCGTTATCCGCAGCGAGGAGTTGCGACTTGTCGCGCCCTGGGAGCGGGTAACGATGTACATGATCGCCGAGGACAATGCCGGCAACACCTCTACCCCGTCCGATACCGTTGCGGCGGTGTTTGGAAAAAGCGTGGGCGTGTGGGGCGATGTGGCAGGCGCAGCCGGAGAATTTGACGCCGCCGATTATGCGGTTATGCAGTACCTGATCTTTATTAACCGCTACGAAGCCGGGTTCGATTTTAATTGTGACGGCGAGTTAACCGATGATGATTTGGTTTTTGTGGTTACGGAATAGATCATGTGCCCGGTATCAGGAACATGATGCCAAAAACAGGCCGATTTAAAGGCTGTTTTCAGCAAAAAACAGGATGTCATAAATTCAATAAAAACAATGGGCGAAAAAAAGGCAGTATGTTTGTATGGGTAGCGAAAAAGTGAAAAAATTAAACGGGTTTTAAACGGTCTCGAAAAATGATGATAAGTTGTATATTTAAACATAGTTTAAACGGTTTTTTTTGCGGTGTAAATTTTACACTGCAATTACGTGGTTGAGACATTTTTAAAAGCGATTCTGAAATGGCCGCCTGAAACGGCGGCGCAAAACCGGCGAGGATGCCGGAAAGGACAGCATGAATATTATCAAATCTAAAATAATCGACCTGGCGAAAAAGATTATTCCGCCGGAAAGCAAGCAAAGCATCGGCGGCCGCCTGTACCTGGACGACCGTTTTCTGAATAGTTATAGCGGCGGCCTTACGCCGGTTAAACTTTCCGGCTATCTTAAACAGGCGGATCAGGGCGATCCCCTGGCGCAGTTCCGGCTGTTTGAGGAAATGGAAGAAAAGGACACGCATCTTTATAGTGAGCTCCAAAAAAGGAAAATGGCCGTTACCAAGTGGCCGTGGGCAATTGCGCCGAGCGATGAGACCGATAAAAAAGCCGTAGAGATCGCCGCCGCCCTGGAAGGATTCATCAGGGCTATCCCGGACTTTGAAGACGACCTGCTGGATATATTAGACGCCATCGGCAAGGGCATAAGCTGGACGGAGATTCTATGGGAAGTCAGCGCCGGACAGGTGGCCATTACCGACCTGCAATACATTCCCGCCTGGAACTTTACCCGCGAGTTTACAACCGGGGACTGGCGGATCATCACCAAGAGTAACATGATGGGCGAGGTATTGCCGGAGTGGAAATTCATCAACCACATCCATCGCGCCAAGAGCGGCTCGCCGGTACGCGGCGGCCTCACCCGCATTTGCGCCTGGATGTACATTTTTAAAAACTATGCCATCAAGGACTGGGCAACGTTTTTGGACTTGTACGGTATTCCCTTCCGGTTGGGCAAGTACACCGGCGATCCCTCGGATGATGAAATGAACATCCTGCGCCAGGCTATTGCGGGACTTGGTTCGGATGGCGCGGGGATTATCTCGAAAGATACCGAAATCGAGATCATCCAGGCCACACGCAGCGGCGGCGGCGAGGTGCACAGCTTTATGGCCAAATTCTGCAATATGGAAATGAGCAAGGCCATCCTCGGCACCGTCAACTCCGGCGATCGGGGCACCGGCACCTACGCCGAAGAAACCGCCAACCAGGAAGTCCGTGACGATTTGAACAAGGCCGATGTGCGCTCGCTGTGCTCTACCCTGCGCCGCGATTTATTAAAACCGTTATTGCTGTTCAACTTTGGCGAAGCGGATTTACAATATTTGCCACAGTTTAAATTTTTGATCGAAGACCCTATCAACCTGTTGCAGGAAGCGAATAAAGACAACATCGTTATCAACAGCATCGGCTTAACCGCCTCGCAAAAGTGGCTGCGCAAAAAGTATAGCATCCCGGAACCCGAAGACGAAGCGGATACAATCGACCCCGCCGCCAACCCGCCGCAGTTCCCGCAGGGTTTTTCGCAGAGCGCAAATAATTTCGCAACGAGCAACAGAATTGAGGACCTGAAAAAAAAAACCGCCGACAGCAACGGCTTGAGGCGGACGCTGCGAATAGTCAGGCCGTAGACGACCTGGCTGTGGCGCGCGCCGAAAGCGCGGCCGCGGCGTACAAGTCCGCAATTGACAAGTTGATTCGTCAGGCGTGGGAAGATCGCGCCGTTAGTCCCACCTGGCAGATTTCGTTCCTTGAAAAAGCAGCAGCAAATTTGTTCGACGCCATGAGCGCCGCCCGGCAGTTTGGGGTGGAGAGCATCACTAACCAACTGAGCGAACAGAGCCTGGCCACCGCTGGCATGGTTAATTTCGCGTTTGACGTCCGCAATATTAAAGCCGAATCCCGGTTGCGGGCGATTGCTTTTTACGTGGCCGGGGTGGAGAATCAGGAACTGCTGGACACGCTCCAGGATGCTTTGGAACAAGCCATGCGCGAAGGGCAAACCTTTGCCGATTTTCAGGACGCGGCCCATGCGGCCTACGAGACCGCCGGGGTAACACCCACATCGCGCTGGCATTTGGAACTGGTGTACCGCAACAATTTGCAAACCAGTTATAATGCCGGTCGCTGGGATGCCCTCACCGCGCCGGTTATGGTTAAAGAGTTTCCGCTGTGGGAATACAATGCCATTTTGGATGGAGCAACTCGGCCGGCGCACCGGGCCATGAACGGCAAACGCTATGCCCCGGATGATCCAATCTGGGACGAATGGTATCCGCCCAACGGCCATGCTTGCCGCTGCTCGGTCAGCGCGATTAGCGTTGATGAGGTGGCCGAGGATAATTTACAGCCGGACAATAAAGTGCCCGATACCGTAAGGCCCGATAAAGGGTGGGACACGAACCCGGCAAAAAACCTTAAACAGTTTAAAAAGTGGGCGGAGAATAAATTTGCAGAGATGGGGCAGGTATGAAAAAAAGCTACAACCGCCGCCGTATTTGGCAGCAGATTAAAAAGCGGTTTCAGAATCGTAATTATCCCGAATTGCTGGGCCAGTATTTTGAACTGGCAATGGCGGAGCGGGCCATCGAGCAAGATCAGGCGTTGCGGGACAGGATCAGCGACCGCCGCGCCCGCGTTGAAAAAAATCTGGAATATTTCCGTGCACATAAAATAGAGGTATGAATGCTCAACCTGCAAAAAAAATACCAACTCCCGGCGTGGGCGGAAATAAAAAAAGCCGCGCCGCCCGCAGAACCGGCAACGCCGGATGCGGCCGCGGCGTTTGAAAAGCTGTACAACCTGCCAGCCGCTAAACAAGCGGCCATGCTGGATTTTGACGGTTTTGAAATCATCATTAGCGCGGCCATGGTTAACGCCAGCCGCAAACCCATGCAGCAGTATTTTCGCCGGGTGGGGCCGTGCCTGCAAAAGCCCACCGAGGTATGGGTCGAGATCGTCACGGACGGCTCCGCCGCATACAACTATCTCAAAGCCTATGATGATGGCTGGTTCGAGGTGCACGTTGCCGATGGCGCGGCGGCGTATTATGTTCTTAAAAGCGGGGATGAATGGGCCAACCGGCAGCGCGCCGGGGCGCTGGTGTATACGGCGCAAAAGGCAGAGTAACCCAACCCCGGTCGCCGAGTGTCCACCGCAGGTGGATGTATCGAGGCGCGGCCAAAAAATAATACAACTCTTTGCAATATTTAGGTTTATCGCCGTTAGTACGGGCGGTAACTTGGGGCATGAAGAAACAAGACCAAAAACTTGGCAGCCGCGCGCTGGATAACAATCAGTTCCTTACCCAGCCGGTACGCATCGATTGCGCTGTGGGCGAGGGCGGCGCGGTTACGGTCCCCACCCGCATTCAGCTTATTCCTATGGGCGAGTGGAAAGCCCGCGATTTCAAGATCGGCCAGGAAGAAATTAACCAAATGATCGGCAACTTTAACGCCGTCAGTTACGAGCCGGTGGTGGACTTTGAACACGGTTCGCGCTGGATGGGTGATTTTGAGACCGCCGGATGGGTAAAAGCCCTGTACAACATGGGCGCGGATGGGTTGTGGGCGGAAATAGAGTGGACCGAGGAAGGCGTCGAGGCGCTTGCCAAAAAGAAAAAACGCTATTGCTCCCCAGCCATTGCCTTTAATGCCCGTGACCACCGCAGCGACAATATCATCGGCTGCAAGTTAATCAGCGTGGCGCTTACGGCAGTTCCGTTCCTTGAAGAGATGCCAGCCATCGTTAACAGCAGGAATAATTTTACTAGTTTTAATACAGGAGTTTCAGAAATGGATATTAAAAAGTTAGCCCAGGCGCTGGGACTGAATCCCGATAGCGCCACCGAAGAAACGATCATGCAACATCTTTCGGCGCTGAAAAAAGACGAGCGCATAACTGCGGTTCTTACCGCTCTGAACCTGGGCGAGGATGCCACAGCCGAGCAGGTAGTAACAGCGTTAAGCAAGTTCGCCAAACCGGCCGCCGAAATAAACGACAAGGACGCGCAAATTGCCAACCTCACCGCCCAGGTGCAAAAACTGCAAACGGATCAGAACAAGCGCAACCTGGTTGAATTTTTGTCCAAAGGCGAAACCGCGAAAAAGATCATTCCGGCCAACAAAGCGCAATGGCAAAAGCTGTACGAAGGCAACCCGGAACTGGCCGAAATATCGCTGGCCAACGCCCCGGTGCTTGTGCCGCTTTCCAAATTTGCCGACGATGTTGCCGGCGACACCGGCATGGTACACAACGCCGATGCACAAACCCTGAATAATCAGCTTGGGTTAACGGCTGAGGATTACCAAAAGTACGGCAAAAAACCGGAATAAGGCGTCGTAAACAGTTTTTTAAACACGTTTAAACGAATTTTGTGGAGATAAATAATGGCTCTTTCAGCAAGCAGAAACACCGAGCGCTACGGCGAAATTGTCGCAATCGACAGTTTCCCGGTTGGCGCAACAAAAAAAATATACGCGGGCGGCCTGGTGGCTGTTGCCAAGACCAGCGCTACCACAGCGTATGCCGAGGCCGCCAGCGATGCGGCCAGCAAAGTATGTAAAGGCGTGGCCGTTGCGGATGTGGACAACACCGATGGCGATGCGGGCGACTTGAATGTGGATGTGCAGTACGGCGATTTTGAATTCACCAGTTCCGGGCTTTCCGCCAGTTACGAAGGTTCCCCGGTTTATGTAAATGACGATGAATCGGTGCGCTTAAAGGGTGACGCCACGCATGATGTTGGCGTGGGTATAATTACCAAAGTTTTGTCCGCCACCAGTTGCCGGGTGCGCATAACCCCGGAATCAATCGCTTACGCGAACAGCTTTGGCAGTTAACAATTAACGCGACATTTTTACTAGTGGAGATAGATAAACATGATACTTTCATCCGCAACACTAAAACAGGCGAATCAGGGTTTTAACGTCCTGTTCAGCAAAGGCGCGGCCGCGGCGGTTCCAATCTACCCGAAAATCGCTATGGTAGTGCCCAGCTCCGGCAGCCAGGTGGTATATCCCATGTGGAACCAACTGCCCGGTATGCGGGAATGGATCGGTCCGCGCAAAGCGCAAAACCTGGTCCCTTCCAATTATACCATAATCAACAAAGATTACGAGGAAACCATCGTCGTACAGCGGAACGATTTTGACGATGATAACCTCGGCATTTACGCGCCGATCATTCAGGGCATGGGCAGCCAGGCCATGATGCACCGCGACATTCTGGTTTATAACCAGCTTGCCGGGGCGTTCTCTACCGGCGTTTACAAATGTTTTGACGGCAAGGCCATGTGCGCCAGCAACCATACGCTGGGAACACGGATGTTTAGCAATGTGGGTTCGGCGGTTCTTTCCGCCAGCGCCTTCGGCACAGCCCTGGCCGCCTTGTTCAGCGCGTTTGATGACAAGAGCAATTTCTATTCCATTCCAACCAAATTTTTCCTGTGCGTCGCGCCGAGCAACATCGGCACCGCCTGGGAAATTTGCAAGGGCGGCATTGTAGCGCAGGTATTCGGCAGCAACACCGCCGCGGCCGGTAAAGATAATGCCTGGCAGGGCGTAGCCGAACCGGTTACTATTCCCCTGCTGGAATTGCACCCGACTTATTGGTTTGTCGTCGCCGAATATGCCGGACTGAAACCGATCATTTTACAGGTTCGCAAAGAGCCCGAATTTATAGCCTTAAACAACCCCGACGACCCGAATGTGTTCTATAACAAGGAATACACCTACGGCGTAGACGACCGCAAAAATGTCGGTTGGGGTCCGTTCACGCTGATTTACGGCAGCACCGGCGGCGCATAATGGCTTATTTTACGCTTAACGACATCCTTACCCGCGTTAGCGAGCACGAGCTCGTGCTTATTACCACCGATGACGCCGCCCGTACCACAGTGGCGGCCACGCCGGTAAATGACGCGATTACGGATGCCGAAGGCGATATCGATTCATACCTCGGTAAGCGGTATTTAGTGCCGCTTACCGATGTGCCAAAAGTGATAGTGAGGCATGGTGTTTCAATCGCGTTGCATTATTTGTACGGGACAAAAAGCACCGGCCGGGCAGATCAGAATATTAAGAACAATTATGACGCTGCGATCAGCTTTTTAAAGGATGTTTCCACCGGCAAGGCGGTTTTACAAGGCGTAGCCAGTCAACAGGAGCTAACCAAAAGCAGCCAGTACCGGCCCGGATACATAAGTGTTAAGGACCGGGTTTTTTCGCGCGATAACCTTAGCGGGTTTTAAATGAGCATCGAGAGCAAACTTGAAGATGATGTTATAGCCTTTTTAAAGGCGCAGGTTACGCAACTGGCGAATAAATCTGTTGAAGCCTACGCCGGGCAAAATCCTGAAGAATGGGCCAACAACAGGGTAGTAACAGACCCGGCTTGCATGGTTCACGTTGGCGAACACTCGATTAACTTAGAAGATGAAGCGCAGCAGTTTTTATTACAGAGCGATACCGAGTTTTTTATTTATATCAAAGGCCGCAACATACGGAGTCACGATGAAACTAAAGACGATATTTATACGATCCTGCAAACCATACGCAACGCGCTGCATGGCGTGCGGGTGGGCGGCGTAATGTTTATGCTGCAACAGCAGGGACCGGCGTATATCGACACGCGGCTTTCGATCTATTTCCAAAAGTACCTGGTAAATTTGAATTTGATTAATAGAGGTTAACATGGCATTGGCAAAGAATGCTACAAGGATTCGAGTACAGGGCGGCGGACGGCTGGAATTAAAAGAACAGCCCTCCGGTTCCTGGCTCGATGTCGGTTATTTAGGCGGATCGGAAATTGTTACCGAGAGCAACGACATTATAGTGCATGACGAACGGGGTGTTTTGGTGAGTCAGCAGGAAGGCAACGTAACTGTTAAATTTAACAGCAACTTGCTGCAAAGCGGCATCGATGAAGTAAAGCTGTTGCGGGACTGTAAAGGCAAAACCTACCAGGCGCGCTACACCGTGCAAATGCCCGATGACGCCGCCGGTGATGAACAATGGCAGGCGTGGACGCTGGGTTATCGCGCCACCCTAAGCCGCAACAGCAAGGTACCGTTCCAGTCCGGCAGCGCGAACATGATCCCCATCGTGCTAACGCTTACGCCCGGCCCGGTGAGCGGCAAGCATTACGATGTTTCGGCAAGTTCTGTCGAAGCCTCGGCAGATGGCGACTGGCCCACGATAAGTTAAGGCGGCAAACATGGCAAAAACAATAAATATACCGCCTTCGGCAACATACGGCAGGCCCCGCAAGTTTACACACAGCGACGGGGCTGCCGTGCCCGTTACGAGTCCCATTAGCGCGGTTGGTTCGGCATTGCAGGCTATAACCGTGCCGAACCTGGCTACGTTTATGCGCATCAAGGGCGTAACGGCGCCGGTGCGGGTTGGCAAGGTTAATCCCCTGGTGAGTTACGAAACCCATGCCGCCGGAGTCTGGAGCCCGGAACTGCCCGTCACCGAGATCGACACGGTTTACGTGCGCAGTAACTATGCTGCAACTACAACGGATGTTGAATTCCGATTTGAGCAGGCATAACATGCGCAAACAATGGACGCTTGGCACA